>OBMK010003768.1_pt1 | contig 10327 bp, 19 predicted proteins | sample 1539081 | NCBI WGS metagenome assembly OBMK01 (sample SAMEA3355528, study PRJEB22509) | marine metagenome | biome: marine; feature: river plume; material: water | place: USA | collected 2010-08-07 | depth 0.5 m | reverse complement strand
CTGTTTCTGTATTCCAAAATAGAACATAGTTAACACCTTTTGCCGCTGTAACATCACCTAAGTCATTTAGTAGTTTGCCATCAGTAGGATCATTGACTGCTTCAATCTTGTCGCCATCTTCTTCTTGTAAAAGTGGATTGTAATCTGAGATAGTAGCACTTTGATATACACCACCACCATCACCTTTTGTCATTTCAATCTTAATGTCTTTGAAGTTTGCAACATTTGTTATTGGATCAACTACAAAAGAATCATTTATAACAACTTGCTTAAAATGTTCTGTGCCGTGATCTCCTGCAAATCCACCGATAAAATTTTCATTTAATCCAGATGGGTCACGTGTTGCACCAGTGCCATCAGTGCTTCGATACGCTAGTCCAAAGATAGAACCTTCTGATACTGGTATTTTAATTTCTTGTGTTACAAACTCTGCATCAACATCACTTGGTTTTTGACCTAGATCGAACTGTGTATTAGACATGCCAACATGCCCATAGATGATTGGTATAACACCTGCATCTACTTGCTGTCCTAGATCGATCCCATCTGCTGTTTTAGACTTTTCACCAAGTTTTGTATTTTTAACATTTGCAATAAGTGGTGGCGCACCTTTTTGTTTTACAAAGTTTCCAATCTGTGATTTTTGTATTTGTTGCGCTAGTTTCGTTTTAATAAACTGTCCTAAATCGTCGCCTTTAAACATTTATATCTCCAACTTTCTTGCGCTTGGTTTATTACCATTTTCTGTCCCTAGACTTGGTGTAAGTGCAAATGTGATTATGCTAGTATTTAACTCTTCTACATTCTTTACAAAAAATCTTTGTGGTATCATATTATAATACGTACCATAGAATAAACGTTTTCTATTAACTGATAATCCACGATAATCCATCATGTTAAAACCAGATGTTGCATTTGCCCAACCTGTAATATTCCACAATGTTTCTGCGGCTATCGTAAGACTAGGTTCTGCGACTGCGCCAGTTAAGTCTGAACGCAACGCTGAAATAGTTAAATCACAATGTTCAAATACTTGAACTCCTGTTTCATCATCCCATTTAATGTCAATCTTTTGATAACCACCACCAGTAACAGGTTCTTGACCAGATGCAACATAAACTTTTGCACTGCCGCCAATACGTGTAAAATCAAATTCATATAAATCTGTTACTGATTGAGTAACAAGTTTCTGTGATTGTATTGATGGTAAACTCATAAATCGAACACCTCTACCATGCTTGCTGTTACAGTTCTCTTACTGTCATCGCCCATTTCAACATCAAATGTTTCTAAGAAGAATTTACCTGATGTTCGTAGTAGTGCGTTTGCTGAGATATCAATTGCATCTGAAAATCTATGACGGTTTTCGTAAAAAACTATAAGTGTGTTTGCATCTGATACAGTTAGATTTTGATGCACCACGTTAATTGTTCGTCTTGGGTTATTAACTCCAATTGGTGTTCTTTGAATATATCCATCGCCAAACTCTAGTGTTCTAGTTCGTGCTGATGAACTGTAACTTGTAGATAGTGACATTCTTGATTGTAGTGGTAACGTTGCCATTATACTAGACCTCCAAATGCTGTGTTCTGTCTTAGAACTTTGTTTGCTACTTGAACAGCAACGCCTTCAATATACTTTTGCATTTCTTGTGTAGGTTTCTCGTTAGCACCGATGTTTACTCCAGAGATATTGAAGCTAACATTACTTGCGATATTTCCACTTGACGCTGCGATTCCGCTAACAGGAGAAGCGACTTGTGGAGTCATATTTTGCATTGCGCCAACTGCACCCATAAGTTGTTCAAATGCGGCTGTTGTTTGATTTGCGGCTATCTGTGCAGGATCAGACATTATACTTGGTAATCTATCCATCCAACTGCCGATAGCGTTGACCATATCTGGAACGATTGAGTTACTTACAATTTCTTCATCTGCATCTCTAAATGGTGATGTAAAGAATCTGTAAACATCTTTACCAGTATCTTTAATACCATCAACTAACTCGCCACCTTTTTCTGCAACTGCACTACCCAATTGACCTGCTTTGTCTCCAACAAATCCTGCGGCAGCACCTGCTTTATCAGCAATGCCTTTGATAGTATTATATGCACCAACTGCTGTATCTACTGCACTTGTAATAACACCAATGACTGTATCAATAACAACTTTGATACCTTCAAATGCGGCTGTTACTGTTCCTGAGATAGCTGATGCGATACCAACAAATGCATCTTTTAATATTGGTATCCATTTTTCTGCTACTGGTTGGATTGCGTCTGCTAATGCAATTATAGTTTCAAATGCTAATTTACCTAGTGGGATAACAACTTCGTTTGCAATTGTTTTAAGAAGTCTGAATACTGGTTCTAAATCTTCCATGACTTGTTTGACTGCAACAAATGCGTCTGGTAATGCCGCTAGAACACTCCCAAGCCCTTCGCCTAAACTTGTAATCAAACCTTTATTGTCACGTACAAGAGCAGTAAGTGCTTCTGTAAATTCTTTCATGCCACCTTTAGCACCTTCGCCAAAAGCAACTTGTGCTTCAAATACAGCACCTTTTAAGTTTGAGAATGATTGTGAAAGTGTTCCTGCGTTGATTTTAGCCGCATCACCGAAACGACCACCTTCTTCACCCATAGCGATAACAGCATCAGTAACTTCTTGTGCTGAGTCGAATACTTGTTTATTACCTTTACCAAAGTCTGCAACAAATTGACCATTTTCTTTTGATACTTTAACACCAAATTCTTTTAGTCGTTCAAACTCACCTGTTAGTGAGTCTGCTAGTGCTTCTGCAAGTTGGTCAAAGTCTTTTGCGTTTGCTGTAGCAACGTTTGATAGTGCTGTGATAGAATCATTACTTGTATCAACACCCACACGTGTAAGTGTAACGAATGCACCAGTAATGTCTGCTAAGTCTTGTGGTAGTGAGTTAGCAAGGTCTTGAAGTCTTGCCATTTCACTGTTTGCTTTTTCTTGTGACCCAAGATATGTTTCAAGTTGAACTTGTAATTTTTCGTAACCAGTGAAAGCATCAATAGCATCTGTTGCCATTCTACCAAGTCCAACTGCTGCGGCTACACCTGCTAAAGCACCAAATGCTTTTTTAAGACCACCAGAACTCTTTTCAACTTTGCCGATACTTTTATCAACATCATCGAATGCTTTTCCTACTTTACCTACTTTACCTCTCATTGGATTAAGCGACCTTGATATGTTATCTAGTTTTTTACTAGCCTTATCAAGTGCTGTTATTTCTATTTGAATATTAGCGTTTGCCATGTCGCTTGCTCCGTTTCTCTTTTATTTTAAAGTAAGCACCCCACCCATGAAGTTCGGATACTGACATTTCCATTATCTCATCAACAGTCTTGTGAAGATGTTCTGCTAACTGAAATAAGAAGAATAAATCAGCATCCGTTGCTAGTTTTTTTCAACTTCATCCGTGTTTTCTGCTTCACTATTTAAAATTATTGTAGCTATTCGTGTAACAACTGATGGATCGACTGAATTCATCAAGTCGAACTTATCTGCTACTGTAAACATTTTGCTACCATCTTCGTTTAAACCACGAGAGATTAACGTTTGTGCTAATGCTTCCGCCATTTTATTGTCACGATGTAATGCAACGACTTCCTCTGTTTGTTTCAGAGTTGCGCTACCCTTGAAGAAAATCTTTGTTTCCCATTCTGGAACTTCGACGCTTTCAAGTTTGTCTGTTAGTTTAGTTTTAAAATGCCCTTTAGCATTTGCTATTACACTCATTATTAACCTCTTATGTTGTTGTTTCTGCTAGTGAGCCTGAACCTGTAAAGTCAAACGATACTGTTACAAGGTCTGCTGTTGCCGCATCTACTGATTGTGATGTTACGATTGCATCGCCTGTGTATGTTGATGAACCTGTGCCACCTTCAACAAGAACAACTGACACTGTTGTGCCTACTGCTAGTGTTGCTGTTTGTGCTGTATCTGCAAAACCTTCGATTGAACCTGACCATGATTTCAATGAACCCATGTTCTCTTTCCAACCGCCAGAACCAAAGTTTGTGAACTCTAGTGTGTCTGCTTCAATGCTGATTGACCACGATGTGATCTTTGTAACGTTTACTTCTGCGCCTAACGACCCCACTGCTACGCTACCGTCTTTACCTGTAATAACTGCCATTGTTTTCTCCTGTTAGCCTTTATCTAAATCACCAAACTGGTGAATGTACTGGATACGAACAATAATCTGTATCGCACCTAATGGAAAAAGAACACCTTCATCGGTGTTCACTTCCGTCACTAGAGTATCAATGGCATATCCACCTCTTGATACGTCTTCATATAATTTCTCTTCAATTTCATCTAAGATTTTGTTTCTTGCACTATCAAGATACTTACCTTTAACAAAACCTGTAAGAATATATTCGATTGTTCCCTCACGTGAATAGCCCATGTGAATATCAGTTTTTAACTCTGATCCACTTTGAACTAGAACTGCGGGAATTTGAGCATCACTAATTTCATCTGGTTCAAAAACATCACGTGTTACAAATTTAACTGACTTGATGCTTTTTAGTGATTTGACAATATCTTTTGCGATATTTTCTCTATAACTAGTCTTGCTCATTTTATGTCTCTTTCAAGTTGTCTACGAAACGCATCTGCTATAAACTTAACTTCTTGCGGTCTTGCACCAATGAATGGTCTTTTCTTACCAACATTTCTTGCTTTGGTTTCTTCTTCTTTGCGTGAAAAAGCAACTTTTACTTTCGTATTGTTAACTCTTTCTACACCAAGATTAGAAAGCATTCGTCCACTAAAATTCAAGTCTGGTTTTGTGCCACGCCCTTTTTCTCTTCTGTAATCAGCGTATTCACTTGAGTAACGTTTAAAGCCACCTAGTAAACCTACACCTCTACTTGTTCTATCAACAATAGTTTCTACTGCTTTCTCACCACTTCTATTTAGAGCTTTTGGAATTGCTCTATCTAGCTTTCGTTTGTAAGAAGCGACAAACCGTTTGAATTCACGTGTGTTGATTCTAACCTTCATTAACGAAGTAACCTACGTGTGTGGAATGGTTGCTTTTCAATATCTTCAACTGTGCCATCATCATCATAATCATAACGAACACCATCTTGTAAGATGTTGTTGAATTCTTCGTTGTATTTCTTACGATAGTGCATCATCATAACTTGAAACTTGTCTTCATCACCATCTGCATTCCACTTCGTTAGTTGTGGTAGTGCGTACTCTGCTAAGATAAGATAAACAGCACAACGTGTAAATTGTGTTTCGTCTAGTTTAGTGTCGTTCATTTCTAAAGCATAATTTGTTCTAACTGAACCCAATTCTACTTTAAAGTTCTTGCCACGAACCCACCATTCTGATCTTAATCTGCGTAAGATATCTTCACGTGCTTTTGTGTGGTATGAATCAAAATCATCGATACCATATTCTAGAATATCTGGTTGATACTCAATTAAATTGTCGTCTGTTGACATTACCATGTGCGTTCTCCAAATAGCAGAAAAGAGAGGGAATAATTCCCCTCTCTAATATTTCAGAAATTAGATTGCGTTATTTGTGTAAATTTTAACGCCGTTTTCTGGTTTTACTGCTGAGAAGCCCCAAACTGCTGAACCTACGATTTCTGTCGCACGTTTCGATGCATCACGTTCTGTTTCTAAACGAACATCACGTTTCATTGCGCCGCCCATTGCGTCAAGTGCAAATACACCACCAACTGTTGCTAGTGTTGATTCAAAGATTGTGATACCTGCTACTGAACCAACTAGACCTGTTGACAATGCTGAGTTACCAACGTTTGACAATGCACCTAGTTCTGTTGCACCTGCGTTAGCAAGTTGTTTCTTCAAGTTGTAAACTGCTCGTGGGTGGAATACAGCAACCATATTACCGCCTGCTAGATTTGAGCGTAGTTCTGCTGATGCTTTGAATAGTAGGTCTGCTGTTAGCTCTACATCGTTACCTGCACCTGTCGCACCGAATGCGGCATTTGATGAACCTGAGAAATCTGCGAATTTGCCCATTGCATCTGTGTCAAAACGAACTGCCATTTGCTGACCTAGAATACGACCAATTTCACCTGCTAAGTTGTAGTTTGGCATTGTTTCGATTGCATCATCTGTTAGTAGAGTCATTGCCGCACGTTCTGCCATTGTGATTGTTGCGTGAACAGAAGTTGTCAAGTCTGAACCTGTTAGATCAGCACCTTCTGTTAGACCGTCTTCTACAGTCAATAGACCGAACTTTGGAATCTGAACAACGTTACCAACTGCGTTTGCAACTGGAACCATGTTCACTAGTGGGCGCATGATTGAATTTTCTTGCGCTGTGTATTGTGCTTCAATGATGATTTCATTAAAAAGATTTTTGCTTCCGTCATCTAACGGATTATTTAAATTTACTGTTGTTGTAGCCATGATAATTCTCCTATTCTGGCGTTATACTTACCGTTGCTTTGCTTTATATTCTGCATATTTTGCACGGTCTTTTGGATTACTCATATCCAATGTTGTAATGTCTAAATCAACTGATTTAGAACCGCCTCCAACTTTACCTGTACTACCTGTGCCTGATGCACTCGGTGCTGCAAAGTGTGGGTTAGTAGCTAGAAAATCTTTAACTAGATCATCAACGCCCATTTGAGAACCATCGTCTTTATACAGTGGTGTGCCATCATCTGAGATGACTTCTGACTGCCCTAGTTCGTTTAAACGAACACGATTCTTCAATAGGTCTGCGACCTGATTTGGAGCAACTGAACGATTTTTCGATGCGGCATTTAACAATGCTCCATCTACTTTTTCTTTTGTTAGTGTGCCTTCAAGTTCTGAAATACGATTGCTGAACTTATCAGCTTGGTCTTTCAAAATCTTTTCAAACTCACCACGTTGTTTTTGTTGCTCGATTTTGCGGTCTTCTTCTTGCTGTTGCCAATTCTTATATTGATCTACATCTACACCTTCGAACTTTTTACGTTCACGTGCGACACGATCAGCTACAATACGATTGACTTCATCTTGTGAGAAACCACGATTTTCATTGCTATCCAGAGAATTATTTTCAGATGTCTCAGTTACATCATTTACCTGATCTTCATCAGTCATTTGTTGCCTCCATTAGAGTGTTGCCTCGGTCTTATACGAGTGTTATATACTTATTTATGCTTTTAAAAATAATGATAAATTCGATGAAATAACACTTGACAAATGTAACGAATCACTATATAAAGAATGTATAAGTTAAACAGAAAGAGAGAATCATATGTCTGCTATCGTATTAAAATCTAAGTGTGGAAATAAAAAAGCCAAGCCTATGAGTGTTTATCTTAAAGGTAGTGAAATCTATAAAAAATGTAGAGTAGAATATAAATGGGATAAAACTATGGCTATGTTTAATGCCTACAAGCACGAATTTACGAATTACAATTCAGTTACTATGAATGAAATCTACCATAGTGATTTAGATTTTAAAGAATCAGTTAAAGCAATGGCAGATATATATCGAGAGTTGATGACTCTTGTTCCAGAAAAATACCATGATGTATGTAAGCAACAGTATCTTAGAGCTGTAAACAATATTAAAAAACAGATAGAAAAATACGAAAACGCTTGACAACATCAGAATCATCTGCTAATGTAATAGAGTAGATAGCGAATGATTCGCTTATCAGATCAAAAAAACGGAGAAATAAAATGTCTATTCCAACAATTACCCCAGTTAGTGTAACTGATATCAAACTTGACAAGAATTATGTTCTTGGTGCAAGACGTAAGAAGTCACGTAATGCAACGTTACAGTCGCTTCTTGGCGTAACCAATACAGGTCATTATAGCTACTACAAGACTAAAGGGTGGTGGTCTGCTCAACAACTTGTCGTAGAGCATCACTTAAAGTCTCACGACACGATTGCGGTTGTTTATAGCGGCGAGTTCTTAATCAAGAATATTGACGCATTAACTGAGAATCAAAACAATATAGTGTTGTTTCAAGAAGAAGATTGGGATCCTTACGTTGAGTATATCTATAAAGATAAAGACACGGTTCGTAGCAAATACAGCGACGAGTGGAATTCTACTGTATTCAATCGAAATCCGTCTGCAATCTTTGATGGGAATATGAGCCTTCCACGTTATCTAGCACGTGAGTTGAAATCTGATCGTGATTGGAAGATGTATCGTAACGCACGTGAGAACTTTAACGAGTTAATCGCCGCATAAATCTTATAGAGAGCAGTAGAAATACTGCTCTTTTTACTTGACAAACAAGACGAATCACCTTATAAAGAATGTATAAGTTAAACAAAACGGAGAAACAATATGAGTTATGTATGGTCACCTGATCAAATAGAAGAAATTCTGTATCATTATGAAAATGGAATGCCTACTGCACAGATAGCAAATCTATTTAATACTACTAAGAATTCAATAGTAGGTTTAGCAAATAGAAACAAAGTACCTCACGGAAATAGACAGAATTATATATACTTTACGCCAGAAGGAATATTCGATACGGCTGCAGAAGCTGCTGAGTTTTATGACATCAAACCCGTTACCGCATATGCACGATTTAGACAGAATTATCGTAAAACTTGGCATAAAGAGCTTGACAAATAGAACGAATCACTATATAAAGATAATATAAGTTAGAGACAAAGGAGAACTAAAATGACACAGAATCAAACAATTCAATTGTTAGACCGTTTTGAAGCACTTGATAGAAAACGCAAAAAGATGGGTGACTGGGATATGATGACAGTTGAACAACAAGAAAAATTTGACTTCATTTGGAATGAAATGATGAACATTACTGACATGCTAGAGGAGACAGCGTAATGAAAACTTTCTATGTAATTTACACAGACGCCAATGGCGATGAACAATCACAAGAAATTAAGTTTGATACTACAGGCTACACAGAAGAAGACTTCTGGGGTGGTGCTGGTTCTGAAGCAATTGAAACTATCTGGCAAAAGACTTGCCCTGATGGTGAAATGCAATGGCTGGAGACAGCGTAATGGACAAAGAACAACAAATACAACACCACAAAGATATGCTATTTTGGTTGAAGAACACTGAACAAGGTAGGTTTCAAGAATATTGGGCAGAGAAAGTCTCTTACCACGAAAAACAGATTAAAATATTGGAAGAGGAGACAGCGTAATGAGTAAACAACTATTAAAAGACGGAAGAATACAATATCACAATGCTTACATCAATATGCACACTGGTAATCTGTTTGCCTATGGTGATGATGTTACTTTGCCAAATCGTAGTGATGATATCTGGTATTATGATTGTGTAGAAAAACGCCCAAACTGTGATGGCTATTATGAATCACACTGGGTATACAATAAAGACGAGATAGCGTAAATTAACACTTGACAAATAGAACGAATCACTATATAAAGATAATATAAGTTAAACAAAACGGAGAACTAAAATGGCTAAACTATCAGGTAAAGCAAAAGCGAGCGCACGTAAAAAATCTGCTCAAAATATTGCTAAACAACAGATTGCTGAAAAGCAGAAACTTATCGAACAACAGTATCAAGAATCTAAAGAACTGAAAACAACACTCAAGAAGTTCTCAGAAGCAACTGGTGCTATTGTTTGGGGAATCTAAAAAATACTTGACAGTAGCATTTAATCGTGCTACTGTTATTAAGTAGATAGCGAATGATTCGCTTATCACATAAAAAAACGGAGACTATACAATGACTACTATTACTAAAGTAACAAACAATATCAAACTTCTTGGTTCTTACTTTGAAGCAAATCGCATAGACGGTGGCGGGTTCGCTGTTGTTCGTAAAACACATCAGTTTGACAACTCACTAACAGAATACTACAATAACGTAGTAGGTGTTGCTAAAGAACTGATGAACGAGTTCAAAGAACTGTCTAAAGAAGAATGGCGTTCTGCACTAAATCAAGCAATTGAAGCGTACAATCTTGTTGCGTTTGGTGCTAAAGTTCGCAGTGATTCAGAGGTTGAGTTCAACGACAAATCAATTGATAAATGTATGAATGCAGAAGCAATTCTACTAGTCGGAATCGCTCTAGACTTCATCAAAGACGATGAATACAACGGCTTCTTGACTGTTCAAGACACTTCTTCAAGAAAATCGAATATTCCGTTCAATGTTCTAGCGCACTAAATTAACACTTGACAGTAGCACGTTCTCGTGCTACTGTCATAGAGTAGATAGCGAATGATTCGCTTATCACTAAAAACGGAGAATCAAATGTCTTACAAAGAAATATACAATCAATGGGTAGCAACTAATCAAGCAATCAACGCAGGTGCTT
>OBMK010003765.1_pt1 | contig 10336 bp, 7 predicted proteins | sample 1539081 | NCBI WGS metagenome assembly OBMK01 (sample SAMEA3355528, study PRJEB22509) | marine metagenome | biome: marine; feature: river plume; material: water | place: USA | collected 2010-08-07 | depth 0.5 m | reverse complement strand
AAGCTATATTTCATAGTAATGAGAATCCTTTACCTTGGATTGACATGCAAGTCAATGCCGTTGAGCATACCAACTTTTTTGAAAACCGTGCTACTGAGTATGCTAAAGCTAGTACACAAGGAAATTGGCAAGATATTTTTAAATAAGGAGAAAATTATGTCGACAGAAAATAATCCACAAGTAGAACAACAGCAAGAGCCTGTTTTAATGCTTGATGATAAAAAATACGTTATTTCTGAGTTAAGTGATGAAGCAAAATACATAGTCGCTTGTTTGAATAGTTTGAGTGCAAAACAACAAAACTTTCAAATGGAGTTAGACCAAGTAAGAGTTGCTACTGAAGGAATGACAGCTAAACTAAAAGAAGCTGTTGAGAAAGAAGACGACGAAATAGTACCTGAAGAGGTATAGTAATAAGGGGCTTAACGCCCCTTTTTTTGTTCTTTAATTCTTTTCCAAAACTTTCTATTTATTAATTTTATATGTATTTTAAACAAAAGTTCTTTCATATGCTTTAACATGTGTAGGTACTCCCGTTAATCTATTAAATACTATTCCCCAACACCATATTCTATCTCTAATTTCTGTATCGCTATAATCATACGGAAAAGTAAGGCTATTTGCAGTACAAAATTCTTTTATGTGTATATCACTGGTATATGTATAAAAATCTGCATTTTCATTTATATTACCTTCTGAATCATGTAAAAAAGCAAAATAACAAAAATTAGTTGATACTGGAAATTTACTTAAAGGTAGAGTAGCTGAGTTAGTCATTGATTTAGCAAGTTCATCATCAGCACTAACAACAACTTTTAATAATATATTATTAGTAGTAAGATCAAATTTTAATCCATACCAATTACAATACTTTTCATATGAACAGCCATATGAAGTTTTCAAACTGTTAGGAACTTCTTGTATGTCATACCAAGATATGCTATTATTTACATAAGGCGGTCGAGTTGGAGTAAACTCCGAAATTAAATTTAATTCATTAGTATCATAAGTCAAAGAAGAAAAATTAGTATCTAATATACCTTTTATTCTCTGCCCTTCAGTACTATTTATATTATAATCTGTTCTACCATGAGAACCGTTTAACCATACTTTATCTACAACATTAGAATTAAAGATATGATTTCTACATCCTATTATTTCGTTAAACTTTTGTTTTACTCTTTTTTTACTAATTTCTTCACTTCTATACTTTCTACTTTTTATAGAAAATCCTGGATATTCAGAATTTGTATATTGTATTTCTTTTCCTATTATTTCATAACTTTCTGACATTATGTTATCTCCATATAAAAACTTGTTCCATTAACTCCAGTTAAAGGATGAAAGGCAGCTTGATTAGGATTTGATTGACTTGACCATCTCCAATTCCTACCTCCATAAATACCACTTTGAGTGTATCCAGTGTATGTTGCTGCAGTTCTAGAAAGAGTGAAATCAGGAGTTCCTGAGCCTGAACCTTGACCTAGCCATATTTTTAAAGTAGTAAATCCTGAATTACTTGGAGCAGTTCCAGAATCTTTTACACTAAAGTCAATGTTGCCTGTAGTAGCACTACTGGTAGTAGTGGAGCCTATAATACTCATAAATAGAAAATTACTTCCCCCATCAAAACTAGTAATAGTATGGTCTGAAACTGTTCCTTGTGTTACTAATTCAGTTTGTAAACTTCTGAGATAGCCTGCATTCACATATCCATAACCTCCCGAAGTTCCTGAAGTCATTGAGGTTGCATGTATATTACTAGGGATGACTACATTACTTGTTCCATAAAAATCTGAAAATTTTATCTGGCCACTAGTAGGTATATTACTCGAAGCAGTAATTGCAACCAAATTAGCATCAGCTCCTCTGTAATAATCACTTAATGCTACATTACTACTATCTGCTCCTCCAAATTCTTCTGCTATACCATTGTTGTCCGCTCCTCCTCCCGGATTGTTTACAAGTTGAAAAGTTCTAGTTCCCGTTCCTGCCCCTGCACTTGTTATATTTGCTGCTGTTACTTCCCAAACCCAAACTGTACACCCGTAAGTATTAAATACGTCATCAGCACCAGACCTATTTAAAGTTAGCCCTCCATAAACTATCTGCGTAAAAGTATTATTAGTATCAGGTACACTAGTACCTGCTAAGGCCAACATAACAAAATAAGGAGCACCATAAGGAGCTCCAGCATCAGATGCTATAACTACTGTTCTCACTGTTCTGGATGTACTGCTTCCATCTGTATATGTAGTAGTTAAACCACTACCTAAAGAACCTAGATCAGTTGTGGGGGTTACTGCACTTTCATCATCCCAAGGAACATCCCATTGAGCGGCTGCATCCCAAGAAGTTGTACCACTTGCACCTCCTGTATTAAAGCCATTTACAGTGTAAGTACCTAGCTCTTCTGTTACCGTGTTTTCTTCTTCTGTTTGTTCATCAACTTCTATAAAATCGCCTTCTACTTCTTTATTTGTGGCTTGGCCAGCAGTAAAAGTGTCATTAATAAAATAAGTCGCACTAGTACTAGTATTCGTTCCTGCATCTTGTAACGCTAATGTTCCACTACTAACTATAGTCATATTATTCTTCCTTTAACTCTTGAATTTGTTTTTCAAGTTTCTCTATTTGTTCTTGTTGTTCTTTCATACCTTCTATTAATAAAGCAACCATTTTCTCATATTTAACAGCCTTGTAGCCATTGTCTCTTGTCTCTACTATTTCGGGCAATACTTCTTCAACTTCTTGAGCAATAACTCCGACATCTTTCATACCTTTCTCATAGGTATCTTGATTGTCATTCCATTCAAATGTATTTCCTGAAAGTTTATTAATTTTTTCCATTGGGTTACTAATACGAGTTATATTATCTTTTAGTCTTTTATCTGATGAGGTATAAGCTATGACATCAGCTTTGAATCTTGCATTTCCTAAAGAATCTATACCTGCAACATTGTTTCCTGAGTTTCCATTTTGAAATACGAATCCTCTATTCGTACCTCCACCCATTCTAAAGTACATATTGTAGTCAGAAGTACTTTCCCCTGCTACTCTACCATAAGTACTAGTTCCTTGTGATGCCATTGTAATTTGATAACTGGTACTATCCCAGAATTTTAAAGCATTCCCTGCGCCGGGATCTAGTCTTACATGTCTTACATTTATAATATCATGACCATCATCAAACGTTAAATTTCCTATACTAGTTAGGTTGCGTGAGGAGTCTATAACTGTGGTTGCATTAAGAATTAAACCGCCTGAAGTAATTTTTAAGCTACTACCACTAATTGCTATTTTTTCTGTAAAAGTTCCACCTTCTCCACTCCAACTACTACCATGACCAATTCTTATAGCACCATTGACCCCCATAATCATTGCAGGTGTATTTACACCGCCACTATCTTGATTACCGATCATTATGACTTGAGCAGTGCCTGTTTCAGTTACCCTTAACGCACCTGCTGCTTGAATAATTCCACCAACATCAAGCTTTTGTGACGGAGCAATTACTCCAACGCCAACCTTACCGCCCCAAATAGATATAGTCTCTACTGAGCCCGTGCTCATAAGCGCCATACGAGGACTGCCAGTGCTGTCTACTCTAAGTTTTATACCTAAGTGGTCCCAACCAGCATTATTTGAAGCACCAAGTTTTAATCCCCAACCATCTGCGTTAGCAGCATAACTAATAGGAGTAGAATATACTCCTCCACTATGAATGTGAAGTTTCTCACTTGGAGAAGTTGTTCCGATACCAACATTACCACTATGTAATATGGTCATTTTCTCTGTAGTATTCCACGGTATTCGGAAACCCATTCTACCTGTCTCGCCTCCTGTCCCATCAACAAAAATATCTCCATGTAAGTCGACTCCCGTTCCCTTAGAACGGAACCTAATACCTGATTCTCCTCCATTTGTTTCGTCGTTTATTCTTACTTGAGGGAAGGTTGAATCCAGTACAACAAGTTTGGAAATTGGAGCACTTGTTCCAATACCAACTTTATCAACACTTGCATCCGCAAAAATAAGATTATTATCATTTGCTCCATAAACTTGGAAGTCTTGACCAACACCTTCTTGATTAAACCGTACTAAACTATTAGTAATTTGGAATCTTGTACTATTACCTGTAACAAAGCTTTGTGTATCTGCAGCAGAGAAATTAATATAGTTATCTGTATCACCTCTATGTCGAAGCTTACTTTCAATATCTACAGAGCCTCCTTCAAAGTTATGTGTAGAACCTCTATAATATGTTACATGACTGTTGTCTCCAAAAACCATAGTTCCATTACTAAAGATATGATCTGTTTGCAATGAAAGAACTCTATTATCTCCAGTAGATGTTAATGTTAATACTGTTCCATTACTAGTTGCATTTTGTAATGTATGAGCACTGGTGCCTGAATAAGTACTTAGTAATCGATTTGCAACTGTTGTATTAGTATTATTAACTTCAAGTCTTTCACCACCGCCTGTTACAACTCTAAATTGGTCTGCCGCATGGAACTGTATGTATGTATTTGTATCACCGTCATGCCTTAATTTGTTTGGCATATTTAAGTCGCCAGTAAATGTTGGGTCGGCTATTGGGGCTAAACCTGATATTGATGGAATTGTTGGAGTACCTGTTAAGTTTGAGTACGCCATTGTTCCGAGTTCGGTATACGTTGGCTTGTGAGATGTATGATATATCTCTCTCCAGTCTGACCAATTGTTTGTTGTATCTCTTAGACTTCTAAAATATAGCTTGTCCCAATTAGATGTCCACTTTGATGCAAGTTGGGCAGAGCCCGCAGTTCCAGCACCCCAAGACATAACTGAATAATAAGCTGTTTCTGTTCCAGTTCCTAAATTATTGTTATATACATTGTAAGTATATAACCCACTTTCTTTTACAGTTCTTCCAGTTTCTGCAGTAGTAACTCCTAGATAGTAAGCACCATGGTCAAGAACAGTATTGGTCATATTGATAGCACCAGAGCCGTCAAATGAAACACTACCAGTCACTTCACCACTTAATGTCAATGTTCTTGCTGTAGTCCACTTATCAGCATTTGGATGATAAGCATCGTGGAATACTGTTTGCGTTGTTAAACCTGTTCCACTTGTTGCATCTTTATACCCAACTTTTACTCCTCCATTATAAGGAGATTGAATAATAACCTGGTCAGTAGAGTCATTTGATACACCAATTACAAGGTCTGCGCTCTCCCCAGAAGTACCACCATAACCATAAGAGTGAAATTGTATAAATCCATAATCAGTTGGGTGATTAATATTTGTGCCGTCTTTTTCTGACTCGAAGAATATACCACTTCGTCCAACGCTATCACCTTTTAGTATTAAATTTGTTCCTCCACTTTCATAGAAACCCATATTACTGCCGCCAGAGTTTACTGAACCCGATATAGTTACTCCTCCTGTAAATGTTCCACCAGCTTTTGGCATTAATGAAGTTAAAGATTGGTGACTTGTTAAGTATGTATTATTAGAATCAAACTTAGCAGTACCACCAGCAAATAGTCTTATTCTATTATCATCAAACTGTAAATAAGTATCTGTATCGCCAACATGTTCAAGCTTTGTAGGTATTTGAAGAGTACCACTTATTAACCTAGTACCTCCTGCACTATCCCAGGATTGTACTACAACTCCGTTGTATAGCACATCAACACCACCAGCACCATCAAAGAATACTAATCCGTTATCTTGTTGAGTATTTAATATTGCATAATCACCTGTACCTGCTCCAGAATTACCACCTAGGCCACATTGAATCTCTAAACCGTCTGTATCGCCCATAAATTTTGCAATTACAGACCCAACGCCTCCAGTATTTCTTACAAATAATGCTGGAGTTGCATCTACAGTAGTTGTTGCTGTTAATGCCCCACTAGAGATAGTGCCTATATTGGTTAGATTACGAGAAGAGTCTATTACGGTTGTAGTTCCTATAGATAAAGGACCATTGTGAAGTCTAAACCCTCCAGGTGCGTCAAGTCTTAAAATATTATCAGCCGCATCATCTAAAAGATATAGATTACAATTTGCTCCAAATACTATTCCTTCTCCAGGATCATTTAAGGAAATTTGATTTACTCCACTGATATTAAAGTTATTTCCTGTAAATGCATTGCCTCCCATATTAAGAGTACCAGTCATCGTGCCCCCGGCTAGCGGTAGTTTAGTAGCAATGCTGTTTGTTATAGTAGTACTAAAACTTGCATCGTCTCCGATAGCAGCTGCCAGTTCGTTGAGTGTGTTTAAAGCTGCAGGCGAAGAATCAACTAAATTACTAATTTGTGTTCCTACATATGACTCTGTTGCATATCCTGAGAGTGAGGGAATTGTTGGCTTATTTGTTAGGTTATTATAACTAATAGCTATGTTTGCTGACCCATTAAAACTCGTTCCAGCAATTGTTCTTGCTGTGGTAAGTGTATCTGCATTGGGATGATAACCTGTGTGAAATACAGTTTGACCTTTATAGGTCATAGTAGAAGAACTAAAATTTAATAAGTTGGTTGCAGTTCCACCAGTCATATATCTAAAGTGATAGCCAGAAGCGTCAGCGTCATCATCGTTATTATGGGTAAAATAAATATTGCTGTCATCTACGTATACACTAACATTATCATTTTGACCTGTTTGACTTGAAGTACTTCTTTGCCATCTAAAAGGTGCTGCTGCTGTTGATATATGATTTGAACCAGCTCCTGCTTGTAGTACCCCATTTACTGTAAAGTTACCATCACTGTGATTATGGTTATGTGAATCATTTACAACAGCCGCTGTAAGAGTAACGTTTGCACTACCATTTATACTTACATTACCTGTTAAGTCTCCGCCTAAAGTAATTGTTCTTGCTGTTGTCCACGTGTCTGCGTTGGGGTGATAATCGTCTGCAAATACTCTTTGGGTATTGTTTGCGTAAAGCCTACCTGTAGCATATAAGTGGTCGCCTGTATTAGTTAATCTTGCTGTGTAGTCACTTGTACCTGCGTCTGTATTATGGAAATCAATATATTTACCAACTTCCATTACACCATCTGTTCCAACTTTTACTGCGTTTCCTGACCACCAATCACCTGATGTACCTGTTGCTATACGGGCACCTCCAAGTAGACCTGATGTAATTTTACTGGCATCAAGACTAGCTGTAGAATTTGTGATATAGCTTTGACTAGCATGATTACCCCAACCGTGCGCAGTATTCCAGTTTCCTGAGTTACCACCTGAAGCAGTAATTACACCACTAGATGTAATAGCTGAGGCATTAGTAATATCATTACTATTTAGGTTTAAATCTGTAGCCATTCGAATATTACTATCCGATGCACCAAGAGTTACGGTTACGCCTGTTAGACCTCTTATCTCTCCTGATTGCTCAAATACTATATCAATATTGTTAGTTCCATCCCCTATAAAAATGTCAGATGTAGTATCTCCTATAGAAATATCTCCGCCCGTATTTGTTATTATTAGATTACCACTTGCATCCGTTTCAATTGTAGCGTCTACATTACCTGATGAATCTTTAAAGTCAAGCTTTCTTGACGCAGGTGTTATTAATAAATCATTGCTCATTTGAGTCTTCCTCCTAATCTTTTCTTTTTCCTAGTAGTAGAACTATTTTGTCCTCTGCGTACTTGGTGACTTGTTATAAATTTCTTCTCTTTTACACTTGATAATTTATCAGCGTATAATTCAATTGGTTTTTGATGCCAGCCTTCATCTCCATTACCTGCATTAGTACTATCTGATACTACTGCAACTACAATATAATAATCGTAATTTACTGGATTTAGTGTCAATGTTTTTCTTTCATATGATCCTATTGCTGAACTTGTGAATGCAACGTTAGCATAATGTCCCATTGGGTACCCGTCTGGATTTTCACTAGAAGGGGAGTAAGATGTATCAGTAGGTCCTGTTAAATATGCACCCCTATTATGTTGTTGTTGAGTTCTTGCCATTAGGAAAGGCATATTACCACTAAATCCAGATGTAAGTTTTATTTCCGCAGCTACATAAACAGTTGCACCTGCAGGTACTAACATAGATTCAGTATCTCCTGCCCAATTACTACTAGATAAATCTCTTCTATATCTCCAGGCGGCTTCATCTTCGTCCCATTCTTTCCACCATTGTCCTGCCCATTCTACTGTAGCACCTTCTTTGAAATTATGATTTACAGAAGTACATCTTGTCATTCTAGCATTTCTATCGGGTCTTAATGAATCACTATTAATATAGATTCCATTAATTGGACTTGTATTTCCTGTAGTAATATCCCAACCATTTCCAAAATAACTATTTAAATGTATAACATCTCCACCACCTCTACCAATATGTGGCCAGTATCTGTAATAGTTAAAATAGTTTCTTTCCATTAAAAAATTTTGTGTTTGGTAATACCAATAGAAAGGCCTGTTCTCATGATGAGTAAAATAATTATGTCTTACTTCAACTTGATGGTCTCTGCCGTGATATATAAACATTCCATAATCATCTGACCTTGATGCATGATTATAGGCAAAACATGTTCTTGGCTCATAGAATCCATCCATATAGAAACAACAGTATGAAGCTCTCCATGAAATGTTTGCAGTCATACATAATTCATTACCGCTTGACCATCTCCAAAAATTTAAATGTCCATTATAACAAGTATTTCTGCTCATTCTCTGATAATGGCTTTCTCTCCAATATATACAAGAATTACTTCCTGAATTATTTGGATGCCATGCACAACCTTCTAAGCCTGAAGTATATTGGCCATAAGAATTTGTTTCATAAGAGCATCTGCCCATTCCCAGACCACGGTAGTATGAAGTATTGGTTGAATTTGAACCTATTCCATATAACCCAATATTTCTAAATCTAATTTTTCTATAATATGCATCACCCGAAGTCCAATGTTCTATCCAAATATAAGGTCTTTGCGAACTTGTGCCTGTCATATCTTCTGATACTGCTGTTATTTGCGTATCTCTTTCAAAGTTAGTAACCCACCCACCAGTATAACGATTATTTGCTAGGTTTGTTGTGAGTGTAATAGTATTACTAGATATACTTTGAATAACATAATCCATTACATAATCCCAATTAGTATCAGAATTATTGTTTGCTTCTATAAGAATTCTATCCCCTACACTAAACCCATTTGGATTAGCAACTGTAATTGTATTTGAGCCAGAACTAGAATCTGCGGTTAACGGAGTAGCCATCGCTTGTACGCTATCCCCACTTCCGTGCCATTTTTCACTTCCGGTTTGATAAACTGTTTGTCCTACTACACTTCCCGTTATGTTACTATCGCATGTAATTCTATTAGAACCTTTCCCTATAGAAGTAATTGTTTTTACATTACGATTTGATCCTGTACCAAATATAATTTTTTGTCCTTCACGAAAGACCTCAGCGTCGTCAACAAATATCTTGCTTCCTGATACTCTTGAAATAGTAGCTGTAGGAGTTACAAATTGTCTAAAATAAACTGTATTGCTTGATATATCATGTATTATAAAACTTTCTTCTCGTGGTGCTTTTTCTCTTTCCCAATCTGCAATATTCTCTGCCTCTACGTATAAATGAATCCAATCTCCTGCCCTAAAATTAGAAGCTGAAGTAAAAGCTAATGAGCTGGAGCCAATTGTTTCAATTGCTGATAATGTTGTTTTTGGTCGTGGGTCAGTACCTTCACACTCTATCCAAACATACTTATGAGTTTCTCCTCTTAATGCATGATTAGCAGCATCATCTCCGTTTATCTCTAACCTACCCCCATTATCCATTCGCAGATATGGCCCTGTGTTAGAATCCCCTTCTGCAAAGTAGCCTCCAACAGTACCTGTATGTTGTCTTACTAAAAGAGTACCATTCATTCTTAACTGTCCGTTAGTAGTTATATGTAATTTTCCATGGACAAAAGAATCATGATAACCATTGGTCGTTCTTATATCAGAGTTAACAGTTACAATATGCCCCTGCGTAATTACAAAGTCGTCTCCATCAATAGGCACGGCACTTCCGCCCCAAGTTGAAGTACTGTTAAAATTTCCTGACTGTGACGATGTTCTCGTTGCCATTATTCAATTCCCTCGGGTAAGTCTGTAGCGGGGTCGCTTTCGACCTCTATAGCTATTATTAACTCTGACGCAGTATCTAATTGGATTTCTTGCCACAAAGATATTTCCTCCACGTCTTTATTATCTACAGTTAAAACTCCAGTATCTTTGTTATATATTAAATTAGCCCTCATATTCCACCTCGAATCTTTCTATATCTTTTCTTTCCGCTTGTATATAATAGAAATAATTAT
>OBMK010003755.1_pt1 | contig 10355 bp, 2 predicted proteins | sample 1539081 | NCBI WGS metagenome assembly OBMK01 (sample SAMEA3355528, study PRJEB22509) | marine metagenome | biome: marine; feature: river plume; material: water | place: USA | collected 2010-08-07 | depth 0.5 m | reverse complement strand
CAGAATTTAGAATTGATAGAATTAGATTTAACTGGAAAGGTGTATGGACTGCATCTACAGCATACAGAAAAGATGATGTTATAAGTTATGGTGGTAAAGTATTTGTTGCTTTAGCAGGTCATACTGCAAGCGCAGACTTTAACACAGATTTAGACTTTCTTGTAGCAGGAGAATCTACTCCAAAATGGGAGCAAATGGGAGACGGTCGACAATGGAAGGGCGATTGGCAACCAGAAGCATTCTACAAAGTGAATGACGTTGTAAAATATAGAGGAATACTTTATAATTGTATTGATAGCCATACTAGTGCATCAACACTATCTGTAGGACTAGAAGGCGACGATGCAAAATGGGCTCCGTTTGCTAAGGGTGGCAATTATCTTGCAATTTGGACTGCCAGTACTTCATATAAGAAAAACGATTTAGTAAAATATGGCGGTGTACTTTATTCTTGCACAATAGATCACACAAGTAATACTGTTGAACAAGGATTAGAAGTAGACATTGCTAACTGGGCTATCTATAATAAAAGTGATAACTGGTTAGGTGCTTGGTTAGAAAATACAAGATATAAAATAGATGATATTATAAGATACGGCGGAAATGTTTATCGTTGTATTATTGGACATACTAGTAATAGTGATATTAGAGAAGGTGTTGGATCAGACTTAGGTGACGATTCAACAGCGGCAAAATGGGAACTAGTAGTAGAAGGCATTGAATATAAAGGTGAATGGACAGGAACACAGTGGTATAAAACAAATGACATAGTAAGATATGGACCAAACTTATACATAGCACAACGTGGTATGAGTGGTACAGATAACTTTGATGATACAAACGATTGGGGAATTTGGTTACCGGGTTTAGGATTTGAAGATATATGGTCTGATAATGAAGTTTATCAGCCAGGCGATATAGTACAATACGGCGGTTATACATATACATCATTAACAATTAATATTGGTTCAAACCCAAGTGCATTTGGCTTAGAACAAGATGGTGACGGTGCTGACTGGGAAGTTTTAGTACGTGGATATGATATGAAAGGCGAATGGGATATTACAGTTCCTTATCCGCCAGGAAGTGTTGTACGCAAAGGTGGATACTTGTATGAATCGCTTTTAAATATTCTTCCAGTAGAATTAGTTGAGCCAGGTGATCCTGACACTGACACATCAAATGCTTGGAAGTTAATTCAAACTGGCATCCAGTGGATGGGCGAGTGGAAAGAGTCATCAACTGTCGAAGGCGATAGTTCATTTTTCCAATACTATCTTGGACAAGTTGTTATGGATGAAAGTGAAACATACATTTGTAAACTGCAACATTACAGTAATTTACGAGAATCAAAACCAAAAGAAGATACTGATATACAATCCGGAGCGCAGTTATATTGGACAAAATATGCCGGTAATAACGAAACAAGTGCAGAAAATAATGTGCTACGTTATAGAGGCGATATTAGAACTTATGGTACTAAGGATGATGGTAGTACAGCAGGAACAGAAAGATTAGCAATTGGTAATGCAGGCCAACTATTAAAAGTTGGTGAAGTAGATGATTTAGGTTATGATAACTTATTTGAAATCAACAAAGTATGGTATGTAAGTACTACTGGCGAAGACTTACCAACAAACGGAGTAAATCCAGCAACTCCATTTAGAACTGTAAAATATGCATGTCAGTTTTTACAAGGTAACTTGGCAGAAAGAGTTCCAGCAACAATCTTTGTTGCAACAGGAGTGTATAAAGAAATAATTCCAATGGTTATTCCTAGAGACACAGCAATAGTTGGCGATGAATTACGTTCAACAGTTATTATGCCAGCAGACGGTTATGAATTAGATGATATGTTTTATATGCACAACGGTAGTGGCTTAAGAAATTGTACGCTACAAGGACTAAGTGGTACACTAGGTGCTCCAAATGACAACTTAACTAGACGTCCAACAGCAGGAGCATATGCTTCATTAGACCCTGCAACAGGTGTTGCAGATACGTATGCACACATTACAACTAAATCTCCATATGTACAAAACGTAACAACATTTGGAACAGGTTGTATAGGAATGAAAGTTGATGGCGACTTACATAATAGTGGTAACAAATCAATTGTTGCAAACGACTTTACACAAATTTTAAGTGATGGTATTGGATATTGGGCAAATGGTGATGGTAAATCAGAACTTGTGTCAGTGTTTACATATTATTGTCATATTGGCTATCTAGCAACAGCAGGTGGTAAAGTTCGTGCATTGAACGGTAACAACTCATACGGAGATTACGGTTCAGTTGCAGAAGGATTCGATATTGACGAAGTACCTATTACGGCAACAATTAATAATAGAAGCAAGCAAGCACAAATTTATCAAACATATACAGATAACGATCAAATATTTGGTGTTGCTTATACACATGCTGGTGAAGCATATAGTCAAGCAGACATAGCATTTACTGGTAACGGTCAAGGAGCAGTTGGCATATACGACGAATTTAGAAATGGCGGCGTACGTCAAGTATATGTTACTGAAGAAGATTCAAACTTTATTGGCGGTAGTAATTATACGTTCAAAGCCAACAAAGCACAAATTGGTACAGCAACACAGTTAACACTTAGTGGTGCTGACGAAAACACTGATCCTGATCTTTATATTGGACAACGACTGTTTATATATGCTGGTAAAGGAGCAGGGCAGTATGGTAAAATTAGTGGATTTAACACAGTAAATAAAATTGCACAAATTGAAAATGAAACTAGTGGGTTACCAGGATTTGAACACGTAACAGGACAGCCTATACATTCTGCAATTAATGATACTGCACGTTATTATATCGAACCAAGAGCAGTTGTAGACGAACCAAATTACCAAATTGGTAGTCAGTCATTAGGCGCGGCAAATCCTTGGATTGATGTTGGACAAGGCACATATAGTAGTAATGATATGTATATTGCATCTCATGAAAACGGTGTTAGTGTAAGTACAGACGGTAACAGTTGGACTGAAACTCAGCGAACAGGTAAAGGTGGACTAGTAGGCACTTGTCCAAATGGTAAAATAGCACTAGTAAATCCTAATGGAACTACTAATGCAGGATCGTACAGTAATGATGGCGGTTCTAATTGGTCAGACACATCTTGTAATTTAACTGCTACAACCACAGCAACAGGAGTAGCAGGGTCTACAGATAATGATGTTATGATTATGACTATTGTTGATTCTGGTGGAATAACAAACGTAATAAACAGATCAACAGACGGTGGTAACAGTTGGGGCTCAGGCGCAAACCTTCCGTCAGACAGTAACTATCAAGATGTTGCATATGGAAATACTAAATGGGTAGTAATTTCAGGAACAGCCTCAACACCAAGTAACATTGCCGCATACTCAACAGATGACGGTAACAGTTGGACAGCAACTACATTACCAGCGTCAAGTGCATGGTCAAAAGTTGTTTGGGGTAGAGATAGATTTGTAGCAACTACTAAAAAAACTGATAGTAGTCCAGCAGAAACAGCAGTTAGTTTTGACGGTATTACATGGTACGCAGGCGAAATGGAAGCAGGCGAATGGACAGGTATTGCTTACGCACAAGGTACATTCTGTGCAGTAAAAAGTGATACGGGATCACAATCAGATGTAGTAGCATTTAGTAGAGACGGGTTCCACTGGAAAAATAAATTACTTCCAGCAGGTTTTGAAACTAGAGCAGGTGTTGTAGGATCAAGTACTTCAAGTGATTGGTGGGTTGTAACTAAGGATGCCGGACAGGCAGATAAAATTACATTTGGTACACAAGCATTGTGTAGACCAATAGTTGGAAGTGGAAGAATTGGAACATTTATTATGCACGAACCGGGTGCAGGATATACAGATAATCCAACTGTAACACTTTTTGATAATACAAATACATTAGATGTAACAACAGTAGCAGAAGTTGCCAATGGAGTATTACCACAACCAAATATGACAAATGGCGGCGCTGGATATTTTAGATCTCAAGCAGAAATTCGAAATACAGGTGACGGGTATGCTGAAATTGCACAAATTAAAGACGAAATGATTTTAGAAAATGTTAGTAAATTGCCAGGACCTGGTGATAATATTAGTATTAACGGCATCGACGGTGTAACATATTTTGTTGTTAAGATTAAAGAAGCAACAGGTATTCTAGGTAACTATAACTTAGTTCTACAAATTAGTCCAAACTTAGGACGTAAGGAAGCACCAGAACACGGTGAAAGTGTTATTATTAGACAACAATATAGTCAAATTAGATTAACAGGACATGACTTCCTAGACATTGGTACTGGTAACTTTAGTAGTACTGCATATCCGGGACTTTATGTGTTTGGATATAATCCAGATGATAATGCTGAACCAAAACAATTTAATGAAGTTAGTCAATACAACGGCGGGCGTGTGTTCTACACAAGTACTGACCAAGATGGTAACTTTAGAGTTGGTGAATTATTTGAAGTTGAACAGTCAACAGGTACAATTAGTATTAATGCTAGTTTCTTTGAACTAGATGGTCTTGAAGAACTTAGACTTGGTGGTGTTGTACTTGGAGGTACAGGAGCAGTTGTTAGAGAGTTTAGTACAGATCCAACATTTGCGGCAAACTCAAATAATATTGTACCAACACAAAGAGCAATAGGAAAATATGTAACACAGCGAGTTTCATCAGGTGGTTCAGATCTTAAAGTTAACAGATTAAACGCAGGTGATATAAGTTTCGAAGGCAATAGAATATTTAAAGTATTAGGTGGTACTATTGATTTTACATCACCAGTTACTATTCAAGGCAATGTGTCAGGTGATATGGCAGCACAAAACTACTTTACATCAGGTGCGGCACCAGCACTTGGTGGAGCGCCAGGATTTGGCGATGATTAATAATAATGATAAATATACAGTATATACGGGTGGAGTAACCAATGGCAGAATTTAAATTAGGTAGAATCAGATTTATTTGGAAAGACGAATGGTCTGAAGCAACCACTTACTACAAAGATGATGTAGTAAGATATGGTGGTAAAACTTTTATGTGTGTAGTAGGGCACATTTCACAAACTGACTTTATGTTGGATCTAAATGATTCTACAGCAAAGTGGCAACAGTTTGCAGATGGTCAAACTTGGAGAGGCGATTGGGCCGCACAAACAGTTTATAGAATTAACGATATTGTTAAGTATGGTGGTCAACTATACATTGCCAACACCGGACATATTTCAGACAACGATGCCATTGGTGGTCTTGAAAGCAACTTAGGTGATGACAGTACTTCAGCATACTGGGATTTATTTGGTGAAGGATTTGATTACAAAGGTGATTGGGCAATCAACACACGTTACAAATTAAATGATATTGTAAAATACGGTTCACGTGTTTACATTTGCACAGGCTATCATGTTAGTTCACCAAACACAACATCAGGATTAGAATTAAATCAATCAAAGTGGGATATTATTAGTGACGGATTTGATTGGAAAACAGATTGGTCAATTGGTGTACGTTATAGAGTAGGCGACTTAGTTAAGTACGGCGGACAAGTATATTCTTGTAACACTGGGCATACTTCAGCGGCAACAAATGTACTTGGACTAGAAGCAGATCAAGCAAAATGGGATTACTTCCATAAAGGTATTGAATATTTAGGCGAATGGGCAAGTGCTTATAGATATAAAATTAATGATGTTGTAAAAGATTCCGGCGGACTTTGGATTTGTACAACTTATCATACATCAAGTGTTGCAGTTGATTTAAAAACTGACGAATCAAACTGGGCACAATTTGTTCCAGGATTAGAATTTGAAGATAGTTGGAAACCATATGGACCATATCAACCAGGTGATATTGTTACCTACGGTGGTTATACATATGTTTCAAAAACAAATAACACAGAAAAACAACCAAGTCTTGAACCAAATGATTGGGACGTATTTGCAACTGGATTTAATCTAAGAGGCGACTACGGCGATGACTCTGCAGGTCAAGATTACTTAACAGGTGATGTTGTAAGAGTAGGTGGATATACTTACCTTGCTATTACAAATTCAAATGGTATTCGTCCACCAAATACAACATACTGGGAAAAATTAAACGAAGGTGCTCAGTGGAAAAACACTTGGACTGATGCAACATATTATGATTCAGGCGATACAGTTCAACAAGGTGTTAACAGTTATATTGCAGTAGCATCTCATACATCAAGTAATGGAGTAAATGATCCTGCAACAGATACAGCAGGTGCATTTTGGAACTTCTTTAGTGGCGGTGCTGAATCAGGTAACTTAACAACTGCTGGTGATATTGTTTACTATGGTGGATCAGGCCCAGCACGTTTACCAGTTGGTAAAGCAGGACAAGTATTAAGAGTTAATGATGCAGAAACTGCACCAGAATGGACATACTTTGGACAAATTAACCATGTATGGTATGTTGATGCTCAATCAGGAGTTGATGCTCCTGCACCAGATAGAGGTATTACATTAGATAGACCATTTAAAACTGTACGTTATGCTACAGAACAAATTAGAGACGGTGGTGTAAATCAACCAGATCGTTTGTTAATTGAAGCAAACAGATCTTTCTTACAAGCAGAAGTAACAGAATGGATTGACTATCAAATTGCAAATGCTATTTCTCCGTTTACTGGAGCATTTACATATGATAAAGCAAAATGTTTAAGAGACACAGGTCAAATTATTGACGCTGTTGTTTGGGATTTATCACATGGTGGTAATGTTAGATCACGTTTGTCAGCATTATCATATTTTAACGGTGCGGCAAGTTATATTGCAGGACAAACAGGTGAAACTGTAGCGGCTATTAATTACTTAGATAGTATTATGCCAAACATTCTTGCAAAAACAGATCCAGCGGCAAACTATCAAACACTAAACAGTGTTGCAACTCCTATTACACAACAAAAATTAACAGAGTATGCGTCAACTGATGGTTCTGCTACTACAATTTCAACATTAATCGATATTATTACAGATGCAATCACAGCAGGCGTAACAACAGGTATTCCTACAGAACTACATGCACAAAAAACAATATTTGTTAAAACAGGTACATACTACGAAGTACTTCCAATTATTGTTCCAGAAGATGTTGCTATTGTTGGCGACGAATTACGTTCAACAAGAATTTCACCAGCATCGAGTATAACCAGTGCAGATGATACTCCAAAAAGTATTGCGGCACTTACACGAGTTGAAGCAATAATTAGTAACATTGTACAAAACGTTGCTATTACTAAATCAACAGGTAATAGTGCAACGCAAGTTACATCAAGACCAGCAGGTAATGCAAGTGCAGGTACAGCAACAGCAGGCTTGTTTAGAGAAATTTACGATTATATTGATTGGGGAATTAACGGTGCAACAGGCGATAGTACACAACCTACTATGCGTGGTACAAATACTCCAGAAACATCAACAGGATATACATATGCTGTTGAAGTGTTAGAAGCAAACAAAGCATTTATTATTGCAGAAGTACATGCATATATCGCACTTACATTTCCAAGTTATACATATACACTAGCGGCTTGTGCAAGAGATATGACAGCATATATTGATGCTGTAAAACATGATTTAATTTACTCAGGTAACTATAGATCATTATTAGCGGCAAAATATTATGTACACTCAGTAGAAGGTTGTTTATTAAAAGATATGTTCTATACACGTAATGGTACAGGTTTAAGAAACTGTACACTTACAGGATTGTCAGGTACACTAAGTGGAGCAAATACATATGGAACTAAACGTCCAACATCAGGTGCGTATGTTTCATTAGATCCAGGTTGGGGTCCAGCACATACAGCGGCATGGATTACTAACAAATCACCATATGTACAAAACGTAACAACTTTTGGTACAGCGTGTATTGGTCTTAAAGTAGACGGTGATTTACATGACGGTGGTAACGATTCGATCGTTGCTAACGACTTTACACAGATCTTAAGTGACGGTATTGGTTACTGGGTTACAAACTTAGGTAGATCAGAACTTGTGTCAGTGTTTACATACTACAACCACATTGGTTACCTTGCAGAAAACGGCGGTAAGATTCGTGCTACAAATGGTAACAACTCATACGGAGACTTTGGCTCAGTTGCAGAAGGCATTGACGACACAGAAGTTCCAGTATTAGGTAAAGTTGATAACCAACAGTTAGAAGCACAAGTTGCAAATGTTGTAACTGATGGTGCAAATGAAATTTTACAATTAGAATACGGAAATGCAGGACAAGGATACACAACTGAAGCAACTAGTGCAATTATTACAACAGAAAATGTAAGTAATAATGACCCAGACAGAGTTACTGGTACATACAAAGGTATTACAGGAACATCTAACGGCAGTGGATCAGGTCAAGAATTTGATGTAGAAGTAACAGCAGTTGGTGGCGCAATTATTACAGTTATTAAAGGCGGCACAGGACATGCAATTGGTAATACAATTACAATCGCAGATAGTTTCTTAGGAAGCGGCGGAGCAGGAGCAGTTACATTTGATGTTGCAACAATTGGCGCGGCAACAAGATATTCACTACAAGGTGAGGGTTTTGGAGCGGCAGTAAGTGGAGTAACAGTAAGAAACGGCGGCGTGTTTGAAGTACAACTTGATGAAGATTCAAGTGTGTACGGTGGCGCAGACTTTGTTACTATTGCTTCAAACGCACAGTCAGGTAACGCTACACAAATTACACTAGCGGCAACAGATGTTAATCCATCAGGAACATATAATGGTATGAGTCTTTATATTGTAAGTGGACTTGGTGCAGGACAATATGGTATAATTAGTGCATACGATGCGGCAACTAAAATTTGTACTATTATAAAAGAATCAAACGGTAGTTCAGGCTTTGAACATATTAAAGGTTCAGCGATTGCAACAACACTAGATGCTACATCAGCATACGATATTACTCCAAGAGTAATATTTACAGCACCATCAAGTGGTATTACAGCAAGAGGTAGATGTAGAGTTGCAGACGAAAAAGTTGTTGAAGTTAAAATTATTGAACCAGGCAGTGGATATAGTTCACCGCCACAGATGTCATTAATTGACCCAAGTCATACTGTTGAAGTTCCACACTCAGTAAGAATTGGCAACGGTGTATTAGCACAGCCTACATATTCAAGTAGAGGTACAGGATTTATTACAGCAAGTGCAGAAATTGAAGGCGACGGTTTTGCAGATATTAGACAACTTGGCACAAAAATTAGAATGGATGAATTAGATAGTATTCCACAAAAGGGTGCTAACATAGAATTTGCAAGTTTACCAAACAGATGGTTTAAACTTGTTAGTATCACTAGTTTATTAGGAGCAGGTCCGTATAGTGCATTGCTACAGGTAAGTCCACCATTAACGGCCGCTGAAAGACCACCACAAAATGACGTAATTACAATACGTAGACGTTATTCACAAGTGCGTTTAACAGGACACGATTTCCTAGATATCGGTACAGGTAACTTTACTAATACAAACTATCCTGGACAACCACTAGACGATCCAGATCCACAGTATGAAACAAACGACTTTGGTGGGGGACGAGTATTCTATACAAGTACTGACCAAGATGGTAACTTTAGAGTTGGTGGATTGTTTAACGTTGAACAGGCAACTGGTATTGCTACACTAAACGTTGAAGCATTTAACATCTCAGGATTGAACGAACTACAACTTGGTAGTGTTGCACTAGGTGGAGCAGGCGCAGTTATTACTGAATTTAGTACTGATGGTACATTTAGTGCTGATAGTGATAATGTTGTTCCAACACAAAAAGCAATTAAAACTTACATTACATCACAAATTGGTGGTGGTGTTGCTACACTAAACGTTAACAGTGTGACAGCAGGTACAGTTGAAATTACGCAAAATACTATTTCAACAACAGACGGCGGTAGGATAAATATACTTAACGCAGTAAACTTTAAAGGCGGAATTGACGGTGCTCCTGTAGCATTAAGTATGTTCCTAAATAATTAACGGAGAAACAAAATGGCAACAGGAAGAATAGGCGCATCAGATTTATCAGGAGGAGCATTGACAACAGTGTATACTGCTCCTACAGATACGTATGCAGTTGCAAGTATAAACTTGTGCAACAGAGGAAACCAGGCAACGTCAATTAGAATTGCTGTTGCTGACGCGACTACACCAACAGCAGGAGAGTACATTGAATATGATACAGAAATCCTGTCAAAAGGTGTACTAGAACGAACTGGTATAGTTTTAGCCGCAGGTCAAAAATTGGTATGTTACGCTTCAGGCGCTAACATTTCAGCAGTCGCTATGGGCATTGAAACGTCTACAGCATAAATACATA
>OBMK010003746.1_pt1 | contig 10378 bp, 13 predicted proteins | sample 1539081 | NCBI WGS metagenome assembly OBMK01 (sample SAMEA3355528, study PRJEB22509) | marine metagenome | biome: marine; feature: river plume; material: water | place: USA | collected 2010-08-07 | depth 0.5 m | reverse complement strand
TGGTGAAAAGACGCTAAAATTGCCCTAAGTTTGGATGATTAGCGCAAAAAGCCAAGGCGCAGACCGCGGCTTGGGCGCTTTGGGGCGCTGGGGAGGTGGCGGTTGAGGCGACGATTGATCGCGCCAAAGAGCGCCAGAATAATCAAGGTCAACACAATGAAATAGCCCGCCAGAATGGGGTAGGGCACGAAAGGGTTGAAGGTCTTGTCGGCAAAGTAATTGGCGTAATAGAGCGCGTCTCCCATTTGTTTGGAGGCGGGAAAACCTGAGAAGAAAACCAATGTCGTCGCGTGAAACAGAAAGATCGCTTCATTGGTATAGGCGGGCCACGCGAGCCGCAGCATGGTGGGCCAGATAATGCGGCGAAACCGACGTGCACCGGAAAAGCCATAGGCATCGGCGGCTTCAATATCGCCTTTTGGCACCGATTGCAGCGCGCCGTAAAAGATTTCGGCGGAATATGCAGCGGTATTGAAGAAGAGCACCACCAACGCACCCGCCCATGCCGAGGTGAAGGGCGTCAGGATCGGGTAGACCTGTTTGAGCGAAAGAAACAGGAAATAGGCAAAAAAGAACTGGATGAACAGCGGAGAGCCGCGGAACACAAAGATGAACCACAGCGCGGGTTGGCGGATCAAAGGATGTTTCGCTGCCTTGGCCAGCGCCAGCCCAGTGGCAAGCACAAAACCCGACAGAAGGGCCAAAGTGCCAAAATAGATGTTCCACAACATGCCCGAGCCGATCAGCACCACTTGTTGGCACAGCGTGAAATCGGATCGCGGCAACAGACGCTCGCCGATCCCGAGGGAGCGCAGGCCGTAATCGGCAAGAGTTTCCCAGCAGCTCATGCGGCGGCCTTTCGTTGGGCTTCGCCGCCAAAGGTCGCTTGGCCACGGGTGAGGCGGCGCATGATGCGGTCGAGCACGATCTCAGAGGCGCGTGTGAAGGCTAGGTAGAAGACCAGAAGAAAGAGGAAATACCACATCCGCCAGTCACCATGCGGGTATTCGGTGAATTGCGGTGTCTTGGTGCCGCCCAATTCGCGCGCCCAATAAACGATGTCCTCGACACCCAGCAGGAACAGCAATGGTGTGGCTTTGATCAGCACCATCCAGAGATTTGACAGGCCGGGGAGGGCATAGACCCACATTTGTGGCACGAGGATCCGCCAAAAGATTTGCCGCGGGCTCATGCCATAGGCGGCAGCGGTTTCCAGCTGGTTATGGGGCACGGCGCGCATGGCCCCAAAGAGCACATTGGCCGCAAAGGCCCCAAAGACAATGGCGAAGGTAAAGACAGCGAGGCCAAAGCCGTAAACCTCATGCACCCATTGCGGGGCATTGCCCAAGGGCGCTTTGGCGGCTTGGCAGACGATGAAGTCATTGCCTTGACGAATGGGTTGATCCCAATCGGGGCACAGTGTGATGTGGCGCAGATACTCGATGCCTTGATCAAGGGCGATCACGAAGAACAGGAAGAAGGCGATATCCGGCACGCCGCGCACAATGGCGATATAGCCTTTGCCCAAGAACGACAGCGGGGCGAAGCGGGCCCGCGCGGCCATGGCGCCAGCAAAGCCCATGGCCAGTGAGGCCGGAGCCGTCACGGCAAGCAAAAGCAGCACCTTCCCGAAGGATTGGTAAAAGGCGGCGTGTTTCGCCGTCGTCAGGTAGCACGAAAGCCATTTTAGGCCCTCAAGCGCTGCGGGATCAGTGCAATAGGTGAACATATGTGAGGGGAGAAGGGCGGGGTAAGACCCGCCCTTCCGATCCTTGAATCAATAGGTGGCGGTTTCTTCGCCGAACCACTTTTTCAGCAGTGTATTCAGCGAGCCATCGGCCTTCATGGCTGTGATGGCTGCGTCGAGCTTGTCGCGCAGGTCCTTGTCGGACTCGCGGATGCCGAGGCCAACACCGCCGCCCAGAGGCACGGGCTCGCCCGCCACAACCAACTCACCGCCCGACGCTTCTACGATGGGCTTGAGGTAGTCCCAATCCGCGAAAACCGCGTCGGCTTCGCCATTCCGCACAGCGGCGACAGTTTCTTCGGGGGTCGCGAATTCCAGCAATGTCGCTCCGGATTCAGCGATATAGCCTGCCTGAATGGTCGAGGTCTGGGCCGAAACGACGCCTTTGAGATCTGCATCGGCAGATTTCGCCACGAAGGTCGAGGCGGTTGGTGGGTAGTAGTCCTGGCTGAAGTCGATGATCTGATCGCGCTCAGCCGTGATCGACATGCCCGCAATGATCACATCATAGTTGCCCGAAACGAGGTTTGGGATGATCGAGTCCCAGTCGTTTTTCACCCATTCGCAGGTCAGTTCGGTGCGTTTGCACAGCTCGTCGCCAAGGTCGCGCTCGAAGCCGGCGATTTCGCCTTTGTCGTCGATGTAGTTATAGGGAGGGTAGGCGCCCTCGGTGCCAAGGCGGATGGTTTTGCCATGGCTTGCCGCCATGCCCATGCCAGCCGAAAGGGCCAGCGCGGCAACGGTCAGGATCAGTTTTTTCATTTGGGTCTCCGTTGGTTGGACTTCGTTTTTCATATCGGGGCCCCTTCAGGCGGGGGCAGTTGCCGACAAGAACTGTTGCAAGCGCTCAGATTTGGGCGCGCCGAAAAGCGCGTCAGGAGCACCTTCTTCTTCGATCAGGCCTTGGTGCAGAAAGATCACGTGATCTGAGACATCGGCGGCCATCTTCATATCATGGGTCACAATGAGCATGGTGCGGCCTTCTTCGGCTAAGGCCTTGATCACGCGCACAACTTCTTGTTCCAGTTCTGGATCAAGGGCTGAGGTTGGTTCATCAAATAACAGGGCCTGCGGCTCCATGCACAGCGCACGGGCGATCGCGGCGCGTTGTTGTTGCCCGCCAGAGAGTTGCGCGGGCCAGACATCGCATTTGTCGCCAATCCCAACCTTGTCGAGATAGGCGCGTGCCCGGTCTTCGACTTCGGCGCGGTCGCGACCCTGCACGGTGACGGGCGCTTCCATGACGTTTTGCAATACAGTCATATGCGCCCAGAGATTGAACTGCTGAAACACCATGGAAAGATTGGTGCGGATCCGCAGCACTTGGCGGCTGTCAGACGGATGACGGCCCAGCCCTGTGCCGCGCCAAGACACGGGTTCGCCTTTGAACAGGATTTCGCCTTGCTGGCTGTCTTCGAGTAGGTTGCAGCACCGCAGAAGTGTCGATTTTCCCGAGCCAGAAGAGCCGATCAGCGAAACGACTTGGCCTTGATGCGCGGTCACATCCACGCCCTTGAGCACTTCCAGTGCCCCATAGGACTTGTGGAGATCGCGAATTTGGATGACCGCGGTGGTCTCGGACACTGGGAGGATTCCTGATGACGTAATTTAGGGTCTCGTCAATAGGGCTGAAAATGCCACTATTTGCAACGGCTGAAACGCGGCGAAAAGGGACAGGAACGCCTCGATTGACTTAGGGTCATGGCTTAGTTTTCCAACAAGTCCGGCGTTGGAACAGCGCAATAGGCCGAGGCAGGGATCTGCGTGAACCCCAAAAGCCCGAGGCTGCGGCGCGTTCTTGGGGCAAGGCGCGCAATAGCTTCGTCCACCGCCGCGCGATAGAGGTTCGCGGGTGCGCCGATCCGCGTGATATAGGGCAATCCGGGGGTGGGGGGCGTTTCGCCGACTTTGACCAAAGCCGAGAGCGGATCGTCAAAGCGGCACATCAAACGCCATGTTTGCGCGTCGATGGAGGCGATATCGGCCTCCCCGGCGATGATTGCGGCGACCGAGGCCTGATGCGCGCCAGTCTCAACGGTCTTGTTGAAGGAAAACCCGTGCCCCGCCATATAATTTTGTGGCGCTGCCCAGCCTGATTGCGACGAGAAGTCATTCACCGCCAAACGCAATTTGCCCCATTCCGACGGCATGTTCGTGGCAAACAGCCGCCGCATCACCAAAATCGAGCGGTAATATCCGGGGGGGCAGGCCGGCAAGCCAAAATCCGGGGTGCCAAGCAAGGTTACATGGCCATGAAGCCGCGTGCGATAGGGCATTCCGCAGGTTTGGGAGAACACCAGATCGGGGTCTTGCCAATGTGACCAGAGCACAGGTGTATCGCGCGTCAAACGCTCTGGTGCGGGCTCGCCCCGGCGGCGCAGCGCATCGCGGATCTCTGCCCATAAAGCATCTGTTTCCATCCGCAATTCGGGGCGGTCATACATCGGAAGAGAGGCGATCATTAAGCGCGCTCGACCCGCTGGCGCGCCATTGCGGAATCGCGATCATTCACGCCCAGCAGGTTGCTCGCCAGCCGCATGAGCGCATCTTCTTCGGCCTCGCGCACGCCATCGGCCAAAACGACGCTCCATAGGGCTTCGATCACCCCAAGGCGCTCCTCATAGGCGACGACCTCTTTGATTGCGCGGGTGAAACGCACCGTATCGGGGGCCTCTTCTTCCAAGCCTTCACCGGCGCGACGCAAGGCCTGCGCCTCGGTATGGTTCAAACCATAGCGGGCTTCGAGCAGGCGATCGATGCGCGTAATCTCGGCGGGTGCATAATGGCCATCGGTGCGCGCCAATCGCACCAAAAGCGCAGCCAGTGCCAAACGTGCATCCGGATCAGCCAGCGCTTCGGGCGCAGGCGACATCAATCGGGCCATGAGCTCCTTGAACATAGCGCTCACGCAAAACCTTCTACGATCACCAAATCCCCAACCGACGCCCCCTCACGCGCGGCAATTGCCTCGGCGTAAGCGGCTGAGTGGTAGCAAGCGAGGGCCGCTTCATAGCTGGGGAATTCGATGACCACTGTGCGGGCCCGCGCGCTGCCCTCAATGACTTGCTGCGTGCCGCCTCGGACGACAAATTGCCCGCCAAACTCGGCAAACGCTTTTCCGTTCAGAGACTTGTAGCGCTCATATGCAACCGGATCGGTTACTTCCATATGCGCGACCCAATAGCCCTTTGGCATGGTTTCTCTCCTATCCTTGATGGGTTGAAGGTGGCACAGGAGACGGGCGCGTCAAGACGATTCACGCGTTCTTGGGCCCTAAACCCGATCACGCTTTGTGGTTTTCAAGGATCACGCAGGCGCAATTCGCGGCGGAATTGGACGCGTGGATGGTGTTGTCAGGCCGCGCGACGCGCGCGAACCATTGACCATGTGTAAAGTGCCAAGGCGGCCCAGATCATCGGGAAGGCAATGGCCCGCGCCGTGCCGAACGGCTCGCCAAAGAGGAAGACCGCGAGCAGGAGGATCATCGTTGGGGCGATATATTGCATGATACCGATCGTGGAGAGGCGCAGCAATTTGGCGGCATTGCCGTAGATCATCAACGGGCCTGCTGTGACAAGGCCCAGTCCGAGGATCAGCCACATATCCGGCGCATGCCCAGCCAGAAAATGGCCCGCGCCTGTCGCTTCCAACCAGACCACATAAGCCAGAGCCGCCGGGGCAAGCAGAAGAATTTCCAGCAAAAATCCCTGATTGGGGCCAACCGGGAGTGATTTCTTGAAATAGGCGTAAAAGCCCCATGTCACGGTCAATGACAGGCTGGCATAGGGGATCGTGCCGTTTTCGATGGTGAGCACCAAGACCGCCGCGCCAGCCAGCGCTATGGCTATCCATTGCAAGGGGCGCAGGCGCTCGCCCAAGAGCACTGCACCAAGGAAGACTGAAAAGAGCGGATTGATATAGTAGCCCAAGGCCGCTTCCAGCGCGTGGCCCGATGCAATGGCCCAAACATAAATGCCCCAATTGACCGAGATCAGCGCCGCAGTCAGCGCGGCCATGGCGACCGTGCGGGGAGATCGCAGGGCAGTTTTCAAATCCCCCGTCCGCCCAAGCCAGATCAGCACAGCAGCAGCCACCGGGATTGACCAAAGCACGCGATGCGCGATGATCTCGGCGGCCGGAATATGCGCTACGGCTTTCATGTAGAGCGGCAAGAACCCCCAAAGCAGATAGGCCGTCAGGCCAAGGGCGAAGCCTTTTGGTGTGTCTTCCGCTGTCATTGTGCCCTCGTGCGATCGCATGCCATGGCCTAGCGCCTTTGCGGCGCAATGGCCATGGGGCCTTATTCGCCGAGTTTGGCGTGCACCTCAGCCAGGTCGATTTCGCCAATCGGCATTTTATTGGCCGGGTTGTCGAAGTCGTAGCGGAAGAGTTCAAAGTCTTTTCTGTAGATCTCATACATCAAGTGCATGGAGAGATCGTCGAAATAGTCTTCGACCGGATGCAGGCGTTTCGGACCGTGCCCTTCGCTTTCGTTAAAGCGCGGGATCTTTTTCAGGTCGACTTTCTTCTTGGTTTTGATGTTCTTGAGCACATGCGCCATGCCCTCGTCGAATTTCTCGGTCCAGAAAATGTGATCATAGGTGCCGCCATTGACGATAAAGGTCGAGATGTGACCGGACATGGCGGACCAGTGAATGTCTGGCTCCATCGGGCGGCGCCACCGGATGGTGTCACGCGCAAAAAGCAAGAAACGGCGGAAGCTTTGAATTTGATCGAAGTCTTCCGTGCCACTTTCGCCGCCGACATCGACGCCGTATTTCTGCACCAAGAGCGGCACGAGGTTACCGCGATAGCGCTTGCCGTTACGTTGAATGCCGCAAATCTTGTCGAAGAAGGACGACAGAATCCGGGTGTAGGGGTTACGCACCACAGTGAAAGCATAGGATTTGTGCGAGGTGACGTTTTGCTCGATCAGGGGCTGGCTAGGCTCGATGGCCCATTTATGCATCCCGTCAGTGGCGTCATGAATGTCGCCATCAAAGAAACGACCGTGATCGGAATAAAACATGATTTGACCGATGGTGGAGCATGCACATTTGGGCACCACGCGGTACACCACGCTTTCGCTTTCAGTCATCCAGGTTCCGGGAAATCCCATTTGCTCGCCTCCGTCATCAGGGCGTCTTGCGCGCCCTTCAAGTCACTGTCACAAAAAACCAGCAAAACACCGTTTCTTCAATGACGCTTCGCTTGTATCTAGCTATTTCAAACCCGTAAACATAGGTTTTAATTCTCTCTCATGGCAAAGATCGCCTATATCCTGCTCTCCCACAAGGACCCGGAGGGGATCATCCGTCAGGCCGAGCGTCTGACGGCTGCGGGGGATTATATGTCCATCCATTATGATGCGCGCTCCAAGCTCGCGGAATACGAGCGCATCCGGACCGCTTTGAGAGACAATCCCAATGTCACCTTTGCCCGCAAGCGGATCAAATGCGGCTGGGGAGAGTGGAGTTTGGTGCAAGCCACGCTTTATGCGGTTGAGAGCGCCGTCGAAGCCTTTCCGCGCGCCACGCATTTCTACATGCTGTCTGGCGATTGCATGGCCATCAAATCAGCGGAATATGCCCATGAGTTCCTGGATGGCGAGGACGTGGATTATATTGAAAGCTTTGACTTTTTTGACAGTGACTGGATCAAGACGGGAATGAAGGAAGACCGATTGATCTATCGGCATTTCTTTAACGAGCGCACGCAAAAATGGCGCTATTATGCCAGTTACAACCTGCAAAAACGGTTTGGCCTGACACGCGACATTCCCGCAGATATTCAGGTGCAAATCGGCTCGCAATGGTGGTGTTTGCGGCGGCGCACGGTGGAGTGGATTCTCGAATTTGTCAAAAAACGCCGTGATGTCATGCGGTTTTTCCGCACGACGTGGATCCCGGATGAAACCTTTTTCCAAACGCTGGTTCGCCATCTGGTGCCGGACACGGAAATTCGCGCGCGCACGCTGACGTTCTTGATGTTCACCGACTATGGCATGCCCGTTGTGTTCTACAATGATCACTATGATCTGCTTTTGAGCCAAGATTTTCTTTTTGCACGAAAAATAAGCCCGGATGCCCGAGAGATGAAGGCGCGGCTGGGTGAGCTTTATGCCGCCGAAGGTGTGCAATTCCGCATCTCGAACGAGGGGCGGAGCCTGTTCAAATTTCTCGCCGGGCGGGGCCGGATTGGCCAGCGGTTTGCGCCTCGGTTTTGGGAAAAGGAAAGTTCGATCGGGCGCGAGCGCGAGTTGATGATCGTTGTGTGCAAAAAATGGCACGTGGCCAAGCGCCTGATGGAGCGGTTTAGGACTGTGGTGAGTGTGCCCGCCATTGATTACCTCTTTAACGAAGAAAGCACGCCTTTGCCGGATCTGGGCGGCATTCAATCCAGCATTGGCAAGCGCACCCGGCACCGCCGGGCGCTTATGCGGATGCTGTTTGACTACTATGATACGGATCGCCTGATCGTTTGCATGGACCCGTCAAATATAGATTTGTTGAACGATTTTTGCGGCGACCGCGCCAAGACCAAGGTGCTGGAAATCGAATGCCAGTTCTCGGATGAATATCTGATCGGCCATGCGATGCGGGTCGGGCTGGCGGGGGAACGCACGCCGCGCGATGCGTTGGAGCGTCTTTTGCCGACACTTCGCAACGATATTGCCTTTGAGAGCGACCGCATCCGCGAGGCGAATTATGAGGGTTATATCAAGTTTCGCGAAGCGGACCCGGTGGATGTGAACACATTGAAACTGTCGCAGTTTCTTGCCATTTCTCAGGACAAGGCGCATGAAGTCGCCGCAACGCAATATCTCTTTGCCGACTGAAGGTGCTCGCTCATGGCCTATGTGTATGATCCGCAAAATATTTTCGCCAAGATTTTGCGCGGGGAGATTCCCAATAAAACCGTTCTGGAAACCGAGCATAGCTTGGCATTTCACGATATTGGCCCGCAGGCGCCTGTGCATGTGCTGGTGATCCCCAAGGGGCCCTATGTGACCTATGATCATTTTGCGGCTGAGGCCAGCGACGCAGAGATCGTCGATTTCACAAGGGCGGTGAATCAGGTGTGCGAATTGGTCGGCGTGCGGCCCGGTGATGGGCTTGGAGGCTATCGGTTGATTTCCAATGCAGGTGAGGCTGGCGTGCAAGAAGTGCCGCATTTGCATGTGCATGTGATGGGCGGGCGCGTATTGGGGCGGATGGTGTCCAAGCCCTAAGACGCGCGTTTCGCCACGTCAGGGGCGCCAGTTCAGGAAATTGGCAATCAGGCGAAGGCCGATTGCCTGACTCTTTTCCGGGTGAAACTGGAAGCCCGCGATAGTGTCGCGGCCCACAATAGCGGTGACGTCACTGCCATAATCCACATGGGCAAGCCTGTGGGCAGGGTTGGCCACGCGAAAGTGATAGGAATGCACGAAATAGGCATGATCGCCCGTTTTTAGCCCATCAAAGAGCGGGTGGGGGTGATCAATGATCAGATCGTTCCAACCCATATGGGGCACTTTGCGCCCGGCCCGCGCGCTGATTTTCTCTACCGTGCCGTCAATCCAGTTGAAGCCGGGGGTGGGGGTGTATTCAAGGCCTTCGCGCGCCAGCATTTGCATCCCGATACAAATGCCCAGAAACGGCTTGGCATCGCGCGCGACCGCTTCTTCCATGGCTTCAAAAACGCCGCGATGATCGAAGAGCGCGTGTCGGCAAGCGGGAAAAGCGCCGTCGCCGGGCAGCACGATGCGGTCGGCCCGACGGATCACATCGGGATCTGCCGTAACCATGACCGGGCCACTGGCGGTTTCCAGCGCCATTTTCTGAAAGGCTTTCTCGGCAGAATGCAGATTGCCGGAATCGTAATCGACGATGACTGTCGTCATAGGATCACAAAATGCCCTTGGTAGAGGGAATGGCATCGGCTTTGCGCGGGTCGATGTCTAGCGCATCGCGCAAGGCGCGCGCGCAGGCTTTGAACGCGGCTTCGGCGATGTGATGGCTATTGACGCCATGGACCTGATCAAGGTGCAGGGTGATGCCGCCATGTGTGGACAGGGCTTGGAAAAATTCGCGCACCAATTCGGTATCAAACTGACCAATCTTTTGAGTGGGGAATATGACATTCCACACAAGGAAGGGACGGCCCGAGAGGTCAAGCGCGCAACGGATTTGCGCGTCATCCATCGGCAGGGCGCATTCGCCATAGCGGCGGATGCCCTTTTTGTCGCCCATCGCTTGGGTCAGAGCTTGGCCAAGGGCGATGCCCACATCCTCGACGGAATGGTGATCATCGATATGCACATCGCCGGTGCAGCGCACAGTCATGTCGATCAGCGCGTGGCGCGCCAATTGATCGAGCATATGGTCGAAGAAACCGACGCCAGTTTTGTTGTCGTAGCGGCCCGTTCCATCGAGATCGAGGGTGACGGTGATCTCGGTTTCAGCGGTCTGGCGAGAGATTGTAGCGCGGCGCATGGGAATTCCTATAGCTTTGCAAGGCTTATAGGCGGGGCAGGGCGCGGGCGGAAGCCCTTTGGGGCGGGGTTTTTTGCCGCTGTGGCCACAGAGATGCGGCAAGGGGCGCGGAGGGTGGCGGAGAGGCGATTGACCCGGCGCGCGGCGCGAGGCA
>OBMK010003741.1_pt1 | contig 10381 bp, 6 predicted proteins | sample 1539081 | NCBI WGS metagenome assembly OBMK01 (sample SAMEA3355528, study PRJEB22509) | marine metagenome | biome: marine; feature: river plume; material: water | place: USA | collected 2010-08-07 | depth 0.5 m | reverse complement strand
ACTGTGGAGAGCTCCCAAGACTGGGGAAAATGACCGAGGGTATAACCCTCTTTTTGCAATTGGGCTTCGACTTCAGGGCCAGGCGTGCCGGCACCAAAGGTCGCCAGTTGGCTTTCGCGATCAAAGTGAAGCAACTTATTCATCGTGCTCATATCAATGGTCAATATGGGGCGCGGGCTGATTTCGGGGTTGATATGGCCGACCACTGAGGTGCCGCCACCGTAGGGAATTACATCAATATTATTGTCTCGGGCATAGCGGAGTAATTCCCGTACCTGTTCACTGTTCTCGGGCAGTGCCACGGCGTCGGGAAAACTGTCTACATCACCGCTGTGCATCGCCAGCCAATCAGGCAGGCTCTGGCCTCGCGCATGGCGCACGCGGATCTCTGGGTCTGTACTGATAAGTGGGTGGGCAGGGGCTCTGGAGGCTGGCACTTTGGCCATAACCTGTTCCAGAGTCGCCTCACCTAGGGGGGTGGCGGGGCCCACCAGCATCTGCAGAAGATTGCGCAGTCCACTGTTAAGTTCCATTAGCAACTCGCTGTTTTCATTTCCCCAGCCATTCCATAGACGCATGCTAGATACCTTATTATTGTAGTTTTTTATTCTGACGGACACTGGTTGCGTATGATAGTCTGAAGGTAATATTGGTCACTGTCAGGTGACGACAGCGGTGTGACTATTTCGGTCAGCTGCTTGCTCAGGGGGCAAAAGATGAATCAAGTCGTCAGTAATGGACTGGCATCGGCACCTGCGATTAAGCAGTATTTAAACGCTGCTCAAGCCTGCGGTCTAGATGTTCAACCTCTGCTGTTGCAGGCGGGAATAGACGCCAAGGTACTGGAAGATAATAATCGCCATCTGCCCAACGCCTGTATGGAGCGGCTGCTGGCGCTGTTGATTCCGGCGAGTAAAGATCCCTGTTTTGGTCTGCATGCTGCGCGCTTTGTTGAACCGGCATCCTTCAGTGTGCTCGGCTATATCTCCATGAACTGTTCGACTCTGCGGATGGTTCAGGCAAAAATTCCGATCTATGAAAAAATCGTGGGCGATATGGGTGTAACCTCTTTTGAGACCACTCAAGGAGTTGTTTTACAGCGATGGCAATGTCTCTTTACCGACCCCATAGTGAAGCGTCATGAAGTGGAAAATGTAATTGGTTCTTGGGTCTGTTATGCGCGTCAGTTTCTCCACTTCGATCACTGGGACAGTATCTGGTTTGAGCATTCGGCGCCGGAGGATCCAGCATTGCTGGCAGATTACCAGGAGATTTTTAACTGTGAGGTGCTGTTTGATCAGCCGTCCAGTGGTGTCCGCATACGTGAGGCATTGCTTGACGAGGTATTACCTCAGGCCAATGGAGAATTGCTCGAGATGCTACTGGCACATGCCACCAAGCTTTTGGCTGGTCTCGATCAAAGTCAGCGCACCACAGACCAGGTAAAAAACATCTTACGCTTGATGATTAATCAGCAACCGCCTTCCAGTGAAATGATTGCCGAGAAGCTCGGTATCAGCAGTCGCACCTTACAGCGCAAATTGAGCGAAGAGGGCACCCATTACAAAGATGTGCTGAACGAATTGCGCTATGAACTGGCGGTCTACTTTCTGAAAAATACTGAGTTGACCTTGGATAATATTGCCTACGAATTGGGCTACGCTGAGGCGCGCTCTTTTTATCGCAGCTTTAAGCAATGGACTGGCGAGACCGCTGGGTGCTACAGAGCCGCGCATCTAGCTAATTCCCAAGATTGATTATTTCTTTAGCAACCCCTGTTCAGTAGCCCACTGTTTTGAGCGTTCCATTCCCTCTTCAAAAGAGACCTCAGGCGCCCAGCCAAGAATCCGCTGAGCCTTTTCTATACTGAACCAGCTCTTGGTCGAAAGCTGAGCTACTGTGGCAGTGGACGCTTCATTAACACCACCGGTGAGATCCGCAAGCTTAGTGGCCACAGCGGCGGCTATCATTGCCAGTCGAGTGGATACCAGCATTGGCCCTTTCTTATTGAGCCAGCTGTAGTGATGACTAAAAAAGTCTTTACTGCTCATATAACCCTGACAGGAGAGATTAAATATCTCGCCATTGGCTGCAGGGGCGGCAACTGCCAGCGCAATGCCGCGGATCAGATCGTCTATGTACGTGGGGCGGAAAAACCCTTCGCCTTTTTCTGGAAGCATAAACTGACCTTTCAGAATGGCTTCTAGAGGTAGTATTAACCAGGGCCGACTGCCGGGGCCATAGACATCCCCTGGGCGTATTATCACGATCTCGATATTGCCCTTGGCGTGTGCTGCTAACACCGCGTGCTCGGAGGCGAGCTTGGTCAATACATAGCTGCCACCATCGGCATGGACTGGATGATCTTCACATAGCTCACCGGCAGCGGAATTACCGTAGGCGACGATGGACGAAAGTTGCACAAAACGCCGAACATTATATTTTTCAGCGGCAGCAATCAGATTGGCCGTGGCCTGCACATTGACCCGCCACATATCGGCATCGCTGAGGGCGTTGGAGACCAATGCGGCAGTGTGAATAATGACATCGCATTGGCTAAGTAGCTCGGCAATACTCTCTGGGTTGCCAATATCGCCTTCCACAATAGTCCCTTCATCACCAGCTCCGCCATCACCAGCTCCTCCATTACCACGTAAGTCGACACCCACAACCTCAATGCCCTGTTGCTGATAGTAGCGCATCAGGCTGTTGCCAATAAAGCCATTGGCGCCGGTGATCATGACTTTGCTAGGTGTTTGCTCGCTCATATTGGTCTCTTTTATTGTGAAAGAATATTGCGTCGCAGCTAGTGCATATTGCTGCGGTAATAACGGCCGGCAATTTTTGCTAGTGCCATTTTCGAGAACAGGCGGGTAATGGCCACGGTGATGCGATTGGCCAGGCCAGTGACAATGGTCGATCGACCGGCCAGGCAGGCCTCAATACCCTGCTCGGCAACTTCCCGTGGCGATTGCAGCATGCTTGAGGGAACCAATAACTTGCCCCCCTGAGCTGGATTGTCCATCATTTTTGTGGCGGTATAGCCGGGGCAGAGGGCAGTGACCGTAACACCGGACTTGCTCGCCTTGAGCTCATCGTGCAGCGCCTGAGTAAATGACAGTACATAAGCCTTGGTGGCGGCATAGACATTTTGATTGGGGATCGGTGTCCAGGCGGCGAGTGAGGCGACATTTAATATATGCCCACCATTGCGGCTCGCCATATTGTTGGCAAACAGGTGGGTCAATGAGGTTAGAGCAAGAATATTGACGTTGATCATGCTCTCTTGAGTGGCCAGATCCAGCTGGGTAAAAAAGCCATTTTGTAATAGGCCGGCATTATTGATTAGAAAATCCACTTCTAATCCCTGCTCTTGAACCTGCTGAAACAGTTCCTGAGCCGCCTGAGGTGCGGCCAGATCTGCTGCCAAAACGGTGCAGGTAATGGTTGGGTATTGGGCTTTAAGACTCTCGGCAATCTCGTCTAGCAGTGCCTGGCGACGGGACACAAGGATTAGATTGTAGCCCTTGGCAGCAAGTATTTTGCAGCACTCAAGGCCTATGCCATCGGAGGCGCCGGTTACTAATGAAGTTTTGTTTTGCATAGTCTGTTCCGCAGGATAGGTGAGGTCGGTACTTAAATTAGGCGCTTTAATTAGGCGCTCTTATTAAGAGCTTTATGGTAGCGAAAAACACTGACTGTTCACTGTCGTCAACAGTCAGAACTGTGGCAATTTCGGACATAAAAAAAGGACGGGGGTTGCCCGTCCTTTTTCCTTGTAGCTTTTTATCTTAGTAACATATAGCTCAGTAACACAGAGCTTAGAAACTGTAGCTGAGGCGTGCGCCCCAAACTGCGCCGCGAGCCATATAGCTAAAGTGAGCACCACCGGCCAGAGGAACGTCAGCAGCACCAGTGGCCGTGATCTCGTCGGTAATGTTACGACCGAAGAGCATCATGTCCCAATTTTCACCGCGGATACCGGCACGGATATTAACTTTCTCAAAACCACTCTGTATATCAATTGGGTCCAAGTCACCTGTCATGTAGTACATATCGGTGAAGTTAACATCCAGTCCAGCAAACCAAATCAAACCATTGCTGAGAGGTTTAATATAGTCAGCCGTGATCGAGCCGGAGTAATCGGAACCTAACTGGCCACCGGAGATATCCTGAGCTGAACCAGATGGGTTGCCATCACCCAAGAACTGCTGCTGACAACCCATTGCTGAGGTCACAGGAGAGCTAGAAGTCAGGTCGCCTAACCCTAAGAGTGCAGAGGCTTGACTGGCAGTACAGCCGGCAGCATCGAATGAACCATATTCACCATCTAGGAAGGCCATTGCCAAACCTAAACGCAGTTCATCAGTTGCCTGCCAGGTCATATCCATCTCAATGCCCTGAATTTCAGAGGATGCAGCGTTAGCTACAACAAAGCCCAAACCGACAAAGGTAGACACCTGCTGGTCTTCATACTCACTATTGAAATAAGCCCAGTTTAAGTTCATGGCTCCATCCAACAGCACATGCTTACCACCGATCTCAAAAGAACGTGCACTCTCATCATCGTACTCAAAACCAATTCCTGGAACAGTTCGTTGAACGGTTCCGTCAGCAAGGATGTTAGGGTTTTGATCATCTACAGAGTTAAAGCCGCCGCTTTTAAAGCCCTCGGAGTAGCTAATGTAGTACTTGCTAGTATCTGACTGCTCCCACTGCAAATTAGCTGCTGGGATAACCTGGTTGGTCGAACGCTTCTCGTTGAAATCATGCGCCCAAACACCAAATGATGCAGATTGCAGAGCGGCCAAGAACGGCGTTTCGTTTGGCGTTGCCAAGCCAGTATAGCTAGCGGTAAGGTCGGCTTTAGCAGAGGCTTCTTTATCTTCTTCGGTATAACGCACACCAGCAGTCAAGGTCAGCGTATCTGACAGCTCATAGGTGCCCTGGAAGAAAGCAGCCACAGTGTCTGTTGTACTTGCGTAGTTACTAACCCGACCGGCTTGGTTCCACATCGCCATGCCATCTACACCCCAGAAAGCGTTGACAGTGCCGATGCCAGTGGGCGTTCCCATCCAAGCGCCGATTGCCGCAGGGTCAGTGACGCCCTGCGCGCCAAGAATGGCGCCGGCAATTTGCGCTTTACTGAATGCCAAGAATGACGCTGTGCCATTGGCCGGGTCGCCGAGACCAGTGATGACTTTCATCAGGTCTGGATTTCCCAAAGTACCATCGACAATAACAGTACGGTCAATGTCCTGCTCTGCCTTAGACCAGTAAGCACCGGCAACAAATGAGAAGGTCTGATCAGTTGGAGAGGCGATGCGGAATTCCTGACTTGTCTGTTTGTATTCAGAGATATCGCTGCGACCAACAAAGGTCACTGGTAGCCAATCGGCATCCATACCATCTTCATAGTCATAAGTGTTTCGGCCTGTCACCGAGTGGAAGCTGTAACCATTTTCCATCTCGATATCGATACGCAATGCGGTATCGCTAGTTTGAGTGTCAGTGCCCTCGAATTTTTCCTCAGTGCGGTCTAAATCGCGACCCAGAGACTGAGCCAACGCCAAACCACCTATGGAGCGGCCATCACGAAATGCGTCGATATCGCCAGCGGCCACATTAGCAGCATAGTCTGGGAACGATGCTCCCATCATGGCGAACATAACTGAATTCGATGCAGGAATATTGGTTTCAGGGGCAAAGGTTGTTACTGCACCAGGTCCGCCAACACGGACAAAATCGCTCTCGCCGTGGGTTAACTTGATTGCTGTACTGTCATTAGGCTCCCACATAGTGGTAAACCGCCAGATAGTCTCGTCAGTTGTGGGCATAGCTGTTGGTGCACCATTCGCCGCAGTGGCAAAGCCGTTATCCATATAGCCATCATCGCTACGATCTCTAACGGCAAAGCGGAAACCAAGATTGTCAGATGGCGAATAGTTAAGGTGTGCTTCCAGTAACTCACCGTCATCGCTCTCAACCGTTGCGGCAACTTTGCCTGACATCCCTTCACCCATTTCAGGCTCTGCGGTAGTTACGTTAATCGCACCGGCCAAGGTGTTCTTGCCAAAAAGGATACCCTGTGGGCCACGCAGTACTTCCACTTGCTGTAAATCAAATAGGCCAGTTCTAATCTGGCGACTCTTGCCGTAGTGGACACCATCAACATAAACGCCGACAGACTGCTCAAAAGACTGGTTGGCACCAACGCTGATGCCGCGCATGGTGATAATGGTGTTTACCGCATTTTCTGAAATAGCAAGGTTAGGTACAAAGCCATTAAGGTCAGCAAAGCTTGTGATACCCGCATCTTTCATTCTCTCACCAGTGATGGCGGTCATAGAAATGGGTACGTCTTGAAGGCTTTCTGCGCGCTTTTGTGCGGTAACAATAATTTCTTCAAGTTGGGCAGAATATGCCCCGGTGGATATGGTCGCTATGGCTAATGCCATACTACTTAGTTTAAGAAATGAGCGTGTTTTCATTGGTCTTCCCCTGATTGCTATTGAAGCGGTTTTTCCGCGTTTATAGTTATTCTTTTTGATAGCTGAGAAGAATTCCCTACCTGGCTTTTTTAGCCGCTTTTGTAGGGTTTTTAAGCGTTATTTTTAAACAATTCCCAGCACTTTTTTATATAGCTATCGCCTACTTTTATTATTGCTTTTATATGGCTTCTAGAAGGTTTAAGTAAAAATAATTATTTTAATGAACTACTGATTCTATTCACACCTAAATTGATATCCAAAATGAATTTTAATTTGGCATGTGGATATCGGTTGCTTTAGTAAGGATAATTTCAGTGAAAATCATCATAGCCCATGACTATCCTTAAGCACTGTCATAAAGCGTCACAGAGATGTCTATTTCGGTCATATTCTGCTTATGGAGACTCGGCACACATTCAAATGTTCAAAAAATTAATACGTAAATGATAAATATTATTTTTCTATGTCTATTTGGAATTTAAAAGTTTTTTTTAATAACAAAAAAGTTTGTATTATTGGATTCATTCATTATCAAATAAATATTGATTTAGCCATTAAATTTATAATTTCGATTAGTCAGAATGTTGGATCAAAAATCTATCAGAAACACAAATTATCACATTAATAATGTCCAAATGTGGTTCAAAACCTGCTCTCAGACCTGCTCTCAAACCTGTTCCCAAATATATGATTATCTTTTTGGAGATCGCCTTTAATCCTATGGCAGACTTACCTATGGGTATTATTTAATTCACCTGTGAATTGGATTCTATGGTCTATATTTACGAGACGTAAATAATTGAACAGGGATCTGTTTTGAAGATAACAATTTTTGGAAGTGGATACGTGGGTCTAGTCACCGGGGCCTGTTTTGCCAATGTTGGCAACCAAGTGATCTGTGTCGATATAGATCAGGACAAAGTCGATGCCCTAAATGCTGATCAGGTGCCAATTTATGAGCCGGGCCTTGAAAGCTATCTCAGCAGCTCACTGGCGGATGGCAGTATCAAATTTACCACTGACGCAGCAATGGCGGTGCAGCATGGCGAGATGATATTTATCGGCGTGGGTACTCCAGCCAATAAAGATGGTTCTGCTGATCTGCAGTATGTGCTCAATGTCGCCAGCAGTATTGGTACGCATATGGATGGCTATAAAGCGGTGGTCAACAAGTCCACTGTTCCGGTAGGTAGTGCCGACTTAGTCGCAGAGAAAATTCAGGTGGCCCTCGACAAACGCGGGGTTGACTGGGGCTTTAGTGTGGCATCCAATCCAGAGTTTCTAAAAGAGGGCGCGGCACTGGCCGACTTCACTCGTCCCGATCGGATTATTGTCGGCACAGACAGTGCTCGGGTCGAAGAGATGATGCAGGAGCTCTATGCGCCCTATAATCGTCAGCGCGACAAACTCATCTTTATGGATGTGCGCTCTGCGGAATTGACTAAATACGCGGCTAACTCGATGCTGGCGACAAAAATCAGCTTTATCAACGAGATTGCCAATATTGCCGAGCTTGTGGGGGCAGATATTGAGCAGGTTAGGGTTGGCATGGGTTCAGATGCACGCATAGGTTACAGTTTTATCTACCCCGGCTGCGGTTTTGGCGGTTCCTGTTTCCCCAAAGATCTACGCGCCATGGAGGCTACGGCAATTAATGTGGGCTACCAACCGAAGCTGTTAAGTGCAGTGACAGCGGTGAACGATGAGCAAAAGCATCGCCTATTCGACAAAGTTTCGGATTATTTTAATGGTGACTTAGGTGGCAAAACCGTGGCATTGTGGGGCTTAGCGTTTAAACCTGGCACCGACGATATGCGGGAGGCGCCCAGTCGTCTATTAATGGAGGCTTTGTGGCGTCAGGGAGCCTCAGTGCGTGCTTATGACCCCTATGCTATGGAAGCCACACAAGCGATTTATGGGTCGCGCAGTGATTTACTGCTCTGTGGTACTAAAGAGGCTGCTCTCAGTGGCGCCGATATATTGGTAGTGTGCACTGAGTGGAAGCCATTTTGGTCGCCAGACTTTAGTGAGATAAAAGCGGCGCTAACCTATCCGGTTATTTTTGATGGCCGTAATCTCTATACCCCAGCCGCTTAAAAGAGCATGGCCTGCAATACTTTGCCATTGGCCGTCAGAATTACCTTGAAGATCGCGCTGCAGTACCTAAAGGCAAGCCGATTGATGATTTAGACACGTCCATAGAGATCCTCAAAGCGGACAATATCGTCCTCTCCTAAATAAGTACCGGACTGGATTTCAATAAGCTCAATGGGTATTTTGCCCGGATTCTCAAGGCTGTGAACTGCGCCGATTGGAATATAGATCGATTCGTTTTCACAGATTAGGCGTTCAACATTGTCTATGCTGACTTTGGCCGTGCCGCTGACTACCACCCAGTGCTCGGCGCGATGGTGGTGCATCTGTACGGAAAGTTTGGCGTCGGGTTTTACGGTGATGCGCTTGACCTGAAAGCGAGAGCCCTGATCCATGGAGTCGTATTTCCCCCAGGGGCGATAGACCTCGCGATGATGGATATATTCCGAGCGCTGCTCGACCTTTAGAATATCAACCAGCTGTTTTATCTTCTCCACATGGTCTTTGTGGGCAACCAACAGCGCATCTTTGGTATCGACAATCACCAGATCATTGATACCCAGAGTCGCCACCAGTTTATGCTCGGCATGCACATAATTGTTGCGGCTCTCTATGCCTATAGTATCGCCGATTGCAACGTTGCCCTGATCATTTTTAGGCAACATATCAAGCAGCGATGACCAGCTGCCGAGATCATTCCACTGAGGGTCCATGGGCATAACCATGGCATTGGTTGTTTTTTCCATCACTGCATAGTCAATGGATTCGGCAGGGCAGGCAGAAAAGAGATTGGTATCCGGGCGGACAAAATCCATATCCACTGTATTGGTCTGCCATGACCTTTGGCAAGCGGTGTAAATGTCGGGGCGCAGTTTCTGCAGTTCCGTCAGAAAAGCATCACCGCGAAACAAAAATATACCGCTATTCCAGAGGTAATCGCCACTGGCTAACAAATCTTCGGCCTTCTCAAGATCAGGCTTCTCAATAAATTCACCGATCTTTTGAGGCTGGTCTGCGATCAATGGCTCGGTGCTTTTAATATAGCCATAGCCAGTGGCCGGATGACTGGGCCTAATGCCGAAGGTAATCAACGCTCCGCTGATGGCGGCTTTTTCTGCAGCGCCGACCGCGGCGAGAAACGCCTGAGGATTATCCATATGATGATGTGCTGGCAAGACCAGCAGGGTGGCGTCTGGATCTATATCCTTGGCCAATAGTGCAGCCAAACAGATAGCCGGAGCTGTGTTGCGGCCACAGGGCTCTAAGATAATACCGTTGTGCTCAGAGCCTGCTATGCGCAATTTTTCGGCGGCGATAAAGCGATGATCTTCGTTGCAGACAACAATCGGTGCTGCGCAGTTGAGTCCCTTGAGGCGCGCTAGGGTTGCCTGCAACATCGTCTGTTTACCAACAAGAGGCAAGAACTGTTTTGGGTAGAGCTGCCGAGATAGGGGCCAGAGTCGAGTGCCGGAGCCCCCAGCAATAATCACAGGTTGGAGCATGAAAAATCCTTTTTGATGATGTATATCCGTTTTACAAAGTCTTATTTGGCGATAAGCTATCACCTGCCTAACTGTAGTTCGAATTGTCTTAAATTTCCTTGGCAGAGTTGTGGGGCTTGTGTAGAATGCGCCGGTCGGAAGAGATAGGAGCATAGCTCAGTTGGTTAGAGCACTTGCATGACATGCAAGGGGTCCGCAGTTCGAGTCTGCGTGTTCCTACCACTTCCGATATTCCCTTTCTTACAAAACCCTTCTTGTCACCTATTATTTAGATCGTTGAATACAGCCCATTTA
>OBMK010003733.1_pt1 | contig 10387 bp, 6 predicted proteins | sample 1539081 | NCBI WGS metagenome assembly OBMK01 (sample SAMEA3355528, study PRJEB22509) | marine metagenome | biome: marine; feature: river plume; material: water | place: USA | collected 2010-08-07 | depth 0.5 m | reverse complement strand
GCGAAGTCTACTTGTGTGTTAGTACCAGTGTACGAGTCGATGTAAATCGATTCCTCACTTATGGGTGACCCATATAGTCCAACAATTGACTCAACACTATTGACAGACTTCTTAATATAGATACGTCCGTCATAGGTATTAAGAGCAACTTCTCCTAAATCTAACTGCGCAGTAGTTGGTATTTTACCACCGACCCCACTACGTCTTAATTTAATGGTTGACATTTGTCCTCACAGCATGTATAATGGCTATATAGCCTTTGAATATAGTAGGGACATTAAGTATATACTTGTTATCCCCTACTTTATCTTATTTAGTACGTCCCACCATCGACAGTATCGATTGAAACACTACCTGCCGCACTTACTGCAAAGTTCTTAGGAGTATCTCCTGCAATAGCAAGTGCATCAAATGTAGCAACACCAAGTTGACCTGCATTATCTGCAATAACAGCCGATACGACAACAGCCGCACCTTCACCAGTTCCAGTTACGTGAATAGCATTTGCATTGTTACTACCACTAGCCGCACCTGTGACTGAAGCGCCATCTGTTACTTGTGTAACATAATTGCCTGTAGTGTCAGTACCAAGAGCTACTGAATCAGCTTGAACAGTAGTATTGATTGTTGCAGTTGTTGCCCCACCAAACTCGGTGATTGTTACAGTACCTGCTACATCGCCTGTTAGCGTGATAGTCTGGTTAGCAGTCTTAATCTTGTTTACGTTCAGATCAGCCGCTTGGAACGATGCATCAGTTATATCAATAACGTTGTCTGTTACATCAGCATCAACGTATTGACTGAATAGGTAGAAATCGTCTGTAGTAGCGTCTCTAATCAAACCAGCTAATTGATCATCAGTCCCATCGTTGTAGCTACCTACAAAACCAATGTCAACTGCGTCTCCAGCATTGTTACCAGATGCTAGTCTAATAAGAGCATCTTCAACTGTCAGAGTGTTAACGTCAATAGTTGTTGTAGAACCGTTAACTGTAAGATCCCCACCGACAATCATGTTGCCCGCAGATTCGGCATTACCTGTTGCGGCATCTACTGTAAAGTTACCGCCACCTACATTTAAATCACCAACGACAGTTAAGTCATGACCGACTGTAGTTGTTCCACCACCTTCTCCACCAGTACCAATATTTACTGCTGTTGCCGCACCGAATGCGTTAACTGTAGTAGCGCCAGTATTAAGTAGATTGAATGTTGTTTGTGTTGTTGTTAGGTCAGCGCCTTCTACATTTAAGTCGCCTGCAATATCTACATCACCACCGACATTTATATCGCCGCTGATACCTGCTCCACCAGTTACTACTAGTGATCCAGTTGTTGTATTAGCTGATGCTGTACCTTGGAAAAGACGAAGACTTACATAATCCATCTCTGCGAGTTTAGCACTAGTATCTGTAGTAGTGTTGTTCGCCGCACCGTAGAAATATAAGATGTCATCTGAAGCACTTGGTGTTGCTTCTGCAATGATATATGTCAGACCATCAACTGAACGTACACCACCGAGTGATGACCAGTTAGAGCCTGAGTAACCTTCGAACTGTGTGATTTCAGAGTTATATCTGATTGCACCTTGAACGTTAGCAGTAGAAGATTGTGCTGTATTACCAACTGGGATAACAAAAGCATTAGTTCCTACAGCTTGAACATAACCATCACCATTTGGATTTAGATAAATGTCGCCATCTGTATCTGTAGACGATAAAGTGTTACCATTTAACTGTAACTCATCTACATCAAGTTGACCAGTAATGGTTGCATTACCAGTTAGCGTTAGTGTGTTATTCGCACTTGTAAATGCTAGTTGATCTGTAGCACCGAAAAATGCATCAACACCTACATCTAAATCACCTACAGTAGCAATATCACCAGTTGTGGCTGTTACTGTAAAGTTACTTGCGCCTGCGTTACCAACTCTGAGGTCACCATCTATGCCTACTGCGGCATCAAATTCTACACCAGAAGTGAATGCTACAGGAGAGTTAAGATTGATTGTTCCTGTTGCACCTGCTTCAATTGTTAAGTTTGTGGTTGCCGCCGCATAATTGGTGTCAGAGTTAATACCAATCTTAGAACCATCGATCTTTATAGTATCGATTAATAGTTGGTCGATTGCGTTATTTGCGGCAGTAATAATAGCACTGTTTGCTACTAGTGTGCCTGGGGTATGATCTAGTTTTTGAGTAAAGTACTCACCACCGATTTGGTCTACTGATAACGCTAAACCTGTATTTGCGTCTACACCAGCACCAACATATAATCTCAGACCGCCTGAGGTCTGATTACTATCACCAGCGTCATACCATGAGTATGCTAATTCACCTGGCGATAGAGAAGCCGGCGCACCACTGGTACCCGAACGTTTGATCCTAATAATTGACATTAGAAATTGCCTCCGTTAATAATTGTATTTATATTGTCCATAAATCTTGTCGCTTCCCATTGGGCTGTTGTTCCGTTGTAGATTAAGACTGCACCGTCTTCTTGTCCGGAGGAATTAACGTCAAACAAATCGCCCATTTTTATTGTAGAAGCATTAAGTTGATAATTTGTTACAAGTAGCCTATTCTGTGGCGTTACCTTTGCTTTGATTTCGTTCGGCATTTTACACTCTCGTAATTCCTGGGTTTACTGTTACGATTCCTTCTACGACACGAGTTTTAACGCCTCCGCCGGAAGTAATCTCTACATCATACATGTAACGTCCTGGCTCAACAGTATCGGTTATAGTATTAGCTAATGTTAGACTAATCCTGCCGTTTGCGCCTCCTGTGCCTGCGTTGAAGGTATAAGCGGTAGTCGATGCGAAATTTTTTCTCATTTGAGCCGCCGCCGTGAACCCTAAAAGGTTGTACACGTTGCCTGCCGCATCTGTTAAGTCAATAACCGCCGAAAAGTCAGAGCCTTGATCCATAATTAAATTTGCTTTAATAGCCATGATTTTTCTCCAAATCTATACTATCTCTATTTATAAATACAAAGAACAGTAACATTTCCTACAAAGGGTAAAACATGCCAATTAAGTATCAAAAGTTTGGGCTACGTAGAGATAAGAATCTAAGCGACTTATCGTCTCCTAGAACTGCACTTGCTAATCTTTTAGATCAGACTGTAACAACAACACCTACGTTTAGCTTTGTTCCCGAGGATTTAACATCTTCTATAGATGGTCTTAGAAACACCACTATTACAGCAAGCGATATTCAAAAGACTAAAGGTACCGTTCGTGAGTACACGAATGCAAGTAATGCGGCTGTTGCATTTCAGCCTCTTCAAACTGTTGAAGATAATATACGTAACTTTAAAACTTATTTAGGCAATCCTCCTTACGCAGGTGGGGGTGATGGTATCGATGCACTATTCGTTCCTTGGGCGGCTATGTCAACCAGTAATGTTAACTGGCTAACTCTTACAGAGACTCAAAAGAAAAACTTTAGAGGTGACCAGATATATGATACTACTTATACTGCCCCAAATAAGATACAACCAGGCTTAGAAGGTCCTTTTGATTTCTGGGATAACGGTATCTTTCTCTTTGGTAGTAGATTATTCGATGGTGTTAAAGGTAGACCGTTTACTGATACGTATGGATTAGTTCTATGGGAAGGCTTTGTTGGCGGCGGGCAAGTATTTAATATGGACTTTACAGGTCTTCTTAAGATGGAAATTGATGCTCAAAATGATGGCAACTGGACGTTTATTAAAAATATCTATAACGAAACTAGAGCAGATATTAATATTGCATCTGCAACATATGATTCTAGTACTGACACTTCTACGCTAACTTTAACAACCGCCGATGATACTATCTACATCAACATAGATGATAAAGTAACACTTGATGGTGATGATGACTTATATTACGTAACTGGTATTAATGTTCAAAATGGTACGTTTACTGTAAATGGTGATGCTACTACAGATAACAACCCTGGTGGCGGTGGAAGTGCTAATAGTTTTCCATTGAATGCTGACTTCTATTTTGAAATTGGTTCTAATCAAATTGTCAGAACTGGTGCAGGGTGTAAAGTACCTAATGCATCAACAGGTGGACTTGTAAAAGTTAGAATTGCATTATACTTTCCAAACTACGGTGATGGTAGAAGATTCTCTGAAAAAAGATTTAGTGACTTTAACGAAGATGGTACAGATCGTATTCCATATTCTAACTTCTATAAAGAAATTCCTACAGGCGAGCCAGGAATTTATACGTATGAGTACTTTGATAAAAATAGATTATCTAAAAGAAATAAGTTTATCTCACCTACAAACGTAGCGGGATATACTGCTACAACTACTACTGCATTGCAAACAGGTAAAATGATATTTGCAAACTATGTTCCACCCGAAACAACTGGTAGTAGATTTATATCAAATGGTACTGCAACTCATTTAGGTGGCGGGAAATACGTATGTGTAGCTAACTTTACGGTCTCTCCTGGCGATTGGATTGTCGTAGAAGGTTTCATTAGTGGTGCTAGAAGATATGCTAGTTTTGCTGTAATAGATACTTCAACAGATATTGATGAGAGAACTGAGTTCTATGTAGATGAAGATGAACACGCATCATTCCTAAGTAGTGCTTCATTCACTGGTAATCAGTTTGTTCACGTATATAAAGCACAAGGGTTAATAGGGTTTTTAAAGCTCACATCAACATCTTCGACACAGTTTACTCTCGCAAACCTAGAAGGTACTAGATTGAGTGACGCAACAATGACAAATGATGTGCGTACTAATTATATGGTTTCAGCATATAGTGTCGCAATGGATGCGTCAGGTAATATCTCTTCACCTTCAAATGCTTTTACGCATTATAAAAAAGTCACTAAAACTGGCACTGGTATTACAACATCAAACATTTACAGTGGCGATAGTTATACACCACCTTCATCAGGAACTTGGATAGCATCTGTATATTCTCACACAGGATTGCAAGACTTATCTACTGAAGCGTCTTGTGGTGGCACACTAGGTCAAGAAGTTGTTAGTTCAAATACTACATCTGTCACATTAGTAAGTTCAGCAGGTGTTGCTGTAGGGCAATATGCACAATTTGGTAATACAAGCGGAAACTTAACTTATACTAGTTCATATATTGCTGACGCTGTTCGTGTTAGTAGCATAAGCGGTAATGTAGTAACATTTGATTCAAGTATATCAGCTATTCCGCAAAACGCAACAGTTGTTTTTATTGACCCTGGTAATTGGACTGCGAATACAGCAAAAGAGTATTGTATTCTTCCTCTTAATACTGCGCCACCATTTATTGGTACTGATGCTGGGTTAAGAACATCATCATCATCAGCACCGCAAAACGATGCCGCTAACTTTCCAAACTTTGTTGCAGAAGGCTTAGTGTTCTCTGAAGCAGAGTTTACTGATGTAGTATTAAGTAGTACACTAGTTGCGTCTGGTGGAAACAAGTTAGACCTAACTGCAAATCCGCAGTATAGTAAAACTATTAATATTGGGTACGCAGGTACAACTTATAAGTTCTTAGTTGCTTAAGTCTTTACAAGCATAAAGAGAGTTGTTGATCCGTTATTAATTTTAATAGGAATCTTGTGAGACCAATCGGTGATACCACCAGTGTCACCTGTGTCAAAAGACGTTGACCATAGACCTCTGAACTCAGGCTTAGTGCCAGATACGATCATCTTACCGATCTGTGCGCTATCTGCTGTAGTTATGAGTGCTGTTTGACCACTTCCTCCAGTGCTAAAACTAGTCTCTGTGCCTTCAGCCCATGGGTTAGATGTATCACTGAATGCACGTTTAGCAGTCTCACCTGTTTGAATATATAATCCAGGTACTGTGGCATCTGTAATTTGTTTGCCTTGCGTATTTAGAATACGAATATTACCTTCAAAAACTAAGTTCTTGCTGTTGAATATGGAGTCTTCGTAAGTTCTAGGTACACCAGTTTTAGCAAACTCTAGTGAAGCGATGCTACTATCTACCTCTGCGTAAACACCAGAAACATTAAAGTCATCAAATAATGAGATATCACCTTCTTCAGCACTTTGTCCTGCGAGTGCTTCATCGACAGATGGTATACGTGTCTCTTTGAGTAGTCTGATATTTAAAAAGGTTATTATATCTTTTCTACGTAGCCCTTTTAATGCACCTGCAAAACCACTTGTTTGTGTTGCACCAAGGGAATCTTTTATCTTAAATGTAGTCAGTGCATCTGAGTCAAATACCTCAAACTCTTTCTGTGCGCTGTCAAATCCTAAAGAAGCGCCTGCTCTTGCGTCTCTATCTGTAGTATTCTGATACGTTGTGATTATTAACTTAGTTCCATCTGAGTATGGTAGATATCCAGTTCCAGTGATAGTAACAGTACCATCAGACGCTACTGAATATGCAATCGCAGGAATCTCAGAGAAGTTACGTAAGTTATTAGCGAACAGAATCAGATCACCTTCAATACCAGTCTCAATTAAGTTACTAAGTATTCGGCGATCAGATGCGCCATCGTCCGACTCTGCGAAGTTTAACGATAAGTCAAATCCTTGTGCTTCTGCCATTTGTTATACCTTTACCATTAGAGTAGAATGTTCCAACCAAAGCTTCTTAGATTATTTAGAGTTGCTAGGGAGTCTTCGCTTAAATCAGATTCGCCTATGCCTGCTGTTTGACCTAACAAATTAACAGTTACACCTCTTCTTGGTCTAAGCTGATAGTTAGCTAACATATCAGAAAGAATGCTTTGTATGTGAGGTACTTGTAAGTTATTACCACTAACATCAAAGTTTCTTATATATCTTGCAGTTGACATACTAGTTGATATATAACCCGTGAAGTTATTGTTGTCAAGCTTTAAGTACTGTAGATTAGGACAGTTAGCAAAAGAAGGAATATCACCAGACAAAGAATTGCCGTGAGCATAGAACAAATAGCAGTTACTAAGACTTTGTGTTGGAAGACCAAACTGAAACTGATTGTTCTCTAGTCTGATGTATCTAAACGAACTATTACTAAACGTAGGTATCTGCCCAGTAAATCTACAGCCTTCTAATCGTAGATATTGTAGATTAGTACTGAAAGCAAAGTTAGGTATTGTTCCTGTCAAGTTCGTATTTCTCAACAACAAGTAATAAAGATTTCGAGCCTGAGTCATATTAGGCAAGAAGCCAGAGATATTTCTATTATCAAAAGCGTAAAATCTGTACATGTTAGTCGGTGTAAACACGTTACTATCGCTAACAGTTCCGTCATTTGATGCGCTGTATGAATAGCCTGTAGAGCCAGAAGTATTACCGAAGAAGTTATCTCCGTGCCCTGACCAATTACCACCTTGTATGTAAACTGTACTTAAGTTAGTAGATCCGCTAAATTCAGAAGTACCTAGTCCACCAGAGAAATTAGTAAATCTTAAATCGAGATATGTCAGCGCAGGTTTGTTTGAGAACTCTCCACCTAAGTTACCAGTAATATAGCTTCTATAAAAACCTGCTTGGGTTAGTTTTTCTAAAGATCCAGTTGGTCCACCAGAAAACTTACCAGTTATAGTTCCAGCACTACCATAGACATATTGATGATAATAGCTTGTCAGATTAGTCATACTAGACACATCAATAATTGAAGAACTACCACCAGTAATAGAAATCGATCTCATAGAAGTTTGCGCTCTAGGGAACGTCAAAGCTGAAACACTATTACCACCAGCATCTAAGTGACCATTGAGACTTGTCCAACTTAAAGTCAAGTTCTGTATAGTGTTACAATTATGAAGATTGAATGGCAATTTTGAAGAAATGTGATAGCTACAATCATAATTGACAATAGTATCTACAGCAACATCAGGGAATACAGTTCCACTAGGTCTTCTATAATTATATCTGTTATAGTAACCTCTCCAATACAAGTTCTTAAGACTTGTGAGATAAGTAAAGTCTATGCTATCGCTTGTTAAAAACGTTGCTTGAAGATTTAATGTCTCAAGGTTTGTCATAGATCCTCCAGCGCCATTACTGAAGAAGTTTGTCAAAGTAGTATTAACGCCAGCGGCATTCGCTGTTCCAAACGTATTAACTCTCAGATTTAAATCTTTTAAGTTTGGTGTCAGAGCGCCATATAAAGCTGGTAGAGTTTCTAATCTATTAAAAGAAAAGTCTAGTGTCTCTGCATTAGATAGACTTGCTTGTGGTAAGTCTGTCATGTTTATACTTGACAAGCGTAAGTATTTTACGTAGTCTGGGTGAAAGTAAAATTCAATCTTGCGTGTAAGTGTGCGACCTGCTGGATCACGGAAAGTATAACCTGACTCTAAACCTACAGAAGACGTACCTGTTGCGGCATCTCCAGAATATGTGTGTAAGAAATCGTTGTGATTGTTTATGTTTTCAATACGCCAAACTGGTGCAATCTGCTTATTACCATTATAGGTAACAGGTAATTCGTCTACTTTATGATTGAATGATGCGTTACGAAATGTACCGTAAGCGACAAGAGGAATATCTCTCATCACATAGAAATCTGTGTCAGTACCGTCTAGATTAAACGTGACTGTATCTGTTGCAACTTCGGCAGGATATCTTTTTGCCGCAGGTGCATATGTAGTAGCCAAGCTATCTAGTTTAATTTTTCCACCTAAAATCTCTACGTCACTACCATAAACAATTGGTGTGTTTGCGTCTACTGTACCAGTGCCGATTGATGACCACGAAGAGATACGTGAAGTTGAAATATCAGCAGAGCGTGGTAAGTTTCTAGCGTAATCATAAAACTTGTATTTGATAGCACCCGCTCTTAGCTGATCGTTAACGTCTGCATTGAACTCCATGTTTAGATCAAAGACACGGTTTGTAAAGTCTAATCTATTACCCGTTGTCAGTAGTTGTTCAATTCTACCACCAGAGCGACTAAGTGAACCAAGTTCTTTTTGAGCGTCTAGTGTTAGATTGGATATGGTTCTAAACTCTGTACTAGTGATACCATCGGCACCTCTAGATATACCGTTTATGATATCTAAATCGTCTGGATTCAACCCAAGATTAGTCAACGCTTTATTATCATTGATAATATCGTTTAAAAAGAATCCTGTATTTAACCCTCTGTAGATAGTAGCCATTTATTGTTCCTTTACAGTCACAGCTAATTCAACATCTCCACCAGCATTACCTGGTCCCACTGCGCTTGCAGAAAGATATATTGCTTTATTATTTAGAAGACCTCTAGTCAATCCTTTTCTGTCTTGTCTAAAGATATTATCTAAATCGACTTTAACTGTCTGATTTGCGCCCACAAAGAACGAGTTGATCATAACACCTGGACGTAATGGCTGTTGACAAGCAACGTCAAATGCAACTGCCGATAGTCTGTCTTTTTCATTAAATGATGACGGTAGAAGCTGATCAGATTGACCAGATACACCCGTACCAAGTGTTGGGTTAGCAACAGGTGATATGCCACTATTTGGACTATACAGCCAAATCGGAGTCTTAGTAAAGTTACCTGCTGGGCTTAGTTCTTCAACTACAATATTATTAATTTTGCAGTTATCCATCATTGCGATATAAGGGTACAGTGGCAGTACGTTAAAGTTAACTAATCGTGTTGTTTCAAACTGTAGGTTAGTAAACTTTTGAGAGCCGTCTGAATTATAAGACTTAACTTTAAAATCGTCAGTCAGTTTTAGTTGTGCTGATTGAACATGAGTTACGCTTGATATACCTTTAGCCGCCGCTAGGGTTGCAACATCGCCGCCTACATATGCGTGAATACTACCTGCATTTGAGAACGCTATAGATGTATAGTATACACCAAGTGCTTCTGATTGTACACCAACTTCAACAGCATTTGCTAATGCTCTTGTTACTTGTAAGCCACTGTCTAGTGCGCCCACATTTCCTTCATCTGGTGTAATATTAGGACCTGATCCTTCAAAAGTTATCAAATAGTCTCCAGCAAAGTCGCCAGTAGTTTCTTCTACAATAGAACCAGCAACCTTGAAGTCAACAAGAGTTATCTCACCAGTAACGGCTGAAATGCCGCCTGAGTTATCACCTTGTGGTCTAGGTAAACGTGGGTCAATAAGAAATTGATCACCAAAGCTTGGTTCCCACTCAGTTAACTCTCTCTTTTTTAAGTCAAGTCTAACATTAGAGTTAGACCATATAGCGTTAGGATTTGCGCTAAAGTTTATCTCTTCTGGTGTACTCACTCCGTCATCAAACTTAAGCTTATCATTATCATTAGTATCGATGAAAGGTTCTTTTTGAGTAACACCTATCATAAAGTCAGCACTATGTCTGCCGTTTAAATCAAGAGGTCTAGGATTTAAAAAATGTATTTTAAATTTAGTAGAATTGATAGGTATGCTTGATGCCGCAACATCATTAAAGTTTGTGATACGTGCATTGAA
>OBMK010003724.1_pt1 | contig 10405 bp, 12 predicted proteins | sample 1539081 | NCBI WGS metagenome assembly OBMK01 (sample SAMEA3355528, study PRJEB22509) | marine metagenome | biome: marine; feature: river plume; material: water | place: USA | collected 2010-08-07 | depth 0.5 m | reverse complement strand
GCAGGAACGGGGAGGGGTAGTCTAAGAACCCCCCTACCTATCGCAAAATCGCGCCAAAGGCTAATACAAAGCATAAATAAGCCTCTACAAATAAGGCAATAAGTCTCTTCAAATAGATTTACGGAGTCTCATATATGGATTATAATAAGTCCATTAAATGATGATTATATGGACTATCGGCGTAAGCCATTGAGGAGACTGAAGTTATGTCAAACGCAGGAGCAAAGGAAGGACAGGCTCGGGTATTTTCCGAGGCAGAATTGGATGTTGTGATGGAATCTATAGCTCAGAATCGCCATTCGGTGAGAAACAGAGCATTGATGATGCTGACGCTCCGGTCGGGGATAAGGATAGGGACTGCCGCGGGATTGAGGCTGGATGATGTGCTGAACGCCGACGGGAGCCTGAAGCAAGTAGTAGTAGGACGACGAGAAATTATGAAAGGTAGTAAAACTTCGACCATCTATCTGTCTCACCCCGAGCTTCGTGAAGCCTTAGAGGAATGGATAAGTATCAGACCGAAGTATAAAACCGAAGACAATTTATTTGTTTCTCAGCAAGGTAAGCGTTTCACGCCCAACGGCCTCAGCAAAATGATGTGGAAGGTTTATCAGAAGGCAGGGCTTGAGGGATTTTCATCACACTCGAACAGGCGGCATTTTGCCACCGAAGTCTTAAAGAGTGGCGCGGACATAGTTGCCCTACAAACTTTGATGAATCATTCGGATGTATCCACCACAGCCCGATATGTTTCACACAATGAAGATTATCTCCTAAAGGTGGTCGGAAGCATTGTTTGATTCTATTGACACATTTGCGGGGTAAGTAGCCAAGGCAAATTGACATTAGATGCGGAGTCCTTCAAAAATTATGCGTCCCCGCTAAGGGGTTAATAATCAGACAAGGGGAAAGACTATGCCATATGCGGGTAAGAAAACGGACGAGAAACGCTTAGTTCCAGCGAAGAAAAGGGGTGCAAATCGCAAGCCGAAGACCTTTACGACAGTTTGGGCGCAGTATTCTGGGAAAACTAAAGAAGGCGTAGCGAAAGCCCTTGAGGAGTTGATTGGTAGATATGGCGAAGGGGATATGGTCCCAATGCCTCGTAAAGATTACACAGCTTCAGCCTCTTGGTCGGTTGTAAATCATACGGATTGGAATAGTGAAGCAGTAGGTCTGAGTGATTTACCCGAAAGCTCAGAAGATTCGCCAAAGGATGTGGCTTACTTCAAGACAAATGCGAAGAAGATTGCTGCGGAACTCGCAAAAGAAGAAGTAGTTTTAACTGTGAAGTGTGGCGGTCAAGCTCGTATGGAGTTTTTTGCTGTTCCCGGTAAGGATAAGCTTCAGACAACTCGTAAGGTGATTTCTAAAGAGGCAGTAGCCGAGATGAGAGAAATCGCGGAGATGGTCGCGAATATGCAGAAGGACGATGGCGACTTCGGCACATACTTCCACGAAACGGCAGTCGCACTCGCTGTTAAAGCGGCGAAGAAGGGTAAGGCTAAATACAGCGAAAAGTATGACTGTATGCTTACAGATAACGAGATGGAAGACGCGGCAATACACTTCGGTAAATAACTCAGGAAGAGTTTTGATAAGCCGGGGAAATCCCGGCTTTTTTATGCAAGTAGAGAAAAATCGAGGGTGATGTTCGTTCGCCCCGGCCCCCGGAACAAGTCTCCGATAATTTATGACTCAAATGTCTTAGAATTATTTTTGAAGACCCCTTCAATTTACGACACCAGAGAAAAATGATTCTTGAAGCCTACCTCAACTTTTTGATATAATAGACTCTTGATTTAGAAGAAAATCTCATAAGAGAAATCTTCCGAACGCTGGCGACAATTCACTCGCCAAGCCTCCCGATTACAAAAAATGAATAGAACAAACGACCGAGATTTCTTTCGGCTTTGGGACTTTGAATGCTCGCTTGAAAAGATGCGCGAGAATCATCTCAGCCCAAAACAAAAAGCCGAAGTTGAAGCTCTTGAAGAGCAATTTTTTGAAGAGGCTGGCTATTACCCGAACTACTGCGGGTATCAATCAGCCATTAGCAACTATCAGAGAAACCAATGAACTACCGACTCCAAAAAGCAGACTACAGGGCTTTGTGGCTCCTAATGACTCCCGAAGATATTAAGGAGGAGTTTGGGGAATACGCGCACTCAGCCAGACACATTAGAACCTTCTACGAACGGTATGGGGTGAATCGGATTCATCAAAGCCTAAACGAAGTCATTGGGCTTCTACCACGGGATGATGAAGACACCTTCAAGCAAGCACTCTTTGAACTGATTGACGAAGAAAGGGGAGAGACCGTTCGCAAGATATGGAACAAGATTAAGGACAGTGAGAGGCAATGGGACTTCACATAATCACATCCGATGGAAGGCTTCGCAAAAGGGTAAGCACATCCAGATTTGATAGCAGAGCGGGAACCTATGAGGTTATCGAAGGCGATGTCTTCTCCGATTTTTATCCCGGTGAAAACATTCGGGTATTGAGGAGTTTCGCCAATTCTGAGGTCGATGAGAATCTTATTTTCTCGATACTTCATCACACCCATAAGAACTTCGCGATTCTGCCAAATCGGGGAGTGGGTGAAACATTTCGGCGCGAAGACACTTTACTGGAAGACCAAGCTCGTTCTTGGTTTCAGATAGATATTGATGGGTGGGAATGGGACTTACTCTCCGATTCCGTTCCAGGAGACCCCCATCTAATCACGCTTAAGGAACTTGCTCCCCCTTGCCTTGAGCGTCTTGGTCTTCCAACCAATATTAAATTTGTGGCTCAGAGAAGCTCATCCGCAAAACTTAGAGAAGGTATCTATTTAAGAATTTATGTATTCCTCGATAAGGAACTGAACTCTCAGGAATTAACACAAGCATTTCAAGCATACGACCTCGACATCTCTATGGCGGAGAAGGGCAGACTTCACATAACGATGCCTCCAGTCATAGCAGATGCAGGAGTGAAGACACACGAATTAGCAGGCCCGGATGTCATAAAACAAGACGGTGAATTGCTAAAGGTCGCGGACCTGAAGCAGGGTGAGCGTCCTGAGCCTCGGTATAAGAAACAAGGACACCAAGATAATACAGATGGAAGGTTGCTCGTAGAGAGGAACCTCGCGGAGATATTCGGATGCTCTGACGATGTTCCTCTCTATGACATTCACGATATTTATTCAGCAATGAAGGAACACTCAGAAGAGTTTCCCGAGAAATGGAAATCAAACTACGCAACGGGATACTTCCTCGCGGAAAGCCTGAACCGAACTGGCTCATTTAAAGCAGGAATGGAATTTTTAATGTCTGCCCCAAACATCCGAAGGGGGCTGACGCGGAAACATCTCGAAAGCAAAAAGCGAAGCATCCTTAGATACCAGCTTGCTCGAATGTCTTGTGGAGATATTCGGAAAAAATTCGCGGACGAACACTCGACTGTGAAGCGAATTAAATCACTCGATATGGGTAAAGACTTATCAGATAAAGAGATAGAGAAGCTTGCTAATTTCGAGGGAGTCCTCTGCTTGGGTGGTGCTGAGGGAGTCGGGAAAACTGAGCTTGCCACTCGCTTGTTTAGGGAGCGTAAGCCTAAAACTTCAATCTCTATCTCCTATCGAAAGGCTGTGGTGAAGGCTCTCGCTCAGTCTTGCGGTCAAGAGGACTATGAAAATATCACTGGCTCAGAATTTGCCAAATCAGTCAGACAAGCAAAAGAGACCCTAATGCCCGATTGCGAGAATCTCGCCACCTGTATTCAGAGCATCGGATACATCGTCAGGGAGGACGGTAGCTTTGAGAATAGGGAGGTCGTCTGGATAGATGAAATCGAACACTGCTTGGAAGAATTGTTTCTTGGTGAAGGATTCGCGGGACACGGAGCATTAGATGAACAAGCCAGAGACCTTTTCACACGGAAAGATAATTACTTTCAATTAAGTCGAATGCTGCGAATTTTGATTGAGCTATGCCTACACGCAAAGCTCGTCATAGTCTCAGACGCAAAAGCAAGCGACACCCTCACGGGATGGTTTATCGAGCAAATGGATAACTACGGGAAGAGGGAAAGATTCCTTCTCGATAACGAAGCGGATTGGCTCGAAAAGATGTCCGCTACTTTCATTGAGTCAGAATCGGAAATCCTCCTGAAGATTCGTGATTTGCTGGCAGAAGGAAAAACGGTCGCGATACAGACGGACTTTGCTAACGGACAAGATGACTCACATCCACAGATGAAAAAGTGGGAGCGAGCTATCCGTGAAATCTCCGGTTTAAAGGAGTCGGAGGTTCGCTGTTTTACTGGGAGTAGCTTTGGCAATAGACGGGAAATCACAATTCAGAATAGCCCAAACACTGTGATTCCAAAGATGTTGGAAGAGGGTGTTCGGGTAATTATGTGCTCCCCTTGGAATCAAGTTGGATGGTCTTACAAAGAGCATCCGATGGATGCCACGGTAAGCATTATCACCTCCAACTTCTGCCACGCGGAAGATATTAAGCAGGGTTTGAGACGGTGGAGAAAAACTCTCAAACACTACTTATTTATTCGGAATGCTCCTCGGTTTGGAATGAAGCAATCGGTGGGAAAAGCGTATGGAGATGCACCCGATGTCTAACCGGAAGCGAGTTTTTCTGCCAATGGACTATTTCGAGGAGCTTCAGCCGAGGCTGGCTCAAACACACTACACAAGGACAGAAAATATTCGCCGACAGACTCAGATGGAACTGGAGCTGAGGGGCGCGGTTGTCCTTACCGAAGAGTATGAGGAGACGGACACAAAATTCGCGAAAGAAATCTTAAGCAGGAACGGGATTGAAGTCGGTCGAGACGCGCAGGATAAATGGATGAATAACTCACAAAATTTAAAACGATGGGGGCAATTCGGGGAGGACGGGAAGCTCGAGAATTTAACCAGCTTCGCACATCTCCCGCCCAACTTAGTCAAGCAAATGAAAAACCATAAGTTAGACCGAAAACAGGCGGCGCGACTTTTGGAAACTTGGATGATGGATGAAGAGCTTCGTGCCGAATACCAGATAAAACACTCGGCAGAGTTTTTCGTTCTTCACGGAATGCTTCTGGATAGGATGGACTCACTCTTCGTTCCTCATATGCCGAAAGGCTGTAATAGCTTTATCGACTTTCTGGACTCAAACCACACTGAATTCAGATTTCATCTCGATAAGAAATGTCCCGAATACGCGAAGCTAAGTGCCTTCTGTGATACCCACAAAGACAAACTAAAAGTCTCCTTCGGAATGACGGACCCATCACCAAAGAAGCTGATAAAAAAAATCTGCGACTTGCTCTTCCTAAAGAACACCACAGAGCTAAAGCCAGCAGTGAATGAAAACCCGGTTTTTAACTATGTGAAGCTGTCCGCAGAGTTGGCGAAGAAATACAAAATTCGGGGAAGCACTGCCGAAGAAAAGAAGGCTCGGGTCTATCAAAAGATTCGTTCAATCGGCTGGGATAATTTTGATAACAAAGAGTTTTTGTATTTCAGAGCCTTTGGTGATTTCTGCCACATAACAAAACGGCAGACGGCTCCAAGGGAAATTTATTCAGACCTTTATGAGCTATTAAAGAAATACGGAGTCTCGACTCCTCCAGACGATTCTCCTCGAGAAAATTCCAATAGGAGTTCTTTAGGGGAGATTGGAAAAAATACGGAAGGAAGCCGCTCACTATGATTTTTGATGAGCGGACGGAACGACGAAAAGCCGAGGAATGGGAACAAGGTAATTCCACGGAAACTATTTCTTTATCTGAGATAGCTGACATAGCCGCAGTAGGACTCACCTACTGCAAAGATTACTGCTCCTCCCGTGAAACGGTGGGACAAGCAAGTTGTTATTGCGTCAGAGCCAGATTCCCAACACCGGAACACTATCAGCTATATCTGAAAGCAAGACACGAATATCAAAGAATACTCGCCGCACGAATTGCGGCAGGAACAATAGGAGAAAACTATGGAACACAAAATGATTAATTTAAGAGACCTTTCGCAAAGCGCGATAAATATTCTCGTAAAAGCAGGGCATCTCGACCTTACATCGGATTACTGGGAGAACGACGATTATGTGAATCTGTATAAGGAATTTTTGGCAGAGACGGCGACGGTAGGAGAACCCTGCGGCTTCAATAAATTCAATGTGGCAGTCGTCAATGCGAAGCGAAAGAAAGCTCTTTATTTCAAAGAGCAAGGTCTGGGTGAATGGGACACAGTCCGCAAGGAAGTGAAAGACACCTTCGGTCAATACCGTAATGAGCGTTGGAGGTTTAACTATGTCCGATAAGGTCGAAGAACTCACAGCCAATTACGAAGGCATTCAGAAGGAGGTCGCTAACTTTGAAGAGACTCTGAAGGTGAAGAAGGGGTCTCACGCTAAACTTCATTCAGAGTATCGAGAACTTGAAGCTCAGATGGAGGACAAGGCGCAAAAGATGCTTGTCCTCAAAAATGTTATTCACGGATTACAGAACGAAATTCAGTATAAACAGCGTGAAGAGGCTCAAGCTCGAATGGCAATGGAGGCTCAGATTCACGAAGACAAAGTCGCAGCACTTACTACAAAACAGCCAGACTTTTATGACGAACTTGAACGACTGTATAGCGAGAGGGTAGTGGTGTCAGATTCTTCGCTCGAAGGATTTTCATCTCTAATGGAGCCTTCAACTTTTCGAGAAAAAATGAAGGCTTTTGCCGCTGGGGGAGGTTATGCAGGAATCGCGTATGAGGTTCGTTCAGCCAAAGGAGCCTACGAGGAAAAAATCCGATTCCTCTGTGAGAAAAACATTAGCGGACAAAAAGTTTCATTCGTCGAACGAGAGCAAAGATTCGCTCCAATCGTCAATCTAATCCTCTCTCCAACTTGCGAGGTTATTTGGAATGGAGGGTAGGGCTTATGTCGAAAGCAGGAACGCTTCGCGGCGAGAAGGCTTATCAAATGCTGAAACTGATTCACTCGGGAAGAACTCTCGCTGAAGCCAAAGCTGAAATGAAGGCAGTCGCTATGGGATTGGACAAGGAGTATGTCAAACCAAAGGACTTGAATGACTTACTTTCCCTCGAGGGAGGTTTTCATTCCATCCGGTCTCGAGGTGCCGCTCAAGACCTAATGAAGATTCGGTTTAATGCAAGAAAAGGGCTTCCATCTACTCGGGCAGAGACTGCGGCTAAATTTGCGTCAGGGTATCGAGGAAATATTCCTCTTAGCTGGAAGCGAGATGGAAACCTCATTCGTAAAGGCAAGCCAAACAAACCGAGGCCCAATAGCTCTGTCGGAAAAATTGGACGTACTCGTGTGTCGAATGCGGACAAGACTCTCAAAGAGTTCAGAACGCTCGTGAGAACGCTTCAGAGCCTTCAGAAGGAACACGGGAAGAGAGGCGGTCATACTGCGCTGAGAAACGCTTATAAGGGCGTCAGGAAGCAAGTCTCCGCAACTATCAAAGGCGGAGGCTAAGACCTTAAAGAGTCGTTATCGAAAATGTTCCCGAAACTCTGGGAATTGGGAATGACCCCCAGCCGCGAATCGAACGCGGAGCTACAGGTTAGGAACCCGTGGTTTTATCCGTTAAACTACTGGGGGCACCTACAATTCTAAAGACAAGACCGACGATTTTCTAACAGAAACTCGGTCTTTTTTGAATTAAGTCTGGAGAGGGCAAATCGAAAGCAATTTTTGGCGGGATACACAGGGATACATACTCCAAAAGCCGCATAGGTATGCAATTACCATTTCGCTCCTAAGGCATCATAATACTTGGGATACATAGAGCAAAAACAGCAAAACCTCCGTATCTAATAGCATTTAAGCCATACTCCACTATTCTTGCGCTACACGCTCTCCCTGCTGTATCCTTGGGATACATATGGATACATCCGCCCAATTTGCTCGATTTGAGATAGAGCGTTTCGCTAAATAATTGGGAAAGGGATACTTTGAGGATACAAGGAGCAAGCTATGCCGAAATTCCACTTCCAAGAAAAGATAAATTCCAATGTGAAGATAGGAGTTCAACTGAGGAAGGACTACACGCCGGAGGAGCTTGAAAACCGGGGGAAATGGTCGGCGATAGTTCGCTTCAAGGGGATGAAGAATCCCCACATAGAAGCACTCGGAATCAAATACAACAATGGAAACGATACCTATAAATATCTCGCCAAGAAGAAGGCAGAAGAGATAGGGATGGAGGTCTTCCAAAAGAACAAGAACGGAGACGCTTCTGAAAAGGCGTATATCCGGCTAATTACTTCTCAATGGATTGAAGAAACACGCATTCAGACGGACGCGAATGAAGACTTGAAGTCCGATGGACTGCCACCAATCTATGAGGTGAAAGGCGGGAAAGGGTTTTGGGACAAAAGAACCCACGGGGTCTATGAAAGCATTTGCACCAACTATCTTTATCCGTTCTACAAGACTCTTAAAACCGGAAGGGACGAAGCTGATATTCGTCTCATAGCGCCACAAGATTTAGACAAGATAGCCACTTTTGTATTGGAGAACCCCTCCAAGCAAATGACACAGAAAGGCAGGAGAGCATCACCGAGCCTTATCCTCAAAGTAATCACCGTCTTACGCCATATCCACCGATACGCATACGACAACAAAATCATCGACAGAATCCCGCAGATTCAAAGACCAAAAGCTCAACTGAAAGAGAGGGCAAGAAGACCTCTTAGAGATGACGAATACCGCCAAATGGTCGAATGGACTCGTGAAAGGTATCAGACGGATGAAGGTCTCGGAGAATTTCACTACATTGATGAAGATGGAAACAAGAAGACCGAGAAGGTAGATACCTACAGAGACTATCAATATCTGTTTCATCTATGGATTTTGGTAATCGCAAACTGTGGTATTCGACCACCGACTTCAGGCACCGAGCATACGATGATGAAATGGTCGCATTATCACTTCAACAAAAAAACCAATAGCGCCGTATTAGACCGCCCGAATGAGAAGGGGAAACAATACAAGGCTGCGATTATGAGAGAAGCAATTCCCTACTGGGATGCTCTTCGTAAATTTCAGGAAGACCGCGGAATATACAAGCCAGATGGTTATGTATTCGCACACCCTTTTGATATGGATAAGTCGCGACGGGGTTGGAAAGCTGGAGACCCTATCAAGAACTTTCGGAAGCAATGGGGCGCAATGTTGGAAGGCTTGAAGCTGGACGCTCCTTCAAGCGCATTGGGTAAAGATAGGCTTACTCCTTATTCTCTCCGAAGCTACTACATCACAAAGCGATTGGATGAGGGTGGCGTGGAGATACACAAGCTCGCCAACTCTACGGGAACATCTCACGATGTGATAATGGACCACTATTACAAATTCCAGACGGAAAAGGAGTATGAGTCTCTTGTGAAGGGTGGGTATCAGCGAGAGTCATCCTTGAAGCCACAATATAACGAAGCCGGATACTATATCGGGCACAAAGAAGAAGAATAAAAAATGCGGAGACTCTGTCTTTATTGGGGTAGAGTCTCCAGGAGTATTTAGCTCTAAGCTGTTGAAATATCTCGACTTTAGATGCTGAAGCTGGTATAATATATCTTATCAAATGGGGCGAGTGAGCGTGAAGCAGTCCGCCTGAGCCCATTCCCTGATTACCCAAATCAAACTCAATTTTTTACCGCCAGCTTGGAGCAAATATGCGCCCGGAGTCTGTCCGAATTTTGCTGGCGAAGACACAAGGAATTAAAAATATGAAAACCATAATTATGACCTCGTTTGGCTCATTGGTAAGCAACGCAGACTCAGAGGATAAAATAATTCAGGCGAAACTGAAGGCGTTGGTTGCCAGCACAATATTTAACAACGCAAATGCGCGACTGGCGAAACAAGAGGTGATAAAGAATACTGAGAGCAACCTGACTGTGATTATTTCCTCGCCCTCGCTTCCTTGGTTAAATTTTACTTGGCAAATTAGATACAAGGAAGGTTTATATTCACTCGACATTATCAAAGGAAAGCACTGGAAAACCGCAAACGAATACCCAGCGAAGTCTTCAAGTCTTCCTTGGCTACTTAACGAATATGAAGGCGTCGTCGGTGCCTTTCAGCATCTACTAACGCTCCCCAAGAAGAGAAAGAAGCAGGGGATACCAAAAATCAAGCTGAAAGGATTTAACCAACTGGTAGAGGCAACACACGAAAATCAGGTTCGCTTAAATCAACTCGTCGCTGACAATACGACCGACGAGGAAGCCTACGCTATGGCGAACGCGGAGCACATTATAGAAAGGGCGGAGGTCTATATGATTGCCCTAGGCATAATGGAGGACCCAGTGGAGTCAGTCTTACTTTCGGTGCTGAAAACTTAAAAGTTTTACGCGCGGGGGCGCTCCAGCAGGAACGGGGAGGGGTAGTCTAAGAAC
>OBMK010003723.1_pt1 | contig 10411 bp, 6 predicted proteins | sample 1539081 | NCBI WGS metagenome assembly OBMK01 (sample SAMEA3355528, study PRJEB22509) | marine metagenome | biome: marine; feature: river plume; material: water | place: USA | collected 2010-08-07 | depth 0.5 m | reverse complement strand
ATAAAGGGAAGTCAGAAATAATGATGCCGCTGCTTATTACATATGAAGATGGCACCACCGAAAGAGAGAATGTAAACCCTTCTCAACAAGATCTAATACTCGAAAAATACAGAAATATTAAATCTGCAATTCTTGATCCAGATCAAACCAGCTTAGATATCAATCCAGAAAATAATAGATATCCAAGGCCAGGAATTGGTATTAGAATATTTACAGGATTTGATTCTCCAAGCAAAAAAGACATTTATCTTAGTCCATTAATTGGATATAACTCTTATGATGGTATCATGCTCGGATTAAGTATGTATAACTCTACTTTTCCTGCAAAAAATTTGAAGTGGAATATCACACCGTTTTATGGATTTGATAGTGATCAATTGGTTGGACAGAGTTGGATCAGTTATGACACAAAATTTAAATCTGACAAGATCAGAAAAATTCAATATCGGTTGGGGATAAAATCCTTTTCGATTGCGAATAATGAAGATGCAAACATCCAACTACGATATATTAGAATAGATCCTTGTATCACATTACATCACTATCATAACCCTGCTAGCAAATTGTACAGCAAAACTAGTCTAAGGCAGCTGTGGACCGGAACAGATATTTCCTATTTAGAAATTGATAGATTTACTCAGAATATAACGAGACTAACTCATAATAGGTATAATTTTGATAAGCTGCAACCCAACGAATTAGAAGTCGAACTTGAGTATAATCAATATCATGCTGGCAGCTTTTTAGATTCTCAAGATTACCTTAAGTTGAGTCTAGATTATAGACATGGATTTTTGTTTGGTAAGCATCGAAAACTTGATATTAGATTATTCGCTGCAAAATTTTTAATGAACAGTCAAAGGCAATCATCGTCTTACAATAATCTATTAGCACAAGGAAGTATCGCACTACTTAACCAAGGTTTTACTGACTACAGTTATAATGATTACTACTTCGATAGACAAGGGCAAAGCAAGAGAGCATATCGTCAAATAGGATATCATGGAGGAGGATTCAAAGATGCGCTTGGAAGTGCTAATGGTAGAATAGGTCAAAGTAATGATTTTGCTATGGCAATAAACTTAAAAACACATTTACCCTTTGGGCAAGCTAAACTTCCATTGAAATTATTTTTTGACGCAGGATATGCTCGAACGAAATCTTTTTCTGCCGATCCATTAAAAGGAGAAGTATTTTACAGTGGGGGTGTTATGATAGAGATTGGGGATGGCCTTTTTGCTTTTCATTTACCTCTAATAGTATCCCAAAAAATATCTGATATATACAAATCAGAAAGTCGAAATTTATTAAGTAAAATTACATTCTCTATGGATCTCCATAGATGGAATCCATGGGAACTTGCCGATGATTACATTTTTTGACAGCTGGTTTAATTCTTTTATCCCTTAGCCTAATAAAAGTTTACTGCCTCCAAAATATGGAAAGCATTAAAAGCGCAACACTATCCCATTGCCCATATTTTTATAGCGGTAATTATACTTACCAATAAAATACAAGTACAAATTCTTATATTGACATGCTCTAACTTACTTATTTTTAAACCAAAATTGAAAAATGATAAACAACCGCTATGCCTTACAAGGTCTATTCTTGATCGCTATTACGCTAATCTCTGGTTGGACAACACAGATAAGTGCTCAAAACAGCAACGTGCCCAAGGAAGTTACAGCCACTTATTTATTGACTAATGCCCATATTATATCACGTCCAGGACAAACTACTTTTGGATCTGTACTTCTACGAGATGGATTGATTGAACAAGTTGGTGCTAATATTATAGCCCCATATGACGCTCAGATTATAGATATGGACAGTATGTACATCTATGCAGGATTTATAGATGCACTATCTCAAGTAGGCCTCAAAAAGAAAGAAAAAGAAGAAAGACCAAATGTAAAGGACCCGGGGAATCCTCCAAATGCTGTAGCCGGCATCACTCCAGAGCACTCAGTATATGACGACTACTCATCTAAGGAGAGTTCTGTAAAAAAACTCAGAGACCAAGGATACGGAATTGCTCATATAGTACCTCAAGGTCGTATGATGCCAGGAATGGGCGCCATATTCTCATTAGGAGAAGGCGAATCTGCTCAACTTGTAATCAAGAAAGAAGCTAGTATGTTCTCTCAACTAAAATCTGCTAATCGAGTAGCTCCAGGAACGACTATAGGCGTAATGGCCAAGTACCGTGATATATACCGTAATGCAGCAGTTACTAGCGAATATAGCAGCAAGTACAATATGAATCCAGTTGGTATGCGTAGAGCGCAATCTGAGCCAGCGATAGAAGCATTCATTCCCGTAGTAAATAAGCAACTACCTGTCTACTTCATAGCAAAAAACGCATTGGACGTAAGTAGAGTTATTGCTCTACAAAAAGAACTGGGATTTAACCTAGTTCTAGCTGATGTAGAACAAGGTTGGCCTATGGCTAGCAAAATAACTGCAGGAAGATATCCCCTTGTATTGTCCATGAATCTACCAAAGGCTATCAAAGAAGAGAAAAAAGAGGAGAAAGACGAGTCTAAAATGACAGAAGAGGAGAAGGAGAAAGCTGTCAATACCAAGGCTAAGAAAGAGAAAAAGAAGAAAAAGGAAGAAGCCAAATTATCTCTACTAGAAAAAGCTAACAAAAAAGAGGAAATGGCAAGAGAAGAGCGTAAGAAAGAGTCTATCAAAGATTATGAAGGGCAAGCCGCAATGATGGAGAAGAAAGGAATCAAATTTGCGTTTACCGGAATCTCTACCAAGCCAGGTGACATCCGCAAAAATTTAAAGCGTATGATGGATGCAGGATTATCAGAATCTGCTGCTCTCGCTGCACTTACTACTAATGCTGCAGATCAGCTCGGGATCAGTAAAATAGCTGGAACTATAGAAAAAGGGAAATTAGCTAACCTAGTAATCACAGATAAGCCATACTTCGAAGAAAAATCTGCCATTAGATACGTATTTGTAGATGGTCAGATGAATGAGATGAAAAAGAAAGATGAAAAGAAAGGTGATATAGAAAAAGGTGCTGGAGCCGCTCTTGCAGGAGAATGGAAATACAGCATTGAAATTCCCGGACAGACTCAAAGTGGTGTAATCAAGATTACTACTGATGGTGATGAATTAACTATTGAAGTAAGTTCTGCCGATTCGCCAGAAGATTTTGAAGAAGCGACTTCTGTCTCTCTGGATGATAGCAATTTGACTTTCGATCTATCTATAGATTATGATGGCTTTCAAATGGAATTATCATATGATCTAGAGATAGCGGAGAATACTATGAAAGGAATGGTGAAAGCTGGCCAATTTGGTTCGTTTCCATTAGAAGGAAGTAGAGATCCACGCTAAAGCAAAATTTCTAAAGAAAATAAAAATCCAACATCCAAACGCGAGATATTTAAGTGAAAATTACTGAAGCGAAAAATATCTGAGGAATTACAAACACAAAAAAAATATAATGAAATATATAAATCTAATAGTGAGTCTATTCTTGGCGGTATCATTATCCGCTCAAGAGACAGGCTCTGTACTTATCAAAAACGGTACAATAATAACCATCACAGATGGCGTCCAAGAAAATACTGACGTTCTCATTCAAAATGGTAAAATCAAAAAGATAGGTAAAAATCTATCCGCTAAAGATGGTGTGACTACAGTCGATGCTACTGGTCAATTTGTAATGCCAGGCATAGTAGATGCACACTCGCATATAGGTATTTCTGTAGTAAATGAAGCTACTAACCCTGTGACTGCAGAAGTCTTTACTGGAGACTGTGTCAATCCTTATGACATAGGTATCTATAGAGCAATAGCGGGAGGAACAACAGTATCTCACGCTATGCATGGATCTGCTAATGCCATAGGTGGACAATGCGAAACCCTTAAGCATAGATTCGGAGTAATCGATCCTGAAGATATGAAAATGAAAGATGCTCCACGAACGATCAAATTCGCTCTTGGAGAAAATCCAATGAGAGTGCACGGTGAAGGTAGAGACATCACTCCGCGTACGCGTATGGGGATGGAACAAGTATTTCGTAAAGCGTTTGCAGATGCTTTGGTTTATAAAAAGGATTGGGCTGATTATAACTCTGGCCAACTGAAAGAACTACCCGAATATAGCCTTAGAATGGAGACTCTTGTGGACATTATGAATGGAGAAATCATCATACACTGTCACTCGTACAGAGCAGATGAGATCCTCATGCTGATGAGTGTACTAGAAGATTATGGTATAAGTAAAATATGTTTCCAACACGTAAACGAAGGATTTAAAGTAGCACCTGAATTGGCTGCATTTGGTGCTGGTGCATCAGTATTTTCTGATTGGTGGGCATACAAATTTGAAGTATATTACTCGACAGCCTATAATGCAGCCATCCTTACTAAAAATGGTGTTGTAACTTCTATCAATTCTGATGATGCAGGACTTATTCGACATCTATATCATGAAGCAGCTAAGACGCAAAAGTACGGTGGCCTTACTGACAATGAAGCATTAAGATTGATTACTATCAATCCAGCGAAACAACTCGGAATAGATAAACGTGTAGGATCAATAGAAGCAGGAAAAGATGGAGATATAGCAATCTTTAGCCATCACCCGTTATCTATTTATGCGATAAACCAAAAGACAATAATAGATGGAATAGTGAGATTTGATATCAATACTCAACCTGATGATATGAGAATAGATATCAATCCCGAAGAATCTATTTCTTCATTTATGGAAGATATGGAAGGCCACGAAGATAAGTGCATGCAAGATGTGTTTACTGAGCTTTTCTTAGGAGAGACACACAACCATTCTCACCAACACTAATCACTAACTACAAATAATATATAATGAAAAATAAAATAATATATATAGCCCTCTTGCTAGTAGCTAGTATTACTCTCAACGCACAGATGGTAACAAAGGCAAAAACAGTTGAAGTCATCCTCAAAGGTGGCACACTACATACTGTAAGTGCCGGTGATAAAGTAGCTGATCTACATATCAAAAATGGTAAGATCATGGCAATTGGCAATAACTTATCCAGTACTACAGCTACGACTGTTGATTGTACAGGAAAGCACGTCTATCCAGGCATGATCGATGGTGGAACAAGACTCGGTCTATCAGAGATCGGCGCGGTTTCACTAACTAATGATTATAACGAGTTGGGAGATTTCATACCACATATGAAAGCACTCACAGCAGTAAACCCTAATTCCGTAAGTATACCAGTGACTAGAGTCAATGGAGTGACCACTGTATTGGCTATGCCAGCAGGTGGAGTATTTCCAGGTACTTCAGCATTGATTAATCTTATTGGCTATACTCCTGGACAAATGTCTGCAGGATATCAAGGTGTAATTATGAATTTTCCAAGCTCTGGTAAAAGAGGAAGATGGGATCGTCGCTCTGAAGAAGACATAAAGAAAGATGCAGAAAAAGCGAATAAAAAAATCAATGACATCTGGGATAAAGCAATCCTCTATGCAAAGATAGATAGTGCTGCAGCCGCTGGCAATCAAAAGCGTAATGATTACAACCCACAAATGGATGCGCTCTTACCTGTTGTAAGAGGAGAAGCGAAACTTTTGGTAGAGGTCAATAAAGAAAACGATATTCTTTCAGCTTTAAAATGGATTAAAGAAAAAGGAATTGACGCTGCACTTATGGGTGTACGAGATGGTTGGAAAGTAGCGGATAAAATCGCGGAAGCTGAACTTCCAGTTATCTGCGGACCAGTACTTGGGCTTCCAGGAAGATCGTCTGATAGATATGATGTGATCTACAAAAATCCAGGAAAAATGCTTGAAGCAGGGGTGAAAGTTGCGATCAGAACTAGAGAGACTGAAAACGTACGTAATCTACCATTCAATGCAGGATTTGCTGCAGCTTATGGCATGGGTACAGAAGCAGCCCTAAGAGCTGTGACATTGACACCTGCTGAAATATTTGGTGTCGCCGATATGTTAGGTAGCCTCGATGAAGGTAAGGTAGCGAATCTATTCGTATCAGATGGAGATCCTTTTGAGCCGAAAACAACTATCAGTCATCTGTATATTTCAGGTAGAGATGTACCGATGGAGAGTAGACATACATTGTTGTATAATGAGTTTTTGGAAAGAGATCCTGGATTGCAGAAGTAATCTTAGAATTCCATAAAGTATAAAAGTCCCCTATGAAAACAGATTCATAGGGGACTTTATTTTTGTACTGTAAATTACTGATTATACTTTAAGAGTTGATTATTATAGTCAACTAATCACTGTGGCCACCAACTTCCTAGCTCCGCCACGATTGCGAAATTCACAGAGGTAGATTCCTTGCCATGTACCAAGGTTGAGCCGACCATTAGTTATAGGAATCTGGATACTACAGCCAATCATAGCCGCCTTGATATGTGCTGGCATATCATCAGCACCCTCCATAGTGTGCTTGAGAAAAGGCAAATTTTCTGGAATAATATGGTTAAATATAGATTCGAAATCAGATAGTACATCAGGGTCAGCACTTTCATTAATGGTGACGGCTGCAGAAGTATGTTTGATGAATAAGTTCAATATTCCGACATCCGGAAGATCATCTAATTGCTTCATTACCAAATCAGTAATTACATGATAGCCTCTGGAGAATGAGGGGAGTGAAAATTCATATTGACTAGTCATAATTAATATTCTCTTTGTTTGCTATTTTATTTGTGTACAAAATTGAACAATATATTGTGATATACTCGCTATTACATGGATCTAGTCTTCAATTAAAACCATTGACGGAGGCAATTATTAAATCTTTCGACTAATTATGATCCAGTTTATAAATATTCGCTAGAGAACCCATCACAAACTAATCATCATTACCTTTGTTGCTGTTCTATAAGATATATCATGACACACGACCTTACCGACACTATCATTGCCCTATCTACTCCACCAGGTGCTGGAGCTATTGGTGTCATCAGACTATCTGGGCCTAAAGCTATTGAAGTAGTAGATGAAGTATTTCACGGCAAAGACCTATCTCAAGTGGAGGGCTATACTGTACATTTTGGAAAGATCAAAGATGAGGAAGGCAAGGTGCTAGACGAAGTGCTTGCCACTATCTTCCGTGGACCGAAATCTTACACGAAAGAAGATGTGGTAGAAATCAGTTGCCATGGATCGAGTTATATCATAGAGCAGATCATTCATTTATTCCTCCGTAAGGGTGTTAGATCTGCCAATCGTGGAGAATTTACTCTTAGAGCATTTCTCAATGGGCAGATGGATCTTAGCCAAGCCGAAGCAGTAGCAGACCTTATAGCCTCCGACTCAGCAAGTAGTCACGACATCGCAATGAAGCAGATGCGTGGAGGATTCTCTGATGAAATCAAGGAATTGCGTCAAGAGCTAATAGATTTTGCAGCTTTGATAGAACTGGAGCTTGATTTCGGTGAAGAAGATGTAGAGTTTGCAGATAGAGAAAGATTGGAAAAACTGGTAGAAAAGATACAAGTTGTACTCAAGAAGTTGATAGATTCATTTCACTTAGGTAATGTGATTAAAAACGGTGTTGCCACTGTTATCGCGGGCAGACCTAATGCAGGGAAGTCTACCCTGCTCAATGCCTTACTCAATGAAGAAAGAGCTATCGTCAGTGATATCGCAGGTACGACTAGAGACACTATAGAAGAGTCTCTAAATATTGATGGCATTAACTTCCGTTTTGTAGATACGGCAGGTATTAGAAAAGCACAAGACAGTATAGAATCTATTGGAGTAGATAAGGCAATGTCTGAGATACAAAAGAGTACGGTCGCACTACATGTAGTAGATATATCTGATACGACGCCTGAGATGGTTTGGAGTGATATAGATACATTCAAAATTATAGGAACACGCTTTGTAATTATTCTTAATAAAATGGATCTCAATCCATACACCAAACTAGAGGAATATTATAAAGAAGGACTCATCTCTGCCAAAAACATCATCACTACTTCTGCTCTTAATAAGATGAATATAGAAGCGCTCAAGGAACATCTATATCATACAGTCATAGATCATCCAGAACTGATGGATCAGACCATAGTGAGTAATACGCGTCACTATGATGCCTTACATAAGTCCTACGAAAGTCTTGCCGCTGTGCTCCATGGTTTGCAGTCAGGTATAACTGGAGATTTTGTAGCTATGGATATTAGACAAGCATTACATTTCTTGGGTGAGATTACTGGGGAGATACATACTGATGATTTGTTGGAGAGTATCTTTACTCGGTTTTGTATTGGAAAGTAAGTAAAATAGCAAATCAGAGATTTGCGTAATTTTACTTATCCTGAGCGAGTGAAGCGAGCCGAAGGATCTGTAAAATTGAAATATTACTGCTAATTAAATATTATTTGCAAAACAACAAATCTCCGATTTACGTAATTTTACTTATCCTGAGATAAACACATTGAATATCAATATTTGAAGATTTGAAAAACGAAATAACAAATAGCTCTGATTTTATACTCTACATGTCCAATGACGGAGAAGTAAAAGTAGACGTAATGTTACAAAATGAATCCGTTTAGTTGAATTAAACAAGCGTCGTGTTGAATTGAATGCTTTTTAAAGCATTTTTAATTCATTGGTTAACTCTTCGGCTATCTTCCTCATACCGCCAGTAACATTTCCCTCTCTTTGCTCTGCGGTAGAATTATAATTGGTATTAGTATTAACATCATAGACATATCTAATTCCATTCATATCTTTAGCGTATTCTAATGCTCCAATAGCAATGTCATTGTTGATTAGAAAGCTTTGGTATTTTTCTAAATCGTTGTTTTCGTAATCATTCCTGATATTGAATTTGAATTGTGCTCGCTCACCAATTGGGCAGAAGCTATCTTCTATATTGCATACATCTGAAGGACATAATTCAAAGCCTCCAGTAGCATCAACACCTACAGCATAATGAAATTTGCCATTAATAAATTCTACTCTTGTAATAGTACCGTCTGATGGTTTTATATACTCTTGTACTATCCATATTCCATCTATCGAGTCGCCAAGTCGATTTTGCTCAATGGCTAGATCAAGACTTGCTTTTTCTTGAAACAGCTGTACACCAGAACCTTTACCACCTCGATTAGGTTTAACAATAAAAGGAAAGCTATCTAACTGGTTCACCGCATTACTAATTCCATCTACAGAGTTAACCATAATTGACTTTGGAGTTTTGATTCCATGCTTATTGAGTGAAAAATACTGTTCACTTTTACTGAGCTCAATATTCAGGGACTTTCTCCCATTTAATATTTTGCGCTGATTGAGCTCCAGCCAACTAAGGATGGAAGCAGTTATTTCAGGCGCAAACCTATGGTTTCGAGTGTGTGACGAAGCACTCATTCTATTATAGAATATTCCTTCTGGAGGAATACTGTTAAGATCTACAGAGTAGTCATTGATTAACCATTCTTCATAAGGAGTATTAAGATCTTCTAATGACCTTTTTAGATCAACAACCCATTCCGAATTTTCATGAATAATATATACCTTTTTCATTATTGTACTTATGTTATTTTAAAGTGATTGTAAGATTTGTATTAGTTATTATTATCCTGTAATTATAGCTTTAAAAAGTAATTTTAAGAGCGTATAATTTCTTTTATTTTAGTTCCATTATTTCGGTTTGTCGTTTTGGCGGTAACGGAGTGAATTAGTATAGATGTAATCTTTGTTCTAAAAGTGTTTGGGATGAGAACAGGTAGCTAAGTATGCACGGATCTATCTCTACAAAAACCATGATATAATTAATATTCTGACTTAAATCTCAATTGTATCTGATGGATTATAAACAAATTTTACCAACCCAAAATCCAAGCAAATATCAATGGAGCAACTATAGTGGCATCGCTCTCTACAATAAACTTAGGGGTATCTACAGTTAGTTTTCCCCAGGTAATCTTTTCATTAGGAACTGCGCCTGAGTAAGAGCCATAGCTAGTAGTACTATCACTGATTTGACAGAAGTACGACCACATGGGCGCATTAGTTATCTCTAGATCTTGATGAAGCATTGGGACTACACAGATAGGAAAATCACCTGCAATCCCTCCTCCGATCTGAAAAAAACCAACCCCTTTATCACCAGCACTATCTTGATACCATTGGGCTAGATACATCATATACTCAATACCACTTTTCATGGTTGATGGATTCATTTCTCCTTCTATACAATAGGATGCAAAGAAGTTACCGCATGTGCTGTCTTCCCATCCAGGTACTATGATAGGAAGATTCTTTTCTGCAGCTGCCAATAACCAACTATGTTTAGGATCTATTTGATATTTATCTTCTAGTTCACCGCTCAACAGTATTTTGTAAAAGTATTCATAAGGAAAATATCGCTCTCCTTCATCGTCCGCATCTTTCCAGACTT
>OBMK010003721.1_pt1 | contig 10418 bp, 6 predicted proteins | sample 1539081 | NCBI WGS metagenome assembly OBMK01 (sample SAMEA3355528, study PRJEB22509) | marine metagenome | biome: marine; feature: river plume; material: water | place: USA | collected 2010-08-07 | depth 0.5 m | reverse complement strand
GTTCTGCGAAACGCAACCAAACAAGCTGAGGCATTGCTCGAAACTCTGCAACCACGTATTGTCATTTCGGTTGGAGGATATGTAAGTGTGCCGACAGCACGCGCCGCAAAGAATCTTGGCATTCCGACTTTGACTGTGTCATATGATCGTCAGCCAGGGCTTGCCACTCGTCAACAGGCGCGCAGTGCGAGTGCTGTAGCAGTTGCATATCTGCCATCTGACTTAAAAAAAGCTACCTTGACCGGCGCTCCAGTTCGACGTGTGATCCGCAATCTTGACATTGATGCGACGCGTAGCGATGCTCGCACGCGATTGGGTCTGCCGCAAGACAGAAAAGTTGTGTGTGTTACGGGAGGTTCGCTTGGTTCGGCTGCGCTTAACGCGGTCGCGCGTCAATTTGTCGAGAGCAACCAAAGCCGAGAAGACATTTGTTTGATTCATTTAACTGGGCAGCGTTATATCAATGATGATCAACCCGAGTTTGAACCTGGAGCAAAAATTACTTATAAGCGACTTGAGTCGACAGTTGCGATGCAAGATGTCTACAGCGCGAGCGATCTTGTAGTTGCACGTGCGGGGGCAAGCACAGTTGCTGAGATCTCAACGATCGGTATTGCCAGCGTGCTCGTGCCATGGGCGCAAGCAGCAGAAGACCATCAAACTGCCAACGCCAATTGGCTTGGTGAGCTTGGCGGGGCGATAGTGATAGATGAAAAGGTTTTTTCAACAGTTGAAATTGCCGCTCAAATCACAGCGCTGATCGATGACAATGCAAAAATCTCGGCTCTTGGTTTGGCTGCAAGAAAAGCAGGTGCTCAGCACAGAAATACGAGTCTTGCGAGTTTGATTATTGAGACGGCGCAGCAAACTAAGTCACATCTAGATTTGGCAAGCACTAAACGGATACATGTTGTTGGGGTTGGTGGTCCCGGAATGTCGGCGATTGCAACTGTTTTGGCCGAGATGGGGCACATTGTTTCAGGAAGCGATGTTCGCCAATCCGAAATCATTGATCGTCTTCAACAAGTTGGTGTGCAAGTCAATCTTGGTCACAAAGCGTCGGTAGTTGAAGACTGCGACTTCGTTACAGGGTCACCAGCAATCGCCGCTTCAAACATTGAATATCAACATGCACGAACTATCAAGGTGGCGGTTGCAACCCGAGCCCAAACATTGGCGCAAATTTGCAAGCGTGCAACAAGTATCGGAGTCGCAGGAACCCACGGCAAGACGACTACGTCATCGATGTTGGCAACGATTTTAATTTCGGCAGGAAAGAATCCAAGTTTCTTGATTGGTGGAGATGTCGTTTCGTTAGGACGTGGCGCCACGTGGACAGGCGGAGAACTTTTCGTTGTAGAAGCAGATGAAAGCGACGGCACTCATTCTCAATTGCCGTTAGCGGCAACAATTTTGACGAATGTCGATATTGATCACTTAGATCATTTCAAAACTCAAGCGGCGATTGAGCAGAGCTTTTTTGAATATGTCGCCAGCGTTCAGGGCCCGAAAGTTTTGTGTCTTGACGACGCTGTTTGTGCGTCAATCGCGCAAAGATATGGCGCAGTTACGTATTCTGTGCGCGGTAATTCTGGGGCAGATTTCGAAGCCAACGACATCAAATTCACTGATGGCAATTCGTCATTCACGGTTTTCCAAAACTTGCAGTCATCGACAGTTGAACTCGGTCGTGTCTCGTTACCTCTGCGTGGTCTGCACAATGTGAGTAACGCCCTAGCGGCAATCGCAATGTCGATGGAGTTTGGTGTTTCTTTTGCGCAGGCAAGTTTGGCGCTTGACACATTTGGTGGTGTAGCGCGACGCTTTGAAGCTCAAGGTTCAGATGGTGGCGTCACATTTATCGACGACTATGCCCACTTGCCAAATGAAATTGCGGCAGTTCTTTCTGGTGCACGCGACGAGACAGATAAATGGTCTCGCGTAGTAGCGGTCTTCCAGCCAAATCGTTTCAATCGCATGTCGGTGATTTCGCATTTGTACGCCGATGCTTTTGTCGCTGCCGATCTTGTGGTTGTCACAGACATTTATCCCTCAGGAACGCAGCCAATCGCAGGTGTGACTGGTCAATTAGTCGTCGACGCAATTCTCAAGTCGCACCCAGAGTGTGAGGTCGTGTACCAGCCGCTTCGAGCAAATCTCGTAGAGTTCTTGGCAGATGAACTCAAAACTGGTGACCTTTGCATCTCAATGGGCTGCGGCGATATTGCCACGTTGCCCCAAGAAGTGATCGCGCAACGCCGAGGTAAGTGAATTTGATTACTGAATTTGCGCGCCCAAGCGACAAAGACTTGAATCGTTTCTCGGCACTACTCGGCGATCGGCTCACCAAAGACGAACCGATCGGTCCATATACGACGTATCGAGTTGGTGGCGCGGCTTCGTTGTTTATGCGTGCGATGAGTGTTGAAGATCTGCATGCCGTTTCTCGGGCATTGTCAAAAGTAGCGATACCTGTCTTGATGCTTGGCCGCGGCAGCAATATGTTGGTGAGCGAATCTGGTTTTCGTGGGCTTGCAATTGCATTAGGACCTTTTGCCGAGCAGATCAGCCTGCCGAGCGTTGATCAGTCGCCAATACTGGTGGCCGGAGCGATGTCGTCATTGCCAGTTCTTGCTCGACAGAGCGTGAGCGCCGGTTTGCGTGGTTTCGAATGGGCAGTAGGAGTGCCGGGTTCAATCGGTGGCGCTGTGCGAATGAATGCTGGTGGTCACGGTTCAGACATGATCGCCTCACTTTTGAGTGTTCGTTTGTTTCACCTCGAGAAGGGGATTGAAGCCAATGTCTCTGCGGCAAATTTGGGATTGAGATTTCGTGGCTCAGACTTGACTGACGAGCATGTTGTGATTTCGGCAACGTTGCGACTCGCTTGGGGCGATAAGTCAGAGGGCGAATCACGACTAGCTGAAATTGTCAAATGGCGTCGCGAGCACCAACCAGGTGGACAAAACGCGGGATCGGTTTTTGTAAATCCTGTTTCAGGCGCATCATCTGCAGGTGCGTTAATCGACGAACTTGGGCTTCGTGATTATCGAATTGGTTCGGCTGTTGTCTCGGCTAAACACGCAAATTTTATTCAAGCCGACGAAGACGGTCGTGCGGACGATGTCGTCGAATTGATGACATTTGTTCGTCAGCGAGTCTTTGAAGCACACGGCATTGACCTCCGAAGCGAAATTCGACTTGTGGGTTTTGCTTCGTCGGTGGCGCAAGATGCAGGAGCGCAATTGAATATCGAAAATCAACGTGGAAGTCAACTTGAAGCGGCTTTTGGTTCGTCCAATAACACAGATTTGTCGATACCTATGCCGTCATTTTCTGAGCAACTTTCAGATGAAGTGCTCGCTGAACTTAAAGACGCTTTTGAAGGTGACGCGACACCAACAGCAAATCTTCGAGTGGTGCGACCAAAAGAAGAAATTGATCCAGATGAATACGAAGATGAAGACGATGACGAAGACGAAGCAAGCATCGCAGAGCCGAGTGAACCAACAAATTCTTCGCTGACGCTTAAAACGAACAACGGGCGAATCGTGATTATTGATGAAGACTTGCGTCTGCCAATTGATTCTGATCATCCGATTGATGATCAGACAAGTTCGGTGCATGTTGCACCAACATCTGACCCGAGCAATGTCGTCAGCAATTCGCGGTTTGAGTTACGTCGGCGAGAGGTGGCTCGAAATTTGGCATTGAATCGCCGGCGCGTTTTAGTCGGCATCGGCTCAGTTTTGGGTGTAGTCGCATTCGTCTTGATTATTTTGGCTTCACCAATTATTGGTGTTCGTAAAATCGAGATAGAGGGTGCGCGTTACATGAGCGCCGACCTGTTGGTTGCGGTTGAAAAGTCGTTGAATGGCAAGTCGATTTTGACTGTTGATACGAATGCTGCTGAAAAGAGACTCGAGGGCGATCCGTGGGTTGAGTCTGTTCGTATTAGATCATTCTTTCCGACTCGTCTGGTTATCGAAATTGTTGAGCGTAGACCTGTGGCTTTTTACATTGGGGTTGACAATCGATCGCGGGTCGTCGACTCGCAAGGCCGCGTATTGGCAGTTGAAACTGGTCAGCCGACTCAGTATTTGCAGATCACAGGTGTCGGCCCAAACCTGGCACCAGGGGCAAATGCGGGAGCGGTCTATAAAGCTGCAGCACAACTGGCAGGAAGCTTGCCCGACGAGTTGAGTGAGCGAGTTCTAAATGTTGGAGTGGGTGGCCCGAACCAGCTGGTCATGACTTTGCGCTCTGGAACACTAATTAATTTTGGGCCGCCAAAAGATTTGCAGAATAAGTTGATTTCATTGCTCGTGTTGCTTCGTCGTCAAGATGCAAAGCAAATCATTGCTATTGACTTAACTGACCCGAGGACACCAACTGTAAAGTCGAAGTAGAGACTTTCTCTCAACTCGGCTGAACGTTCGGCTGATGTTTGGAGAGATCGAGATGATGTGGCAGAATATCGGCACATTCAAACAGCGGGGGTTAATCCTAAATGGTCGGTCAGCCACAAAATTATCTTGCAGTAATCAAAGTCATTGGTGTCGGTGGCGGCGGTGTCAACGCAATTAACCGAATGATGGAAGCTGGCATGCGCGGCGTTGAGTTCATCGCGATCAATACTGACGCGCAGGCGCTGTTGTTGAGTGACGCAAGCGTAAAAATTGATATTGGTCGCGAGTTAACTCGTGGTCTTGGTGCTGGTGCAGATCCTGAAGTTGGACGTGAAGCAGCAGAGCAGCATCGAGATGAAATTCAAGAAGTTGTATCGGGTGCCGACATGGTCTTCATCACTGCTGGTGAAGGTGGCGGCACAGGTACTGGTGCGGCTCCGGTTATTGCCGAGATCGCCAAAGCCGAAGGTGCTTTGACGGTTGCGATTGTTACTCGTCCGTTTGCATTTGAAGGTCGTCGTCGCTCAACTCAGGCTGATGCAGGTATCGCTGCGCTGAAAGAAAAAGTTGACACGCTTGTCGTAATTCCAAACGAGAGATTGTTGGCGATCTCAACAGACAAGACATCGATGATTGATGCGTTCAAAAAAGCCGATGAAGTCTTGGTTCAAGGCGTATCTGGCATTACTGGTTTGATCACCACACCTGGTTTGATCAACACAGACTTTGCTGACGTCAAAGCAGTTTTGGCCAACGCTGGTACGGCACTGATGGGCACTGGCGCTGCCAGCGGCGACAATCGTGCTGTTCTCGCGGCGAATGCGGCGATCAACTCGCCGTTACTTGAGGCATCGCTTGAAGGAGCGCGCGGCATCGTCGTAAACATCACTGGTCCGTCAAATGTCGGATTGTTCGAAGTTACAAATGCGATGGAGATCGTTCGTGGTGTTGCGCATCAAGATGCAAACATCATTCATGGTCTCGTTATTGACGATGATGTCAACGATGAAGTTCGTGTAACGGTTGTAGCAGCCGGCTTTGAACGTTGGGATAGTTCGGCGCAACGCACCGCCACTCGTGGTGATGGTCGAAACACGGCAACTTCAGGCACACTTCGCCCCGACCCTAAGGGCGGTCGCTTGAAAGACTTGTTCGGCGGTTCATCTGATCCACTTAGTGGTGCAGATGATGACGACGATCTTCCATCGTTTCTTAAATAAAGTTTGCATGTCGGTGACGACATGACTGCGCTAGATCTCTCGCAAGTTGCATCTCGGGTTGTAGATGTTCGCGCTCGAATCTCGAACGCGGGTGGTAAAAACGTAAAGCTAATAGCGGTCACCAAGACTTTTGAAGTTGCCGCATTAGTTGCCGCGTTTGACGCTGGTTGCGACGGTGTGGGCGAAAACTATGCACAAGAGTTGATCGCCAAGGCAAAATTGGTGCCAACTTCAAAGCATCTTCCGGTGCACTTCATCGGCCGTTTGCAAAGCAACAAAGTCAAATCTCTGTGCGGCGTTGTCGATGTTTGGCAAAGCGTCGATCGGCTAGATCTGATCAACGAGATCGCCAAACGATGTGGCGAAGGTGCAACAACCAAAATGCCGCAGATTATGTTGCAGGTGAACTCAACAAACGAGCCAGGCAAAGGCGGGTGCGAACCAAGTGAAACAGAGAATCTGTTGCGTGTTGCCAGCAGCAAAGGTCTCGAAGTCTTGGGTCTAATGACAGTTGGGCCAACAGAAAATGAGCCTGAAGCAACGCGTCGTGCGTTTCGGTTGGTACGCAAACTCGCCGATGATTTGGGTATTGCTCAGTGCAGCATGGGGATGACAGGCGATCTGGAGATTGCCGTTGAAGAGGGGGCAACAGCGATTCGAGTTGGCTCGGCTCTGTTTGGTGCTCGCAGTTAAAACCCGATCTGGCTACATGCGCGTGACTTGTCTCGTGTCTGGTCGCAAGTTTTAGTCCGTATTCAGAGGCATATTCTGAACTATCCTTGACGTATGTCAATGTTCCGTCGCGCTATGGATTACTTGGGTTTAGGGCCAGATGAGGCTTACGACGATTACGACGAATCAGTCGCAGTCGAACGAGATCGCCGCATGCCAACACGTGGTCGGCAAATGGCCAACTCTTACGAAGACGATGACGTTGATTATGAAGACGATCGTGACGATAACTATCGAACACCAGGAGTGCGAGCACAACAAGCCCAACATGATTCGGGTGTAACGGTTCGGCCAGTTGCTGGTCGCCGAGCAGAAGCGGTATCTCGACCTGTGATGCCAGCAGCCGCTCCGGTAACAGTGCGTCCAACTAGTTATGAGGATGCAAAAGAAATTGCTGATCGCTTCAAAGAGGGCGCACCAGTAATTATCAACGTGCAGTCGACTGACCCTAAGACGATGCGACGCATCATTGACTTCGCAAGCGGAGTTTGTTACGCCAACAACGGCACGATGGAAAAAATGAGCAACGGTGTGTTCATGATGAAACCATTCGGCGCACGCGTGTCGCGCAACTAGCGCCGACCGAGGTTTAAAAATGACAGCACTTCTTTGTAGCGTCGTTCAAATTTTCATTTACATGATCATTGTGCGAGTCGTATTGTCATGGTTTCCGGCAACTAGCGGTGGTGTTGTCGCGCAAGTTTCATATTTTGTTGGTCGATTCACCGAGCCAGTTTTAGATGCGGTCCGCCGCATCTTGCCGCGCACGGGCGCACTTGATTTGTCGCCGCTTGTTGTTTTGCTATTTCTGCAGATAGTTGTGCAGCGCATGATTCTTAGGTGTTAATTCACTCGTGTCATATCCGCAGGTAGAGCCACAACCGAATTTTCCGTTGCTTGAGAATCAAGTTCTCGAATATTGGAAACAAGATAAAACTTTTGAGGCTTCAATCGAGTTGCGTGAAGCTGGCAAAAAAGGTGAAAACGAATTCGTCTTTTATGATGGCCCACCGTTTGCCAATGGTCTTCCGCATTACGGACATTTACTAACAGGTTTTGTTAAAGATGCTGTGCCGCGATATCGCACCATGCGCGGGCAACGTGTTGAACGTCGATTCGGCTGGGATTGTCACGGGTTGCCGGCCGAAGCAGAAGCAGAACGTCAGCTGGGCATTTCTGGTCGCCAAGCAATTACAGATTTCGGAATCGACAAATTCAACGAGTATTGCCGCACCTCGGTTTTGCAATACACCAGCGACTGGGAGCGCTATGTAACTCGTCAAGCCCGTTGGGTTGACTTTGAAAACGATTACAAGACTCTCGACACCCCATATATGGAGAGCGTGATGTGGGCGTTCAAAACACTTTGGGACAAAGGTTTGATTTATGAAGGATTCAGAGTCTTGCCTTATTCATGGGCGCTTGAAACCCCGCTTTCGAATACCGAAACACGAATGGATGATGCTTACAAGCAAGTGCAAGACCCTGCGTTAACTGTTGGCTTCGAACTCTCGTCGGGTGAACTTTTGTTGGCTTGGACAACGACACCGTGGACATTGCCTTCAAACTTGGCTTTGGCTGTTGCGCCCGACGTCGAGTATGTAATTTTTCAACATAACGACCAAAAACTGATTGTTGCGCGTGAGCGATTGTCGGCTTACGAGCGAGAGTTTCCAGATGTAGAAGTTCTCGAAACAATTTTGGGCTCTCAGTTGGTGGGTCGAACTTACAAGCCGTTGTTCAATTATTTTGCCGATCAACCAAATGCGTTTCGAGTGATCTCAGGTGATTTTGTTACGACTGAGGACGGCACCGGCGTGGTGCACATGGCGCCAGGTTTCGGTGAAGATGACCAACGAGTGTGTCAAGAAGCAGGAATCGACTTGGTCGTTCCTGTTGATTCGCGCGGATGTTTCACCAGTGAAGTTGCCGACTTTGAAGGGCAACTCGTCTTTGATGCAAACCCGGCGATCATTCGTGTGCTCAAAGAGCGAGGTGTCGTGTTTCGTCATGAAACATACGATCACGCCTACCCACACTGTTGGCGCACAGGCAAACCACTCATTTATAAAGCAGTAGGTTCGTGGTTCGTCAAGGTGACGGCGATTCGCGACCGTATGGTCGAGTTGAACGAGCAAGTGCGCTGGGTGCCCGATCACTTGCAGCATGGAAGTTTTGGCAAGTGGTTAGAAAATGCGCGCGACTGGACGATCAGTCGAAATCGCTTTTGGGGTTCGCCGATTCCTGTTTGGCGCAGCGATGACCCGGCTTATCCGCGCATTGACGTTTACGGCAGTTTGGCCGAGTTGCGTCGTGACTTCGGTGTTGACATTCAAGAGTTGCATCGACCCACAATCGACAATTTGGTGCGACCAAATCCAGATGACCCAAGCGGCAAGTCAATGATGCGTCGCGTGCCTGAAGTTCTGGACTGTTGGTTTGAAAGCGGGTCGATGCCGTTTGCCCAGGTTCATTATCCGTTTGAAAATCAAGAGTGGTTTGAAAATCACTACCCAGGTGACTTCATTGTCGAATACATCGGTCAAACTCGTGGCTGGTTTTATACGCTTCACGTTTTAGCAACGGCACTATTTGATCGACCAGCGTTTTCGAATTGTGTCAGCCACGGAATCGTCTTGGGTGAAGACGGCGCAAAGATGTCGAAGAGTTTGCGCAACTATCCAGACCCGATGAAAGTTTTTGATAGTCATGGCGCAGATGCGATGCGTTGGTATCTGCTCTCATCATCGATTTTGCGAGGTTCCGACTTTGCGGTGACTGAAGAGGGCATGCGCGACACGGTGCGTCAGGTTATGTTGCCGCTCTGGAATAGCTGGTACTTTTTGTCGCTTTATGCGAACGCCGAATCTGTTGAGGGCAAATTTGACGCATCAAGCGAAAATGTCTTGGATAGGTACATTGTTTCAAAGTTGCGCGGCCTCATTGAAGCGACCACCAAGAGTTTTGATTCGTATGATCTGTTCGCTGCTTGCGCCGAGATACGAACTTTTCTGGATGTATTAACAAATTGGTATATCAGGCGCAGCCGAGATCGTTTTTGGAAGGGTGATGCTGCGGCGATAAACACCCTGCACACTGTGTTGCACGTTGTGACTCGCATTGCCGCACCTGTTCTGCCACTTGTTTCAGAGCAAATCTTTCGCGGACTAACCGGTGAGCGCAGTGTGCATCTGCAAACATGGCCAACAACTGACGGTCTTGCCGACGACAAAAATTTGGTTGCGTCAATGGATCGAGTGCGAGATGTTTGTTCTACGACGTTGTCATTGCGCAAGGTTCACTCACGACGCGTGCGTCAACCTCTTGCAAGTCTGATCGTTGCAACCGAAAACTCAGCAGCGCTCAAGGCGTTTACCGACATTATTTCTGACGAAGTAAATGTGCGTGAAGTTAGCTTCTCAGATGATGTTTCGTCTGTTGCCGGGTTTGAACTTCAGGTGGTGCCGAGTGTTGTTGGGCCACGACTCGGGGCAAACACGCAAGCAGTTATCAAAGCCGTGAAGCAAGGCGACTGGTCCCGCAACGGTGACATCGTTACTGCAGGCTCGGTCGACTTGTTTCCGGGCGAGTATCAACTAAAGCTTGTCCCCAAGGCATCAGGAGCCAGCGCTGCACTGAGTAGTGCTGCCGGTGTCGTTGTGCTTGACATTGAACTCACTGCTGAACTTGAAGCCGAAGGAGCAGCTCGAGACGTAATTCGTCTTGTTCAACAGCAAAGACGTGATGCCGGCCTCGACGTGTCAGATCGAATCAGATTGCAATTGGGACTGCCAGTTGAAATTGTTGCGCAAGTATCTGGGCACCACGAAACTATTAAAACCGAGACTTTGGCGACACAACTAGAAGTCGTTGTCCTTAATGACAATCTTGCGCCGAATGCCGATTTGGATGGAGTAGCAGTGTTTGTGGCGGTAAATCGGCTATCGTAACGCGGTCAAATGAGTGGGTTTTAAAGTAACTCGCTCGAGAGGTGAAAATGGCATCTGCAAAGAAAAAGAAGATTAAGCAGAAACAAGCGCTGGCCAAAAAGAAACTC
>OBMK010003705.1_pt1 | contig 10454 bp, 10 predicted proteins | sample 1539081 | NCBI WGS metagenome assembly OBMK01 (sample SAMEA3355528, study PRJEB22509) | marine metagenome | biome: marine; feature: river plume; material: water | place: USA | collected 2010-08-07 | depth 0.5 m | reverse complement strand
TGCAACATCTCTGCACTAACAGTAAGTTGTGTTAACGCAATAAGAAAGTTTACTCTCCAGTCATCTTTTACAATATGTGTACTCCAGATAGTTCTGCGATTTTCTGTTACAAAATTAAGCATAGCCGTTCGCCAAATGTCTGTCTAATGTGCTTTTAGCATATGGTGCAATACCAGCATAGGTAAATCCACTGCCCCATGCACTTCGTCTGCCTGTACGTACATCAAAGTGCAAGCTCTTGTCGTTATATACGCCAATACCAGTTATGCCAACTGAACTGGCAATTGCCACTAACTGTAAACGTTGATCATTTGTAAACTGTGCGCCACTGATGTCGACAGCATTACCTTGCATGTGTTGTGAACTTTTAGCGCCGCCAACATTTGCGTTGTATGCTGGGCTACGGTATCCACTAGTAATTGTTAATGGTTGTCCAAACCTTTTAGCAACTTCTTTAACTAGCTCGAGTAATCTTGGATTTACTGCACGGTCAACACCAGCTCTCCAATTTATTAATCCACTAGCGTCAGTTTCAGCATCTGGGAAATCTCCCAGATCATATGCACCAGTATTTTCGCCAGCGGCTGGATTAGCTGGAGTTTGATAATAATACGTATTACTTGCAAGTGCATCAGTTGTTCCAGCTGGACTGCTTGTATCTACAACTTGTACATCCAAATGCCCATTCCATGGTTCAGCTTCTGGTACACGAGTTGCAACACTTTCTTTTACAACTGTGTTACCAGTATGTTGTGTTGTGGGTGGCATCGCAGCGGCCAAGGCTGGCGGGCCATTCATATCGATACGTGCGGCAGTTTCTCTATAGTTTCCAGCAACACGCAAATTGCCATTACTTTCGGTTTCAATTTGTAAATTACTGTGTGCTTTAATATCTATTGTACCAGTACTTGCATGCATTTTAACACCAGCAACACCTAAACTTTTGATGTTTGTGCCAAGTTTACTTTGCATGTTAATGTTGCCGTCAGCGTTTATATTAAAATCACCAGCAGTGTTAAAGTTTATAGAACTTTGTGCATACACATCCAAGTCGCCATTGCGGTTCATTTCAATCCAACTGTTACCATCTTTACTAATAATATATGTAAATCCATTTGTATCATCCATTAGTATTTGTGCGCCGCCAGCAGTGCGTAAACGAACTAAATTACTTGTTCCATCTTCAGTGCCGCCGTCATCCATAACCATAGCGTGTCCACCTGGCGTACTCATGCCCATTACACGACTCTTACTCTCACGTCGTGGGTTACTAAAGTTTAGTCCACGCAAGCGGTCCCTGTCAAGTCCTTGTGTCTTTAATGCTTCTGCTTGTGGATGTGGATCTGGGCGTTGGTTTTCAGTTTCTCTAGTCTTGGGCACTTCTTGCACAATTGTAAATTCACCAGTATTACTAAGTCCACTTTGTGGGCCAGCAATACTTCCGTTACGGGATTCATCAGGTAATACTCCCAACACAATGCCCACATTGCTGTCGCCACTAAATGCCACTAATACTTCAGTATCTAAATCTGGTGGTTGTCCCCACATTCCATAACTACGCTGTGCTGTGCCGCCAGCTGGTGTGGTGCCGCCAAACGGGCTCATAAATCGACACCAAACGGCACCTAAATATTCACTATCTCTGTCAACTTTATCAACTAATTCAGGATTTAGCATGCCATAGAATCTGGCAATGCTCACTTTAACACGGCCCATTTGTCTGGGGTCATCGCTATTGATAACAAATCCACGATAGACACCAGCAGGTATCTTGATACCCTTTTTAATAACATTCTGGTTATATGAGTCTTTGACTTTCTTACTAAATTTATTACTGCTTGCGTGGCTCATCTTGCCCCTCCACTTTCTTGAATTTGTGCTGGATCTGTGTTCGTTGCTGTCTGTGCATCTGCATTGCTTGTGCCTAGACTAACGTCTGCTACAATTTGTGGTGACTGTAGTGTCCCTAAAACTGTACTGGTGTTTGTTGCTAAGTCCCTGACTGCACCTAAGTGCTGGGTAAACATGCCGCCAGTAAACCGGTTAGTTACGTCTATTACACGATATGTGCCACTTAGTGTGTAATCATCTCTGGGTATTCTTCTGCCAGCTTCATTTTCACCAATTGGGAATTTAACATTAAGGAAGAATAATATGCCACCCTTTTCGTAATCGGCCAACTCGTTAGTCGCATTATTGCTTCTGTAGAAACTACTGGGCATGCCCAGCCAATATGGATCTCCACGAATGCCCATTTCAATTTTTAACATATCGGCGCTGTTTTCTAAATTACTTTTAACTGCGCCAAATTGTAGTGTGCCGCCAGTGCCATCATTTTCAGGCCCGTAAATATCACTATCGTCAACAACATCACCAGCGAATCGCAACCGCATACTGATGTCGTCTCTTGCTTCTTCACTAGTTAAGTAATTACCGTTTTTGCCAACGCCACCACCGCCACGTGTTGCCTCAGCAAACTCGGTTAGCTTGGTTTCTAATTCGTTTTGTAGTGTGCTACGCTGTTCTTCTAGTTCTTCTATTTGTTGTGACACACTGGCTGCTTCAGGTGGCGGCAAACGACTGCTTCTTTGGTCAATTAGTCTGGTTAGGTTTCTACTAATGTCCACAATGTTCCTTTTTAACGCTTTGACACCCTCATGAAGAGTGGATGCTGACTGTCCAGCAGTTGATGCATCTTTGTTAGGATCACCCACCTGTCCGTTACCAACTACACTTATCTCATAATATTGATGGTCAAACTTTAAATCCAACTGCATGATTTCAGTGTTTAGTCCTGTGAAAATGTAATCATATCGCTTACGCAATAGATCCTGCTCAAACATCTTATTCACACGTGTGTTTTGTATAGTATTGTCAGTTATGCCTCTGCCATACTGTACGCTATCCATAATACGGTCGACTACGATGTGTTTTTTGATCTTAAATGTAATTATCTTAACATAATCGCCACGTAATGGATCGTACGGACCAAATTCAACCTTGGGTATTACTTTGTAAAACACTGGGAATTCGTCTAAGTTTTGATTACTGGGCTCGCCTGGTGCAGTTTTCATAAACCCACCGCTGTCAGTTACAATTTTTTTGTATTCTTCAGTTGCTTGCAACATCATGCCAAAAATATCACTCAAGTTACTACCATTAGGGATAGTAAAATGAATTTTATCACCTATTTTACTTGGTCCTAATGCGACTAGCCCTTCAGCAGCTTGTTGTATTTTCCACTGTTGCCATGTATCTGTGCCTGTTTCACTATCCCATTCAATGCTGTATTCGTCTTTGTATGCGGCATTCCAGTTAAACATGAGATCATTTTCCAAACTCTTATCATATTTTTTCATAAACTCACTAACAAATTCGCCCACTGTTGCGGCTTCTAGTGTAATCTGACTCTTAATAACTTGCTCAAGATAACTAAACGCACCCACGCCGTTTTCCACGGCACTGATGGTGTATTCTGCACCGCCTGCATCAACTTGCATTTGTATATTTTGAAACACAACCGGGTATATAAATTTTAGTGGGTGCCGCTTTGCGCTGCCATCTGGTACACGGCCGATGAACTCTATTGTTATAAAATACCTAGCTAGTAAATGGTTTTCGATATTAAGTTGTCTTGCGGATAAGGCAATACTTTCCAAAAACGTAGTTCCATTTGGCTCAGTTATTTTGATAGTAAACGTATTTGCATATGTGCTGCGCACTTGTCCAAACCCAACTGAAAATTGTTGCTCTACATCAGCAATATTATAACGTGATTCTTGGCTGTTGTCAGCCATGATAATCGTATTGCCGGATGCTATAGCGGCTTCAAAAAGTCCAGTACTATCTGGGCGCACCATGTGTATCGCCAGACTATAGCTGTAGCTATCGTATTGATTAAGTGAATTCTCTAAGTAGGCCAACTTAAACTCCTATTGAGCTAGTATTAATTGGTACACGTATGTTTAGTCCGGTTGTAAAGTCAAATATCGGGTCAACAATTTTATTACGATTAAACAACACAAATACCCACCAATAGTCTGCATCACCATACAACTCAAATGCAAGTACATCTGGCCTCAGGTTGTGTTTGGCTGTTAGTGTGATCTCTTTTGTATTTTCATAGCTAATAGTAACGGGCGGAACGTAAGTTTCCAAAAACTTGCTGTTTGATTTAGTTTTACTATACACGCTTGTCTTTTTATATGTGACTGCCATTAGATAAATCCTCCACGATAAAGTGAACCATTAGCAAATCCATTTAGTGTAAACTGGCTTTTTGTACGACGAGGGCTATATTGTACAAGTAAGTCCATTGCAATTGTAGCCACTGTGGGCATTTGTACTGTAGTTCCATTAACACTGGCTTCTACATAGTCTACATCATCTGGAAAACTCTGTGTAAATCCAGCAACTAGTACTGGAACACGTTCATAATTGGTTGCACCATATGCACTAAACTCTAGTACTGGAGGTGGAGCACCACGATCTGGATCACCTTCTCCAAAATTCATCTTGGTAGCTACTCTTAAGAAGTGATACACTCCAGCCAAATACTGTACTTCTTCAGTTGTTTGTTGATAAAAGGTTGCTGTAATTTGTATTCCTGGAGGACTACTACTTTGAAATGCATGTGGCTGACTGTTTGTGTGAACTAAATCATACTTGCTGTATGATACTTGCACTTGTGTTTGAATCGTTGGTGTGTACGGAAATACAATACCACGATTTAAAACACTTGCAGGTCCTTGCAATGCTTGGTTGTATCCACTTTTACATAACAGTCTGGCACGTTTATCTTCCATTATTTGCGTCCTAGCTTCTGGTCCATTGTACTCATTACCTGCTGATCAAATGCACCAAACAAATCTGTAATAAATTGTTGTGCTTGTGTATCATCAAGTGTTGCGTACTGTCTGCGTAACTCAGTGGCGCTTGTTGCAGGCTCACCAAGTACTTTAAATTTTTGTGTTGGCACAACATCCAAGTATCCGTGTACATCGTATGTTTCACGTGAATCTTTGTTGTGCTGATAATATGTGGGCTCTCCGTTTTTCTTGAGTCCTACTTTAAAACGTGGATTACCTTCATCCATGTCTTTTTTACCAACGCCAAATACTGCGGCTGTTGTTTTTGCATCTAGTTGATCAAGTATCTCATTGGGTACGTATGGCTGTCGTGTATTAACAATTGCACTGGCTGGTACGCCAGTAAGCATCATCATACGCTTCTTCTCTTCAAAACTGAATGGCGAATCTGGTCCTTGCTTGTCGCTGGTAGCGATATAAGCAGTGCCATATTTGCTTGATAAATAGTCGTATACAAATTTATGCCCTTTATGAAAGGGATGAAAACGACCAGGATAGATAGCTACTGCTTTTGTGGCAGTTGCTTCTAAAAAACTAATAACTTCATTGATCAACATTATAATAATCTCCACTACTATTTATACACTGAAAAAAGTGTGACTTTTAGATTGACATAGTGTATAATGAATGTTATAGTTATAACTACATAAGGGAAATATCTATGGCAAAACGAGTAAATTATTTAAACAACAAGGAACTTCTTAAGGAAATTCACAAGAGTAAGATTAGTTTCGCCTGTGTTACTGACGAGAAATACTATCAGAATGATGCTATTGTACATGACATGGACCAGATAACTGATGAAGTTATTGCCGAAGCTAAACAAACACGTGCTGATAGAATAGCTGTGGAAACACACGCTAAAGCACTAGCCCAGTGGGAAATTACACCGGGTAAAAAAGCAAAAGACAAACCTAGGCTAATTAACCATAAGTTTGATGGTAGTGAAATACCGTTGGAAGATATAGTTATTAGATATATGACATTTGATCATGTACCATTAGAGCCTGGACGTAAGAATAAACCCAAAACTATAGCTGATCAGCATGCAAAATGCAATTATCCGCCATTTATTCACTTGGCATGGGTAGAAGGCAAATGGTCAGAAGTTGTACGTAGCCACTGGAAAGGCGGCCTAAGTAACGGACATTTTAGTGTGTCACACGGTCGTATTACAGAAAAACTAGCAAGTATGATGATGATGTTGTGTCAACGTTATAGTATGCGCAGTAACTGGCGTGGGTACACATATGTAGATGAGATGCGTAGTCACGCATTGGTACAACTATCACAGATTGGTTTGTACTTTGATGAGTCAAAATCGCAGAATCCGTTTGCATATTACACAGCGGCTATTACAAATAGCTTTACTAGGGTGCTTAATTTGGAAAAACGTAACCAAAACTTACGTGATGACTTGCTACAACAAGCAGGACAAACACCCAGCTTCACACGTCAAATTGACGATGAAACAGCTCAGCGTAAAGCAAGAGAGACCAAAGAGTCAGATTACCATGATAAAATGGAACAAGAAATGAAAGATGCAGGATATAACGTATTATGAGCCAATTCTTCAATAAGGTTGCATGTTTTACAGATATACATTTTGGAAACAAAAACAATAGTCGTCAACACAATGATGATTGTGAAAGATTTATCTATTGGTTTATTGAAAAGGCCAAAGAGGCTGGATGTGAAACATGTATATTCCTAGGCGATTGGCACCATCATCGTGCCAGTGTTAATGTTAGTACACTAAATTATACTGTGCCAAACATTAAGAGATTGAGTGAAGCGTTTGAAAATGTGTATATGATTATGGGAAACCACGACTTATACTACAGAGAAAAGCGTGAAATACACAGTATTCCGTATGCTGATTTACATGATAATGTACACATTATCAATGATAAAATGGTTGAACGGGATGGTGTTAGTCTCGTGCCTTGGCTTGTTGAAGATGAGTGGAAGAAGATGAATAAGCTCAAGAACCGTTATGTGTTTGGGCATTTTGAACTTCCATTTTTTAAAATGAACGCAATGGTTACTATGCCGGACCATGGAGGGCTTAAAGCTGAACACTTTAACGGTCCTGAATACGTGTTTAGTGGACACTTCCACAAACGACAAAACAACGGCAGTGTTCATTACTTGGGTAGTCCGTTTCCACACAACTATGCAGATGCATGGGACGACGATCGTGGCATGATGATACTTAATTGGGGAGGTGAACCAGAGTACATAAACTGGACAGATGGCCCTAAGTATAGAACACTACCGCTAAGTAAACTGATAGACGACCCAGATCGCTACTTGAGTGAAAACACCTATTGTCGTGTTACACTTGATGTGTCTATCAGTTATGAGGAGGCAAACTTTATCAAAGAGACTTTTGCAAAACAATACAGTCTTAGAGAGATTAGTTTACTGCCTGCTAAGAAAGAAGAACATGCTACTGACTGGAAAACAGACAACGAAATAGAGGTTGAAAATGTGGACCAGATAGTGTATAATCAACTTAAAGCTGTTGATAGCGAACTGATAAACAGTAAAATTCTTATGGATATATATGCGAACTTATGATTAATATTAGAAACGTAACCATTAAAAACTTCATGAGTGTTGGTAACGTCACGCAAGCCGTACGGTTTGATGACGCAGGACTAACACTTGTACTGGGCAACAATGTTGATCTAGGAGGTGACGGTAGCCGTAATGGTACTGGAAAAACAACAATCATTAACGCATTAAGTTATGCGCTATATGGAAACGCACTAACAAATATTCGCAAGGATAATTTGATTAACAAAACTAACAACAAAGGCATGTTAGTTACTGTAGACTTTGATGTAAATGGAACTGAGTACCGTATTGAACGTGGACGAAAGCCAAATATTTTCAAGTTTGTAGTTAACAACCATGACTTTCATGATGACGCTACAGATGAAAGTCAGGGCGTTGGACGTCTTTCACAACAAGAAATAGAAAAGCTATTGGGTATGAGCCATGATATGTTTAAACATATTGTGTGCCTTAACACATACACTGAGCCATTTTTAAGTATGCGTCCTAATGATCAACGTGCTATTATCGAGCAATTGCTGGGTATTACAATGTTGAGCGAGAAGGCCACTGTACTTAAAGATCAAATGAAAGAAACCAAAGACTCCATCAAAGAAGAAGAATATCGTATCAAAGGCGTCGAAGAAGCAAACTTAACTATCGCTAAAAGTATTAAAGACTTAGAGCGCCGGAGACGAGTTTGGGAAGAGAAGAAAGTCAATGATACGATTGCTTTTGAACAGGCGATTGCCGAACTAGAGCATCTTGATATTAATACTGAACTTTCTGCGCATGCAGAATTAGTTACACACAGTAGTAAAATATCGCAACAATCACAGCTTCAAGCGTTGTTAAAATCAATTGAAGCTGATGATAAAAAACAAGGTAAGCTAGTCGAGAAGCTAGAAAAAGAAATCGGTCTGCTAACAGACCACAAGTGTTATGCTTGTGGACAAGACATGCACGACACAAAGCAAGAAGAAATTCTCAAATCAAAACAAGAGCAGCGTCAGGAGGCAGTTGATCATATTTCTGCTAACGCAATTCAACTAGGTGAGCATAATACTGCTTTACAAGAACTAGGTGAAATCGGCACTGCACCTAGTACATTTTATGATGACATTGCTGACGCACATGACCATCGTAACAAAGTTGTACAACTTGAAGGCCAACTTGATCTTAAAAAGTCTGAAACTGATCCGTATACAGATCAGATTGATGCATTGCAAGAATCAGGTATCCAGGAGGTATCGTGGGATAGAATTAATGATCTAAATATCCTACGAGACCACCAGGACTTTCTAATGAAACTGTTGACGAACAAGGATAGCTTTATCCGCAAACGTATTATTGAACAAAACTTATCATATTTAAACACAAGACTTGGCTATTACTTAACTAAACTCGGGCTCCCACATGAAGTACAATTCCAACCAGACTTAACTGTAGAAATTACAGAGCTTGGCAGAGAACTGGACTTCGACAACTTATCTAGAGGCGAACGCAACAGGCTTATACTTGGCTTATCATGGGCATTTAGAGATGTATTTGAAAGTATGAATACACCCATTAACTTTTTGGCAATTGACGAACTAGTAGACTCAGGCATGGACAGCAATGGTGTAGAAGCATCATTAGGCGTACTAAAGAAGATAGTGCGTGAAAGAAACAAAAATGTATTCCTAATCAGTCACAGAGACGAACTTGTAGGACGAGTAAGTCATACACTACAAGTACTGAAAGAAAATGGGTTTACAACATTTAATGCGGATACAGATTATGTCGAAGAATAAAGATGACGATTTAGAAAATATAGTATTGACAGACTTAGATACTGGTGTTACACTTAACATACCATCATCTAAAGTTGTAACACACGACAGTTATAGTCACATGAGTGATTTTGATATGAGTGATAATAGCAGTATTACCATTGATACCAGCTCTTTAACAAGTGATTATATAAGTACATTAACTAACACTGGTGTGTTCAGCGAAGATGAGTTTAGTGCTATATATGAACGACCTTCTGATAAAGTTATCAGGAAGCGTTATACAGGACATAAAAAGGTACAGGATATCAGCGAAGTTGGTATACACACATTGGAAAAAATGAGTAAACGTGGTAAGTAGTGAATGGAAATATAATGGATCAGTAGTAAATGAACTTCCTGAAACATGTGTAGGCTTTGTCTACATCATCACTAACACCACAAATGGCAAAAAATATATCGGCAAAAAACTGGCAAGATTCAAAGTAACTAAAAAACCACTCAAAGGCAGAAAAAATAAGAGACGCAGTACTAAAGAAAGTGACTGGCGCACTTATTGGGGCTCAAGCGACAAACTTAATGAGGATGTTGCTACACTAGGCGAAGACAAATTCACACGTGAAATAATTTATTATTGCGAAAGCAAAGGCGAACTAAGCTATTTGGAAGCAAAAGAGCAGTTCGATCGAAGTGTGCTTGAAACAGATGAATATTACAACGGCATCATCAACGTAAGAGTTGGCGGCAGTAATATATTAAGACAACGTCTGTTAGAGCAACGCAAAAACTCAGGCTAATATCAACTTTAAATCATTATAGCAACTTTGTTTGGTCGAGGAAGCTCGACTCACCAAGAATCTGCCAGCGTGAGCTGATGTCGATGGCGTGGTGTGTTGCAGTCTATGCGTTGGTTTGACAAACCAAAATGAGTGAGCTCTCCTGACTATTGGAACTCACGGGTAGTAGATTGGTCGCTACATCTGGCCATCTATGTTCCTGCGTTGTAAGCAGATTGTAAAAGGGTACCGCACAACCGCCCTTACCTTACGTTTAAAAGGTTTTTCGAGATGTAGTGTGGCAGTATTGACTGGTAAAGTTTTTCAGATGCACTTGGCCTTAATCAGGCTAAGTGTGACTGACATCATGGTAAAGCTAAAGATAATAACTTCTAAATATTAAAAAAATGATTTATGAATGAAATGAATAAATCCGTTGTCGTTAGACAACGTAAACAAGATGATTATAACATATT
>OBMK010003703.1_pt1 | contig 10456 bp, 11 predicted proteins | sample 1539081 | NCBI WGS metagenome assembly OBMK01 (sample SAMEA3355528, study PRJEB22509) | marine metagenome | biome: marine; feature: river plume; material: water | place: USA | collected 2010-08-07 | depth 0.5 m | reverse complement strand
GCGCCAGAAGCAGACATGCGGGCGTCGCCGACTCTGCGACATTCCGGCACTCGGCAACCGCCGCTTTGAGCCCTTAGGAGGCTCTTCCCGCCCGCCATCTTTGCGCTCGGGCGCAAATGCACGAGCAACGCGCGGAGTTAGCTCGCCGACCGCGCCGCTCAACCCACGGTCGTCAGTTTTGGCTTTGACTCGACAACACAGCCGCGATCTATCGGGAGAAAGTAGCGATGCGCATCTCGAAGTCCGCCGTTACCTTCGCGCCAAACTCGACCGCGACTCAGCAGCACGGATAGTGGAAACTGCAGACGAGAGCTCGCCCGCCGGTCGTCGAACAGAACCGCCGCCAAATCCGATGCTGTCTGGCCTGGCTCGTCCAGCAGACTTTGCTCGATCCGCTTCCGGATTGTCACTCGCACAGCCATCCCGTCATCCGTCGCGCCAAAGGCAGGATCACCAGCACCGTCGGAAAAGCCACGATCCACGACAGGCCCCAGGACGACAGCCAAACCGACAGAAACTCCGGCCCCAGCCCGACGCCTCTCAGCGTCGAGACGGCAGACACGACCATGGTCATGGCGATGGAAAGAAGGAGGGCCATAACGATCGGCGCATGACGCATGTGGAAACGCGGTCGGATCATCCGGCCCTCCCCTCGATCAGAACTTGGTCGTGACGATCAGGCCGACATAGGACTGGTCCTCGGCCGTGCCGCTCTCCTTCAGGAAGTCGCCGGCGTCGGTGTAATTGACCACGCCCGCCACGCTCCAGAATGGATTGACCGCGTAGGTGACGAAGCCCGCATAGCGCCAGCCGACGAAGGCCGAGTCCCCTTCCGTCCCCGCGCGCAGCGGCAAGCCGGACAGCAGATAGACCCCGTCCTCCTTGCTTTGACGCCAAAGACCGGCGGTCAGCACCCCGACCGTGGTCTTGGGCAGAGGCCGGAACGTCAACTGCGGCTGGATGCTGATTAGGTTGGACACGCCGAAGTCCGTGCGCAGCGAGATCGGCGGCACATAGAGCTGGTTGTAGGTGCCCTGAACCCCATCGGTCCGGTCCTCGTCGCCCGAAGCCGCGTCGATCCGCAGGGCCACGCGCGGCGCCCAGCGGTGATCGAAGGTGCGGCCCACCACGCCCGACACATACCAGGCCTCGATGTCCAGGCCGCGATAGTCGCCGCGCTGAATTACGCCCTCGACGTCATAGTCCCAGAGCGCCGACCGCCCGTCGAGCCGGACCGCGAAGGTGTCGCGATCATCCCGCCCCGCCACGCCCGTATCGAAGGCCAGGCCCAGACGGTCGGTGTTGGCGTAGAGGAACTCCAGACGCGGCGCGCTGGGTCCCGTGCCCAGACGTCGCGACAGGGTCCCGCCATAAATGCGGTAGTCGAAATTCGTCGCGTCATCGAAAGACGCCTTGCCTTCGCGCAAGGCATAGCCGGCGAACAGACCGCCCGACCAACCCGTCGGCCGATCGTACATCACGCGCGCCATGTCGAAGCCGGTGCGGGCGTTCGATCCCTCGCGCGGCTCGAAGATGCGCGACATGCCCACGGCGAATTCCTGACGTCCGACGCGGAGCTTCAGGGCGCCGTCGCTGACCTGATGGCCGGTTTCGATGAAGGCCTGGTGCAGGTCGGTGCGGTTCTCCTCGACCACGGGTTCGCCGCTGTCGAGGCCAGTCGTGCGGCCGTCCTGCACCTCGGCGAAGATGCGGACGCTGGAGCCCAGATGCAGGTCGCCCCACAAGCGCAGACGCTGCTGCAGATCGCCGTCGTTATCCTGCAGACCGCGACCGAAGCGTTCGTTGCCGCGATACTCCGCGCGCCAACGGGCCTCGCCGCCCAGGCTCAGCCAGGCATCACCGCCGACCGGGATGTATTTGATCTGCGACCACGGCGTGGTGCGGGCGGCCGGATCGCGGAAGCGCGACCAGTCGTCGTCATAGTTCAGCGGGCGGAAGGTGATCGGCTGGGCCGGAGCCGACGGCGCGGCCGACTGGGCCGGCGACTGACCACTCAGCGGCGGTGCGGCTTGCGGCGCGGTCTGGACGACCTCGACTTCGGTCGCCGGCAGGGCGGCGGACATCAGGGCGGCGGCGGCCGCAGTGGTGAGCAGCATGAGTTTCCCCTTGAAGAGAGGCCCAGTTGCGTCCGGGCTCTGGGATTGATTGGATTGATTGGAAGGTTATTCGGCGTCGGGCTGGGCGCCGGGTGCGGCAACCTTGAAGGCGCCTAGCTCCAGACAGGCGGCCTCGATGGCCAGCAGACGCGGCCAGCGCAGATCGACGTTGAAGCGGCGGGCGTTGCCGAGCTGGGGCACGATGCAGAGATCGGCCAGACCCGGCCTGTCCCCGAAGGCGAATGGCCCCTCGGTCCCGGCCAGCAACCGGTCCACAGCGTCCAGACCCTCGTCGATCACCGACGTCGCCCAGGCCGTGACCATCTCTTCGGCCAGACCCAGATCGCGCAGATGCTGCAGCACCTTCAGGTTCTGGACCGGGTGGATGTCGCAGGCGATGGCCAGGGCCACGGCCCGGACCTTCGCTCGCTCGACGGGATCGGACGGCAGGAGCGCCGGCTCCGGATGCACCTCGTCGAGGTATTCGCAGATGGCCAGGGACTGGGTCAGGAACGCGCCGTCATCGGTGACGAAGGCCGGCGTCAGACCCTGAGGGTTCAGGGCCAGGTAGTCGGGGGTCCGCTGCTCGCCGCGACGCAGGTGATGCGACACCTGCTCCGCGACGAGCCCTTTGAGGCCCAGGGCGATCCGCACGCGCCACGACGCGGTTGAGCGGAAGTAGCCGTGCAGGATCATGCGTTTACGCCTCTGCCTTGCCGCGCGTGGCGCCCAGGGTGAAGACCGCGATGGACGCGATCACGGCGGGGACGACGGCCAGCAGGATCAGCGACTGGGGCGTCCAACCCCCGGCCAGCAGCACGCCGCCGACCAGAGGACCGACGATGGCGCCGATCCGACCGACGCCCAGCGCCCAACCCACGCCCGTCGCACGGATCGCTGTCGGATAGACCGAGGCGGTCAGGGCGTTCATCCCGATCTGGGCGCCGACGACGCCGAAGCCGGACAGGGCCGCGCCGAGCAGCAGGACCGTCAGGTTCGTCCCGCCGAAGGCCAGAAGCGCGATGAAGGCGGCCGATGCGGCGTAGGCCGTGCCCAGCACCAGATAGGGGCTGATCTTGTCGATCATCCGGCCCAGGGCGACAGCGCCGACGACACCGCCCAGGTTCAGGGTCGCGGTCGACAGGATGGCCAGCGACAGCGGCAGACCGGCGCCCTTCAGCAGGGTCGGCAGCCAGTTCACCAGGAAGTACATGACCAGCAGGTTCATGAAGAAGGCCACCCACAGCAGCAGGGTCGTGGGGGCGCGGCCCTCGCGGAACAGCTGGAAGACCGAGAAGCCCTTGGCCGCCGATGACTGCTCGTGCTTCAGGCCGGCGATGAACACCGAGACCGAGGCGTTGGCGTCGATCTTCTCGACAATGGGTTGGATCTTCGCTTCCGGCGCGCCCTTGGCGACCAGGAACCGCACCGACTCCGGCAACTTGAAGAACAGCACCGGCAGCAGCAGCAGCGGCAGAACACCACCGACCACGAAGACCGAATGCCAGTCCCAGGTCGCGATCAGCCAGGTCGAGACCAGGCCGCCGATGGTCGAGCCCAGCGGGAAGCCGCAGAACATCACGGTGACCAGGGTCGCACGGAGACGGGCCGGCCCGTACTCGCTGGTCAGGGCGATGATGTTCGGCATGGCGGCGCCCAGGCCGATGCCGGTGATGAAGCGATAGAACAGCAGCTCGTTCATCGACGTGGAGAAGGCCGTCAGCAGGGCGAACAGGCCGAAGATGCCGGTCGAGATCAGGATGACGGTCTTGCGGCCGAACTTGTCGGCGGCCGGGCTCAGGGTGAACGCCCCCACCGTCAGACCCAGTAGGCCGATGGCGAAGATCGGACCGAAGGCCGACGGCGCCAGGCCCCAGTCCTCGGCGATCTTGGGCGCCACGAAGGCGATCGACTGGGTGTCGAAGCCGTCGAGCATGGCGATGATGAAGCACAGCGCCGTGACGCCGAATTGCAGCGGGCCGAACCTGGCCCCGTCGATGACGGCGTTGCCGCCTCCCTCCCCCATGGCTGCCATTATGTAGTCCTCCGTGTGGAGGGCGCGTCTATGCGCGCCTCTCCAGGTTGTTGATTGATGATGATGCGGTTGGGGGTCAGGCCGCCTTCGGCCCGATCTTGACCTTGAGCGGGGCGAGGCCCGCGATGGTGACCTCGACGTCGTCGCCCTCGACCACGGCGCCGACCCCTGCGGGCGTGCCCGTGTAGATCAGGTCCCCGGCTTCCAGCTTCCACAGCTTCGAGGCGAAGGCGATGATGTCCTCGACCGGCCAGATCAGGTCGGCCAGGTCGGCGTCCTGCTTGGTCTCGCCGTTGACGGTGAGCTTGATGGCGCCCTTGGCCGGATCGAATTCGCCTTCACCGGCTTTCAAGATGATGCCCAGCGGCGAGGACTGTTCGACGTTCTTGCCGGTGTCCCACGGACGACCCTGGGCGCGGGCGTCGAGCTGCAGGTCGCGGCGCGTCATGTCCAGGCCCGTGGCGTAACCCCAGACGTGATCCAAGGCGTTCTCGGCGGCGATGTCGCGACCGCCCTTGCCGATGGCGACGACCAGCTCGGCCTCATAGTGGTAGTTCGCCGTCTCGGTCGGATAGGCGATCGTCCCGGCGGGCACGACGGTCTCAGCCCAGGCGGTGAAAAAGAAAGGCGGTTCGCGGTCCGGGTCACGACCCATCTCGCGCGCGTGGGCCTCATAGTTGCGACCGACGCAGATCACCCGCCTGACCGGAAATTCGTCACCGGTCGAGGTCGCCGCCAGAACGGGCTCCAGGGGTTCGAACAGCAGGCTCATGCGTTTTCTTCTCTGTAGAGGTTCAGTTTTTCCTGGCAGGCCTTGTCGGAGTATCCGAACAGGACCAGCTGGCTTTCGGCCTTGAACACGACCTGTTTCCAGGACGGCACGACCAGGATCTCGCGGGGGTTCAGGGCGATAGTGTCGCCCTCGATCACGGCCTCGCCCGTGCCTTCGACGACCACGAAGATCGTCCCGTCGGTCGAGCGACGCGGCTTCGTCTCGAACCCTTCGGGCAGCAGGCGGACATGAGCTGAGATGGTGGCCATGATCGGCCCGCCGTTGACCGGGTTCAGGAACTCCAGCGCGTGACCCATGTGCGGATCGGGCGCCTCGCCGCTCGCGGCCAGCCCGTCGAGGGCAGGACGCCAGTCGGCGTAGGGATAGTGGAACAGGGGCTGGTGCGCCGGACGGCGATCGGCCGAATGCCCCTTCAGCGGACGCATGTTCCGGCCATAGCGGTTCAGGCTGTCTCCCGGCGGGACCTGCTCCGGATACTGGTCCTCCGGGTAGCCCTCGGCGAAGCTGGCGTCGAAGTGGCGGACGGTCGGGATGTCCAGTCCGTCTAGCCAGATCATTGGCGTGTCGGTCGGGTTCGAGTGATCGTGCCACTGTCCGCCCGGCGTCAGCACCAGGTCGAACGGCTTCATGATCGCCTTCTCGCCGTCCACGGCGGTATAGGCGCCGTCGCCCTCGATCACGAAGCGCAGGGCGCACTGCGTGTGTCGGTGCGACGGCGCCACTTCTCCGGGGAGGATCAGTTGCAGGCCGGCGTAAAGGCTGGGCGTGATGCCCGAGTGGCCCGGCAGGCCCGGGTTCTCCAGGATCAGCACCCGGCGCTCGGCCTGTTTTGCACTGATCAGATCGCCCGCGCGCATCAGATAGTCGCGCGCATTGTCGTACGACCATTTGTGCACCTTGGCCGGGCTGTCAGGCTTCGGTAGCACCAAGGCCGCCAGCTTCTCCCACAGCGGATAGAGGCCTTCCGGCTCCATCTGTTCGTACAGGGCGTTCAGCTGCGACTGCTGGTCGTTCTTCAGGGGTTCGGCGGCGTGCATCTTCAGCCCTCCATGCCGACGTGAAGCAGACCGTCTTCCAGCTTCACCGGGAAGGTTTTCACCGCGATCGTGCAGGGCGCGCCGACGGCCGCGCCGGTCTTCACGTTGAAGGTCCCCTGGTGCAGCGGGCACTCGATCAGCTCGCCGTCCAGATAGCCGTCGGCCAGGCTCGCCGCGCCGTGAGTGCACAGGTCGGCCGTGGCGAAATACTCGCCCTCCACGGCGTACAGCGCGATCTTCATCCCGCCGACGACGGCCTGGGCCACGCCAAACTGTTCGAGGTCGGACGGCGGCAGCGTCGGCTGCCAGGTCAGGGTGGCGGTCATGCGGGGTACACGAGACTGTTGGGGATCATTTCGGAATCGAAGACCACGATCCGCTCGGCGAACCGCAGTCGGCCTTCGTCCACCACCACCTTGTCGTGGCAGACGGCGGACAGGACGATGTCGGAGGTCTTGTCGATCAGGGTCTGGACCAGCAGCAGATTGTGCCGGACCTGAACGAAGCCCTCCCCCTCGCCCACGATGCGCGGGGCAGTCGGGAAGCGGCGGTAGTAGCGCGGCGCATACATCTGGGTCCGCGTCAGGCCGGTCACCCGATCCTTCAGCATCCCCCGGCTCTCGGCCTGCATGGTGCAGAGCGTATAGCCGGCCTCGTAGTTCTCGCGCGGGATCACCCGATAGAGGCAGTCCTCGGTGAAGTACTCCGGCCAGTCGTGCAGGCGCACGTCGTCCAGAGTGCCGTAGTAGTCGTCGAACAGGTCGCGGACGGCGTCGCGCGTCAGGGCGACCGACTTCTCGAGAACGGCGGTGCTCACAGGCCCATCACCTTTCTCCAGTAGCGATACATGCCGCGCACGGCCGTCTCGGTGACCTGGTGGTCGGTGCACTCGATCTCGCGCCCCCCCATCTGCAGGATGAAGTTCTTGTCGGGCGAGCCATTGGCGCCCTGCTGGGTCATCTCCAGCACCTCGCCGTCGTCGGCCGAGACGAAGCCGGCCGGGCCGAACAGGTTGGCCTGACGCGTGCGGCGCAGACGCATCTCCGGCGTGTCGTCGGCATAGCACCAGTGGGTCCAGTGGAAGTCGAAGCCGCCGACGCCCTTGGGCACGATCTGGCGCGTCGTCAGGCTGTTCACCTGCTGCTGCAGGATGACGCTCGGGAAGATGGTGATCATCCCCACGGTCTCTTCGCCGGGAAACTCCTGAACCACGTCCATGACGCGGGGATCCTCAAGCACCAGATCGCCCTGGAAGTTGCGGATGTCGGCCATGGCCTCGGTCTTTTCCTGCTCGCCCTTGCGCGAGATCAGGATTCCGTGGCGGCCCTCGTCATCGATATCGACGGCCGACTTCTGGTCCGCACGGAACAGCCCGAAGGTGGCGAAGAACACATGCAGCAGGCCCGCGTGATACGGGTCCTTGATGTTCTCCTGCATCTGTTTCCAGTTCGCCGGAATGTGCTGGCGATTATAACCCAGCACCTCCAACTTCCGGCCGTCATAGACACGGGTGTAGTGCTTCCAGAAAGTCTCGCCGAGATACTCGCGGAAGGTCGGCGTCTCGTCCGAGAAGGTGGCCCAGACCACCCCGTTGACCTCTTCGACGCGCAACTTGTTCAGCCCGTTCTGCGACAGGTCGAAGTCCGCCGGCATCCCGCCCTGACGCTTCACGCCGCGCCGGAAGGGCACACCCTGCAGGTCGCCGTTCAGCGCGTACGACCACTGGTGATAGGGGCAGATCAGCTCCTGCGAATGGCCGAACCGGGCCTGGCAGAACTTGACCCCCTTGTGGGCGCAGCGGTTCTCCACGACTGAGATTTCGTTCTCGGCCGACCGCACCATGACCACCGGCTTCTCGCCCAGGGTGGTGGTCTTCCAGTCGCCGACCTTCGCGAGTTCACACTCCAGACCGACGTAAAGCCAGTGCGGCCCGTACCAGATCTTCTTGAGCTCATCGGCATAGATTTCGGGGTCCGTGTAAACCCAATAGGGCACGGCGGCGTCGGCGTCGGCCGGCCACATACGGCCCTCGGACGGTCGGACTGCAATGTTCAAAACGAAGTCTCCCTAGATCAAATTCATTCGGTGATCTGACGTCGCCGTTGACCGGATTGATGTCGTGGTTTTTGATATATGTCAAACTCATTGCACAATGTGCAATCACGGAAGGGAGATCGATGCAGGAGAAGGTCGTCATCATCGGTGCTGGCCACGCCGGGGGAGCCGCCGCTATAGCGTTGAGAGAACTAGGGTTTTCCGGATCGATCCAGATCATCGGCGACGAATTGGAACCGCCCTACGAGCGGCCGACCCTGTCGAAGGAGTTCCTGTCCGGCACCGAGCCACAGCCTGTCTATCTGGCTGACGAAACCCGCTGGTCGGACCTGAACGTCGCCCTGACGCTCGGCATGTCGGCGGTCGAAATCGATCGCGAGGCCCGGACGGTCCGGCTGTCTGACGGAGCCGTCGCGAGTTATGATCACCTCATACTGGCGACAGGGGGCCGCGCGCGTCGCCTGGAGGTCCAAGACCATCCCCGCATCCACCATTTGAGGACGACCGAGGATGCGCGCAGGCTCGCCGCCGCGGTGCGGCCGGGCGCGCGGGCGGTGGTGGTCGGCGGCGGGGTGATCGGGCTGGAGACCGCCTCCACCCTGGTCGAGTTGGGCCTGTCGGTCATCGTGCTGGAGGCCGGCCCTCGGCTGCTCGGACGCAACATTCCGGCCGACGGGGCCGTATGGCTGGCCGCCGCCCACGACCGTATCGGGGTGGAGATCCGCCTCGGAACTTCAGTCGCCGGGGTCGAGGAAACCGAGTCGGGACTGACCGTCCGCCTGAACGACGGCAACTCCCTGACGGCGGACCTGATGGTGGTCGGCATCGGGATCATTCCCTGCTGCGAGCTCGCCGAGGCGGCAGGCTTGCCGATATCGGGGGGCGTACTGGTAGACGTCGACTATCGCTCGCCGGGCGACCCCCGCATCTTCGCCATCGGAGACCTGGCCGTCCGCGCCTTCGGCGACGCGCCAGTTCCGCGTCGGATGGAGACCTGGGCCCACGCCCAGACCTCAGCCCGCGCTGCGGCTCTGGCCATTCTCGGCCAGCCGGCGGAGCTTGAACCGGCGCAATGGTTCTGGACCGCCCAGTGCGGCCACATGCTGCAGATCGTCGGTGAGCCGGACCTCGCCGATCAGGTGGTCGCACGCGGAGACGGGATCCGCCTCTATCTGCGCGACGCCGCCCTCGTAGGCGCGGCCTGCCTGGATCAGACGCGAGACTTCGGCGCGCTTCGCAGACTGATCGGGAGAAGGCTGGACGCCGAGGCCGCCGCCGATCCGGCAACCGACCTGCGGAAGGCCGCTATCTAGACCGGGGACGGCGGCCGCCGATCGTGGCGGTCACTCCGTCGCAGACGGCGATCAGTTGGGCCCGTACGGCGTCATCGTATTCGGGCTTGAACGCCGCCGTCGCCAGCACGGTAGCCGTCATCACCGCCTCCTCCTGAAGGTCGAAGATCGGCACGGCCGTCGCCCGGAGCCCGGGGATCAGCGAGCCGCTGATGGCGGAATAACCGTCGGCCCTGACCCGTCGGCGGAGAGCTTCCACGTCCACAGGCTCCAGGCCTCGGCTCTCGGCGGTCTCGCGCTCGATCAGGTGACGCGTATGGCTTTCCGGCCGGAAGGCCAGAAATACATGACCGGTCGCGGACCGCAGCAGCGGCAGGGACGATCCGACCATCAAGGAGGTGGCGACCGGCGGCGACCCCATGGCCCAGCGCACCACGATCGGCCCGCTGGGCCCCAGCGACGCCATCTGCACCGTGCGGCCCGTTTCATTGGCGAAGGCGGTGATGGCCTGGCTGGCCTGCTGGAAGGCGTCTATGCGGGTGAGCGCCCCCAGGCCCAGACGCAGGGCGGCGGGACCGAGATCATAGGCGCCGCTCTGGGGGTCTTGGCTCGCCATCCCGGCGGCGACGAGGCTGGCCAGATAGCGGTGGGCTTGGGACGGCGACAGCTCGGCCCCAAGGGCGATGACGCCCAGAGGCTGCGCCCGCTCTTGGGCGGCGAGCACGTCAAGAACTCGCAACCCGATGCCGACGGACTGAATCCCCTGACGTCTGTCTCCGTCCGCCTTCAAGTCAAACTCCCTCGCCTGTGCTGATGCCGTGCGAATCGAGCCTCGCACCACGAGTCGGATTGGACCGTCTGCCGTCTGCGCCCGTCAACCTGACTACAATGCGCCGGCGATCAGCGCAGCGATGGTGCTGTCAGCCTGCGATCAAGTTTGCAAGGCCGTGGATCAGCACCACTGTTGGCCGATCACCGTTTATCAGCGAGATTCTGGAGGTCGCTAGCCGCCTTAGCCAACGGAATGACGCTTATGAACCATGAACTCAAGTTTGATTCTCCGGCTGCTGCATTGAGTGGAAGGTCGCTTCCCCGGAGCGGACATTCTCAACCGCCGCTTTGAGTCA
>OBMK010003702.1_pt1 | contig 10457 bp, 8 predicted proteins | sample 1539081 | NCBI WGS metagenome assembly OBMK01 (sample SAMEA3355528, study PRJEB22509) | marine metagenome | biome: marine; feature: river plume; material: water | place: USA | collected 2010-08-07 | depth 0.5 m | reverse complement strand
ATACAACGATACAACGATACAACGATACAACGATACAACGATACAACGATACAACGATACAACCATTGTGCCTAAATAGGACTAATGTGTTACATTCATAGTAATAACATAGTCGTCGTTACTGTCTAGCGGTGTCTTACTAGTAGTAGCTGAACAGCCATAACCTCTAAGATCTAACCAAGCCTTAATGCTGGTTTTCTGAGCATTTAAGGGTTCTAATAAGGATTCTATGAGTAGTCAAAAAAATCTTCCAATTATTATTGGTGTGGGCCAAGTTGTCAGTCACTGGGATGGCAGAAATCAAGCGCCCAGTCCTGTGAGCCTTGCCACGGAAGCGATTAATCGTGCCAAAAAAGATGTCGGTGTAAAAAAACTGACAGATAACATTGACCATATGGTAGTCATTAGGGCTTTCACGGATTCTTTACGTCGTCCCTTTGATCCCTTTGGTAAGGCTACTAACTTTCCCGCAGCCATTGCAGCTAAAGCTTCTATTAAAGCCAAAAAAATCACCTATTCAGCCGCTGGAGGTGAACAGCCGCAAGCTCTGGTGAATGAATTATGTCGTTCTATTTATAATAGCGAGATCCGCACAGCATTGCTGGTTGGCAGCGAAGCTAAAGCAGCATTGAAAACTGCACTTAAGCATAAAATATCCCTTGACTGGTCTTCTGATGAGCAAACTGAAATACACGATAGAGGTCCGCAGACCGACTTTATATCCTCCTATGAAATAGCCAACGGTATAGGACTACCGCCACAAACCTATGCTATTTTAGAAGAAGCTCTGAGAGGACGGCTAGGTTTGTCAAAGTCTGAGTATCAGCACTATATAGCGAAAATTTGTACCGGTCTGTCAAAGACCGCTCAGCTAAACCCTTTTGCGCAATTTCCCACATTGATGGAAGCACCGTTTTTATCAACAGCTTCAGCACAAAACTATCCTATTTGCGATCCCTACCTAAAATGGAATATAGCTCAAGATTCAGTAAATCAGGGTGCAAGTCTAATTTTAACCTGTGTTGATCATGCTCAAAGCCTGGGTATCCCAGAGGAGAAATGGATCTATCTTCACGGCTACGCCAGTGTCAATGACAAAATTGTATCTAAAAGGCCTGATCTGTCTAAATCAAAAGCATTGGAAATAGCGCTGCGCAGCGCTATTGAAAAAAGCGGTATAGGTGCTAAAGACCTTGCCTATCACGATATTTATAGCTGCTTTCCCATTGTTGTGCATCTGGCGGCTGAAGTATTAGGGCTAGATGCTACATCTGATCAGATGAGTGTTACCGGTGGATTGCCTTTTTTTGGTGGCGCTGGTAATAATTACTCAACCCACGCCATTGCGTCCCTTGTAGAAAAACTTCGTGTTGACCGAGAAGCCTATGGTTTAATTTTAGCTAATGGCGGTTTTATTAGTAAGGTATCAGCTGGTGTGTACGCCGCTAGGTCTCCCAGCAACTGGACTGACAATGGCGTTAAGAATACGTCTGTGCACCTTCAACAAAAAATTGCGGATCAGCCGCAACCCCCTCTTCTTGCGGAAAACTGTGAGGCGGTTATAGAAGCCTACACAGTCCGCCATAGCAAATATGGGCCCGATCATGCCTACCTGTTTGCACGCAATGCTAAGGGACGAATCATGGCATCCCTGCGGCCTGATCATCGTGCATCCATTAAAGCCTTGCATCTGTTTGAAAACCCTATTGGCCAAAAAATAACCATTGAACATCAAGCAGGCAAGAATTATTTGTCTAATACTCAACTCTTAGGACATTCTATGGATGATCAATTTCTACACCGTCAATTTGAGTATATTCAGCTAAATCGAGATGGACATGTCCTTGAAATTACCCTAAACCGGCCCGAGGCATACAATGCGTTATTTAGTGCAGCACATTTTGAATTAGCAGAAATTTTTGATGAGTTTGAGCGCGATCAAGAGCTTTGGGTAGCCATTATTACCGGTGCCGGTGATAAAGCATTTTGCAGCGGTAACGACTTAAAAATAACCGCCAGTGGCGGTGATATGTCTATTCCATCTTCTGGATTTGCCGGGCTCTGCTCTCGTACTGATCGAGAAAAACCTGTGATTGCGGCAGTAAATGGTGTAGCTATGGGTGGCGGTCTTGAAATCATTTTAGCCTGTGATGTTGCCATAGCAGATCCTAAGGCGACATTTGCCTTACCTGAAGTCAAAGTTGGTTTGTTTGCAGCTGCTGGTGGTGTTCAGCGTTTAACCCGACAAATTGGCGAAAAAGCAGCCATGGAACTAATACTAACCGGCCGTCATGTGGCCTCAGATGAAGCAGTGCAACTGGGACTAATTAATTCAGTGAGCTCAAGCGGAGACGTGTTGCAAGCAGCACGCCAATTAGCTCAAACCATCGCAGGCAATTCACCGACCTCTATAAGAGCCTCAAAACGGGTCCTCAACGCAGTTGATGCCCAAGGAGACTGGGACAAAGCTCTAGCGCTTAGTAAGACTGAAATTGGAGGTTTATTAAAGACTAAAGATGCTCGAGAAGGTGTAACCGCGTTTGCTCAAAAACGCAAACCAAAATGGGTCAATGGTTAGACTTAACCGTTAGACATTAAAATGAACATGTAGCGGCCCATAGGGTAATTTCAACGCGTTGACTAAGTTGGCTACTGAGACTAAACAACCTAACCATTTTGATGGCTCTATCCTGTTTGAGAATTCCAAGTCCCGTCAAAAGAGGGTAAATCTGTTGCTTGTCTGGATTCCATAGTTGAGTTATTTACATCTGAAAATAAATCTATTCTTTCTTAATAAATATCTTGAAGCTTTGAATTATATCTAGTTGAACTACAAGAGAAAATTAGTATTAATGCTGTTAGTGGCAAGCCCCTAGTACTTCGTAAGGGTCATTGCTCGCAAAATTATCTAAATCAAATCGTTTAAATTCTTTAGAATATCTTGATTGTCTCGTTTTAAAATCGGTTTTAGCTTGCTCTTGGTAGGTACTCATATAACCTTTGTTACATAAACCCAAAGTTGGCATTATTGACTCCAGCTATTGTCTAACTTCTAACCAATGTGGTAACAAGAGCTAAATAAGAGATTTATAAAAATCCAATGGAGGTAGTCCCATCATGTGGCTAGGTTATTGGTTTATTGCCATTTTCGCTTTCTGCGCAAGTAACTTTTCCCAAGCACAAACGTCTTGGCCTGAGACAAATACCAGCGCAACCACCACTCTCATTCGCGGCGGCTGGATATTTGATAGCCTCAGAGATGAGCGACGGCGCAACAGTGGCATTCTGCTTCAAGGCGACCAGATTGTAGCCGTTGATACTGCGCAGGATACTGTGACCATCAATAGTAAGCTTATTCAACTCACCGATGATCAAACCATATTATCCGGCTTTATCGATCTGCATGCTCACTACAGTTTGGACTTCTTCTATGAGGGTCGCGTAGACGAAGCCTACTACAACAGTTTGGTTTACCTAGCCAACGGTGTTACCAGCACCTGGTCCGCAGGAGAAATGAACCCGCAAAGGATTATTGATCAGCGCAACAAAATTCAGGACGGAGAGGCCATAGGCCCGAGATTATTGTCATCTGGACCATACTTCGGCGGTTTTCGCTGTGAGTATGACGTCAAAGTTGCGGAGGATGACTGTGTTGCCTGGCCCAACGACATCACAGACGATGAAATCAGACAAGAAGTAGACTATTGGACCAACACTGGAATAAGGAGTATCAAAATCAAGCAGTCCACGCCTCATGAAACCAAAATCATTATAGATCAGGCGAAAAAACACGGACTCACCACTACCGGTCACCTAGCCAACTATCTGGTGGAATACGATGTTTCCACCTTAGATGCAATTACCATGGGTATGGACCGTATCGAACATCAGCTGTTACTGGCCTTGAGTCCGCAGGAGGCCGACCCCAACGAACTGGCAGAAATTATTCAGCTGATGATCGACAAGCAAGTCTACTACGATCCCAATTTGCAAATGTATGGTAGCGTAAATCTGCGGCAAAAACACATTCATGACATGATCTGGACCGATGAAGCAAAATATTTCACTCCCTATGCGAAAGGTTTATTAGAAGCTAGAGGCTCACCTCCACCAGAATCGGACTGGGCTGAATACCGTCAGCGCGTTATTGAGCTGCTTGAACTTTATAAGGCTGGCGGTGCCAACCTCATCGTCACTGGTACCGATGAGCCCGTCTACACCACCCTACTGGCTGGTTTTGCCTATCATAGAGAGCTATTTGCGCTGGTGGATGCTGGACTACCCAATGCCGTGGTATTAAAAGCTGGTACCATCAATGGTGCAAAAGCACTAGGCATAGACAATCTGGTAGGAACTATTAAGCCCGGTAAATTAGCAGATATCATTGTCGTCAACGGCAATCCATTAAAGGATATCACCGCGGCCAGAGACATAGCCCACGTCATTGCTAATGGTATCATCCACAATCCAAATAATTTGCTGCAGTCAGTGGAAAACCGCATAGGGCCAAAAAATAAGGACGATCACGAATTCTGGATGCTAGAGATACCGCCGCTGCGGCGAGAAAACACCTCATCTAGATAACTTTATTTAGGTCGAATAGAAAATTGTAATATAGTGTTGTGGCGGTATTCCTGTCCCGTTTGGACAAAAATAGGCGGAAAGTCTGGTTGGTTGGGTGCATCAACATAAGCCTGAGGTTCTAAACAGATACCTTGACTAGGGCTAAAAGGCTGCTTTAAAAAACCACCGCTGTAAACCTGCAGTGCAGGCTGGTTGGAATATAATCTTAAGGTAACGCCATTGGTGGAAGACTTGAGCACAGCACCGAGCTTATTTGGACCAGCCTGATCAACAATAAAGCAATGGTCTATGCCAGAGTCAGACATTATCTGCGGATACTGGCTGTTAGCAATCAACGCCTTAACAACAACACCGCTGGAAATATCTTGCCCCAGCGCCGAGGCAGGAATGATGTCTCCGGTGGGAATACCATCATCAGTTCTAGCTAAAAAAGATGAACTGTTGAGTGTTAGCGAGAGATTTTCGGCAGTGGAATCACCCAAGGTAAAGTAGGGATGCAACGTAAGATTAATTGGCGTCATTTGGTCGCTCTGGCCCTGCAAATCAATCTGCAAACTGTTGTCATCAGTTAACCGATAGCTGACCGTAAAGCATCGGTTGCCAGGAAACCCATCGTCATGTTGGGACGATTGCAGTGTAAAGACCACCTCTTGATCAGTGTGCCGCTCAATCTGCCACGCCCGCTGGGATAGGCCATTATCGCCTCCGTGCAGGCAGTGATCACCGGCGTTGGCATCAAGCTGATAATTGACCTCTGCGAGAGAAAACTGTGCGTTGGAAATTCGATTGCACACCGGACCACAGACAGCACCCACATAAAAGCTATCATCAAGGTAATCATTGAGATTTGGATAAGCCAGCAACATTTCTGTCAGTTCACCCTTAACAGGGACCTTAATAGATATCAGCCGAGCACCAACATTGATAAGCGTCACACGCATGCCAGCACTATTGTGTAGGGTGACAGTTCTAATGGCCGGACTCACCAGATCAACCCAACCTAGTCAAAAGGATAACCATTGGGATTTTGTGACTGCCACCGCCAAGCATCCGCCATCATAGTTGGCAGATCTCGACTAGCGTGCCAGCCCAATACAGCTGCAGCTTTGCTCGAATCAGCCCAAAATGCCGGCAGATCACCGGCACGGCGCTGCACTATTTTATAGGGAATTCTTTCCCCAGTAGCCGATTCAAAGCTTTTCACAATATCCAGCACCGACACCCCGTTACCAGTGCCCAAATTGAACGCCTCCACACCACGAAAAGCCGAATCTGCGTGCAACCATTCAAGGGCGGCAAGGTGTCCCTCGGCAAGATCCATCACATGTAAATAATCGCGCACACAGGTGCCGTCGGCTGTCGGATAATCGCCGCCAAAAATATTCAACTGTGGCCGCTGCCCCACGGCAACCTGGGTAACAAAAGGTAACAAATTATTCGGTATACCGCTGGGGTCTTCACCAAGGGTGCCGCTGCTGTGGGCACCAATAGGGTTAAAGTAACGCAACGACACTGCACGAAACTCTGAATTAGCCTTAGCCTTGTCTTGCAGAATACGCTCAACCATCACCTTGCTGGCACCGTAGGGGCTGGAGGGTGAGCCCAGCGCCATGGTTTCACTATAGGGACTGGGGTTAGACTCCCCGTAAACCGTGGCAGAGGAGCTGTAAACAAAATTGTTTACCCCTGCCTTGGCCATGGCTTCAAGCAGGCATAATGAACCATGCACATTGGTTTGATAATACTGCAATGGCTGCTGAGCTGACTCGCCAACGGCCTTCAGCGCAGCAAAGTGAATCACCGCGTCAATAGCATGGTTTTCAAACAGATGATCCAGTGCGACAGCATCCTGAACATCACCCTGCACAAAGATCAAAGACTTACCCGAGATAGCCTCTACACGTCGCAGAGCTTCCTCACTAGCGTTCGCCAAGTTGTCAAATACTACCATTTGATGACCGGCCTCAAGCAAGCAAACCAGTGTATGAGACCCGATATAACCAGCGCCCCCGGTGACTAGTATATTCATTTACTAAATCCTTAACATCGAAAAGCACCCATAGACGCTGTGCATTGATAAATATTCGGCTCAAGACCAAAGCGCTGCTGGTACTGCTGTTGTACCGCGGCAGTTACCTCAGCCACCTTTTGCTCTGGCATGAGGCCAACGACGCAACCACCAAACCCACCACCGGTCATACGAGCGCCACCGCTGGCACCTATGACTGTGGACATAATCTCCACCAAGCCATCCAATTCAGCAGTGGATACTTGATAATCATCCCGCAGCGACGCGTGAGATTCAGCCATAAGCTGCCCTAAGCGGGTTAAATCATTGGCCTGCATGGCTGCCATTGCATCCATTGTACGATCATTCTCTGTGATTACATGGCGAGCGCGACGAAATTGTTCATCGGTCAGTAGCAGTTTAGCATTTTGCAGCTGGCTTACACTCAGATCGCGTAACGCCGCTACGCCCAAAATCTGAGCCACTGTCTCGCATTGGGATCGGCGACTATTATACTCACTGTCCACCAGACCTCGTTTAACGTTAGAATTTACCACCAAGATAGCAGTTCCCTCAGGAATAGGGGCATCCTTGATGCTTAAATCGCGACAATCCAACACCATGGCATGATTCTCAAGGCCCATGGCGCTCACTAACTGATCCATTATGCCGCAATTACAGCCAACGAAACTATTCTCGGCTGCCTGACCAATTAATGCTGCGTCGACTCCACCCAAATCCAAGGAATAGAGATCAGTCACTGTCTTTAGTAGAGCAATTTCAAAACTGGCAGATGAACTCAAGCCTGCACCCTGAGGCACGTTGCCAGCAATATAAAGATTCATACCAGAAAACTCATTATTGTGCTGACGCAAACATTGTAGGGTGCCGCGCACATAGTTTCGCCACATTTCATCGTGGCAGTATTCGATATTGTCCAATGGAAACTGATCGATAGTTTGAGTAAAACCTCCAGCAAAGGCACAGATCTGGTTATCATCGCGGCGACTGGCAGCTATATGGGTTCCCATCTGAATCGCCGCTGGCAGAACAAAGCCCTGATTGTAGTCAGTATGATCGCCTATGATATTGACCCTTCCTGGCGCATAGCCTACGATCTCGGGCGAGTGCTTAAACAGCGCCTCAAAGTTCTTTTTTAGCGAGTGATCAGTCATCAGTGCTTAATCCATAGGCCTGTTTTATTGCTCTAAATAGTGCACAGCGGAACACTGGCGCAATCGCTCTGCGGCCTGTTCTGGGGTAATATCACGCTGCGGCTCAGCCATCATTTCATAACCCACCATAAACTTGCGCACCTCGGCACTGCGCAGCAATGGCGGCAAGAAACTGGCATGTAAAGTCCATTCTGAATGCTCATAGCCATCAAAAGGGGCGCCATGCCAGCCCATGGAATAGGGAAAAGAGCAGTTAAATAGATTATCGTAACGGATGGTTAACTGACTAATAATATCTGCTAAATCGAGTTTCTGTGGCTCATCTAGATCGGTTATGCGTTGTACCGGAAAGCGTGGCAACAGTAATGTTTCAAACGGCCAGGCCGCCCAGTATGGCACCACCACCAACCAATGCTTGTTGTGAACTACTAATCTCTCTTGTCTAGTCCACTCTGCGGCCACATAGTCCTGCAATAAATTGCTGCCGTGCTCGGCTTGATAGTCAGCAAACGTAATCTGCTTTTTCTCTACTAGTGTAGGCAACTGCTGCTGCGCCCACACCTGGCCATGGGGGTGAGGGTTGGAACAGCCCATGGCCGCACCCTTATTTTCAAAAAGCTGCACCCAGCGGTAGGTTTGCCCAAGCTCTGCGCTCTGCTGCTGCCAGGTATCTACCACCAACTTAATCGCTGGTAACGACATTTGTGGCAGGGTTTTGCTGTGATCGGGTGAGAAACAAATCACCCGACTTTCTCCCTGCTCGGTGCATAATTTAAATAAGGGATCATTGTCAGCAAATTCTGGCGTATCTGGCACTAGAGCAGCGAAATCGTTTTTAAACACATAGGTACCCTGATAATGAGGATTCACCTCCCCGCTGACTCTAACATTACCGGGGCATAGATAGCAGTTTTCATCATAGGATGTTGTCAACCGGGCAGCAGGAGCTTCCATTTGGCCCTGCCAGGGGCGGTTGGCACGGTGCGGAGACACCAAGACCCACTCGTTTAACAGAGGATTATAGCGACGGTGAGGGTGCTGTGCTGGTTCGAAACTATTCGTCATGGCTGTAGCATACTAAAACTAAGCCAATGCCGACAGCTAAGACTGATAATTTTCTTGTGTCATTGGATGAATATTAAGACATAAAAAAAGCCGCAATTTATGCGGCCTTCCTCAGTTAACTGAAAATAAGTAAACACTATTTTGCTTTAACAGTACCCACTGGCTCTGCAAACCAAACCCTCGGATTGTCGCAGGTATACAGCGCACCATAGAGTTCAGTTGCCACAGGAAACCCACCCGCATACATCATATCGTGCGCCTTACCTCGATCGGCTAGGGATTCTGCTACATAGACATTGTAAAAATCTGTAGTACTATCACGAGCATCTCCAACACTAGGAAACCAGCGATAGGCCCCCACGGGCATATTGTTTTCGGTCATCCAAGTGACCCACTTTGCATCTGCCATTGCAATGTCATCATTAGTTACGCCGTCGTTCATCTCACAGGCGTTAATTTGTATATACCCGGCTTCACCCATATTCTCATAGGGTTTGAGCACAAAAGAGTCCATTAAACCATTACCTGCGCAGGTGGAGACTTCAGCAAATTTTGCAGCCATTTTTTGTCCTTTGTTAAACCATTCGTCTTTAATGCGACCCATGGCCTCCTGGTTCTTTGCTATACCCATCCAGATATAATCTGCCTCAACATCGCCCCCAGAGGTTAATATCGGGCGAAGAGCAAAAGCGGTGTAGTCTTCAGAAAATTTGCCTTTTGACCATTTTTCCCATTTGGCAGACACGTCCCTCAAGTCATCCATCGACTGATCATCATTAAAGGTACATCCGAGATACTCCACCGCACTTCTAGACGGCATATGGTGATCGGCTAGAGTCTGTGACACAAGAAACATACCGGATAAAACTAATATTGCACTTATCATTGAGCGTTTCATAAACTATCCTTTTGTTGTTTTCTAAATAAGAGTGAGGGTTTGCAATACCCAAACGACATCACCAATGAGCAAATATAACCTTGCTGCACATACTACTGGTGTTTAAAATCACTAAAGTACACACCATAGTGGGCGTAGTCGTCGAAATTAGTCAACCGGATGGCTATGCCAATGACAGAAATGTGATGATGTTGTATAAATTATGTGGAGTTGATCATGAAAAAATTAGATATCGCCTTTGTACGCAGTCAATTTCCTGCGTTTAGTGACCCGTCACTGGAAGATTTTTTGCATTTTGAAAATGCCGGTGGCTCCTATGCCTGTGAACACGTGATCAACGCATTATATAGTTATTACACCAAGACCAAAGTGCAACCCTACTATGGCTTTAAACCATCAAAAGAGGCTGGAGAGCAAATGACCAGAGCCCGACAACGCATGGCCTCATGGCTGAACGTTAACGCAGACGAAGTGCACTTCGGGCCATCTACTTCACAGAATACCTATGTAGTGGCTCAGGCCCTGAGGAATTATTTGAAGCCTGGGGATGAAGTTATTGTCACCAATCAAGACCACGAGGCCAATATAGGTGTATGGCAACGCTTAGAAGACAACGGCATCGTGGTGCGGGAATGGCGCGTTAATACAGATACCGCAGAACTAGAGGATGCGGGGCTTGAGGCCCTGCTGAATGAGAAAACCCGTATGGTGGCCTTCACCCACTGCT
>OBMK010003696.1_pt1 | contig 10467 bp, 7 predicted proteins | sample 1539081 | NCBI WGS metagenome assembly OBMK01 (sample SAMEA3355528, study PRJEB22509) | marine metagenome | biome: marine; feature: river plume; material: water | place: USA | collected 2010-08-07 | depth 0.5 m | reverse complement strand
CACGGCTAAACCTTTTATAATGAGGTTGGAGGAACACATCATATCCAGTCAAAGGGGCAAAAGTAAGCTATACAAAAAAATGCGCTTGACAGATTATGATTGTACATGTAGAATAGTAAATAAATTTCCTGACAAGGAAATGGCGCTGGACTGGGAAAAAAGGCTTATCAAGCGTACACCCACAGAACGTAAACTCAACACATCCTGGGGCGGAGAAGATGGCGAAAACAATCACAGAGTATGGCGACGGCAGGATATTATTAAGAAGTATTACAAGCGAAAGAATAGCAAGGATAAGTACACACAATGAAAACACAGGTTGCTGAACTAGACTTATTTTACCTGAGTTATGACGAGCCAAACTGTGAAGAGCATTGGGCGGATCTACTAAACAAAGTACCCTGGGCCAAGCGTGTTCATGGTGTAAAGGGATTCGATGCCGCACACAAAGAATGCGCCCGGCAATCAGAAACAGATCGTTTTATTACCATAGATGCTGATAACATAGTTAACGAAGATTTTTTTGATCAGGATCTTGTGATGCCTGAGTCAGACAGCATCTATAGTTGGAATGCCAAAAACATGCTTAACGGGTTATGTTATGGCAATGGCGGAGTAAAGTGCTGGCCCAAAGAGTATGTGCTTGCTATGCGTACACACGAGGAAGCCGACGACGGTGAGGGCATGGAGTTTTGCTGGAAGCTAAACTACGTACAGATGAACGATGTGTTTTCTGAAGTATATCAAACTCATACTCCCTATCAGGCATTTCGAGCAGGCTTTAGAGAAGGTGTTAAAATGAGCCTGGCAGAAGGAAAACGTGTTAGTGCTGAAAACTTTAGGAAAGAAATTTGGTGGCAAAACTTCCAGAGATTGCAGGTATGGTGTAACATAGGTTCAGATGTAGACAACGGCCTATGGGCCATATACGGTGCCCGACTAGGTTGCTACCATGCAGTATTGGATCAGGATTTTGATAATAATCTCATAGCAGATTATGCTTGGTTTAATGATTTCTTTACAAATACATCAGGCGACGTCGATGATCTGGAAATAGCTTTATCAGATATAGCAGTTAAACTTAGAAGTAGCATACCCGACATGATGTTATTTGAGCCCAGCACAGACTATAGTAAATTCTTTAAGTTCACATATGTACCTCCCAAACGATATGGTGCCATGGTAACTGAAAAACAAATCCAAGATATCATGGAATCTACGAATAAAGCCCGTAAATAGTACGCCCTAAAGAGAAACCACAAGGAGATAATGATGGCCTCAATCGGATTTATTGGGGTAGGCAAGTTAGGACAAGCCTGCGCCGAAATGGTTGCTGAGGTCCATGATGTTGTGGGTTATGATGTAATGCCCAGAGAGCCAGAGAACTTCACCATGGTGGAGAATCTTACTGATGCTGTTCTGGGACAGGACATTGTTTTTGTGGCTGTTCAAACACCACATGACCCTGAATATGATGGATCAGCGCCTACCAGCCATTTACCCAACAAGGACTTTGATTATACGTTAGTTAAGGAAGTTCTTAGTGAAGTAAATCAGGTAGCCACAGCAGACCAATTAATAGTTCTTATCAGCACAGTATTACCAGGTACTGTACGCAGGGAGTTTATACCTCTGTTAACCAATACCAGATTTGTATACAATCCCTATCTGATCGCCATGGGCACAGTCAAGTGGGACATGGTCAATCCAGAAATGGTTATGATTGGTACTCGCGATGGATCAGAGACAGGTGACGCCAAAGAGCTTATCGACTTCTACAAAACCTTCATGCAGAACGATCCCAAGTATGTAGTGGGAACCTGGGACGAGTGTGAGTGTATCAAAGTTTTCTATAACACATTCATTTCGGCCAAAGTTTCATTAGTAAACATGATACAGGATGTAGCAGAAAAGCAAGGCAACATCAATGCTGAAGTTGTGTGTGATGCTTTAGCAACAAGTGACAGACGTATCATGGGACCAGGTTATATGAAGCCAGGCATGGGCGATGGTGGTGCTTGTCACCCCAGAGATAATATTGCCTTGCGTTGGATGGCAGAAAAGCTAGAGTTAGGATACGATCTGTTCGATGCAGTAATGCTATCCAGAGAAGTACAAGCAGAAAACATGGCCAAGAGCTTGGCAGTACATGCCAGCGCCGGCGCCGGGGTAGTACCTCCGATGCCAGTTGTGATAGTGGGCAAAGCATATAAACCACTAGTACCCTATGAGGCAGGTTCCAGTAGCATGTTAGTGGGACACTATGTGGAAGAGGCAGGTATCGACCTTTACTATTATGACGAAGTAGTGGGCGAAATACCTCCCCAAGACGTATTGGACAAACCCGCAGTGTATCTTATCGCACACAATCCTGCTATCACATACGGCGAACAATTAGACTTTGTCAAGGGCTGGTACTCAGAGCATCGTGTAACAGATTGTGACCAAGCACTCACTGTTGCTACTGCCAATGGTTCAGAACTTAGTTTTGCACCTGGCAGTGTGGTAGTGGATCCCTGGAGAAAAGTTCCAGATATTCCTGATGTAGAAGTTGTGCATTATGGAAACACCAGAAATCTATGAGTGGTGAATATCACAGACATGCTATAGAAATGAGGGACCTTTTAGCAGTTGAAAGTCCCTCGTTATGTTTAGCAAAATGGCAACAGGTAAGCATTCATCTCCCCCAAGGTCGTACTCAAAGTTGCTATCATCCCCCTACACATACAATCCCTGTTGAAATGCTGGATAAAAATCCTGGTGTATTGCATAATACTCCACAAAAGAAAAAAGAACGCAAAATGATGAAGGAAGGCAGCCGGCCATCAGGTTGTTCGTATTGTTGGAAAATTGAGGACGCGCCCAGTGATGATCCCAAAGGGCATTTAAGTGATCGACATTATCGTTCAAGTGAATGGTGGAGTGCGCCAACATTTGATGAGGTTAAAAATAGTGCCTGGGATTATGATGTAATTCCCAGATATGTGGAAGTTAATTTTAATCAAGCATGCAACTTTAAATGTATGTATTGTTCTCCTCACTTGTCAACAACATGGGAGGATGAAGTAAAAAAACATGGGGGCTATGAGCTTGCGGATGGCAGCATTCATAATGATTTAGAAGCCCTGCGTGGAAAAGGAATGATGCCTCTAAAAGTAGCACAAGGTGAAAATCCCTACATTACGGCATTCTGGAAGTGGTGGCCCACAATATATCGTAAACTTAGAGTCTTTAGAATGACAGGTGGCGAACCCCTAATGGATAAAAATACCTTTAAGGTATTGGATTATGTTAATGAAAACCCTCACGGACATTTGGAACTTAGTATCACTAGCAATATGTGTCCACCAGATCAAATATTATTTGATAAATTTATAGAAAAAGTTCAAGCAATTGAAGAATTAAGAACATACCATGACCCAGAAAATTTCAACGTGCACAGCAATAATCACTGGTATGTCGATAAAGGGTTTAAACATTTTTGGTTATATGTATCTCTTGATGGGTTCGGTGAGCAAGCCGAATATATGCGCAACGGATTAGAATTTGACCGTATGCTTAATAATGTAAAACGATTCTTACAAGAGACAAAATATACATCAATAAGTTTTATTAACACATTTAATATCATGAGCATTCCCAGCCTGAAAAAATTTTTGCAGATGATTTTGGAATTACGAGAAGAATTTGGTGGTAGAAATCAAGTAGAGTTTGAAATAGCACCACCCCAAACCGAGGAAGAAAAACAACATAACGTAGTTCATGAAGTTTACAAACAAAGAAAATTTCAGCGAGTATTTTTCGATATTCCTATATTAAATTTTCCGGACTGGTTCAATATAAGAAATTTAGGCGAGGATGGTATAGATACAGTTAAAAATTGTATTAAATTCATGGAGGATAATGTGCAGGATGAAAACTATAATCAAACTTTTGAAGGTTTTAAACCTTATGAAATTTTAAAAATTAAAAGAGATTTAGCAATCATGGAAGATCGTCCGGAAGATGATATATTAAATAAAAATAAGCAAAATTTTTATGCATACATAATACAGCATGATCAACGTAGGAATTTAGATTTTTTAAAAACTTTTCCAGAACTAACGAGATTTTGGGAAGAATGTAAAACAGAGTACAACAGGAGATAGAAATGCCAGGACCGCAAAATAGTGAATCTTTTGCTAATTATAAAAAACGAGTAGTGGATACTATAAGTGACAGTTATTGTGCGGCAAAATGGCTAAACGCTACTATCTGGCTAGGCAATGGTCAGACAACTTCCTGTCACCACCCTTTAGGGCATCAAATTAATGCAGAAGAATTAAAAGATAATCCCACTGCTATTCATAATACTCCACACAAAAAACTTATGCGTAAGTATATGCAGGAAGGCACCCGCCCACAGGAGTGTGAGTATTGTTGGAAAATCGAGGATCTGGGCAGAGATTCTATTAGTGACCGTGTATATAAAACCGCAGTATTTGACGAGGAGCATATTATTGCAACCTCAGAAGCTAGCTGGGAAGAAAACACGATGTTACGCACACTGGAAATCAGTTTTGATAGAACATGTAATTTTTCATGTAGTTATTGCAATCCCAGTTTCAGTACTAGCTGGGTCAAAGATATTAAGAAATTTGGTCCCTATAGAAATATAAATGGTGATGCTCGGAGTCATTTCATCAACGCTGCTGATCATGCAAAGCCTATTTCTGACGAAGAAAATCCATATACTAAAGCATTTTGGCGTTGGTGGGAAATGGAGGATGGACTAGCTGATAACCTTGAGGAGATTCGTATCACTGGCGGCGAACCATTAATGGCGGCAGGTGTATGGAGATTATTTGAGTGGTTTAGGGATAATCAGGAACGAGTTAAAAATCGTTCAGATGGTAAAGTAATGAGATATGCAATTAATAGCAACCTTGTGCCCAAAGACGATCTCATGGATAGATTGATCGAACTCAGTAATTATGTACCTCACTTGGAAATTTATACTAGTAATGAATCTTTTGGCAAACATGCAGAATATATTCGTGACGGTTTGATCTGGGATAAGTGGTTACACAACTTGACTAGACTACACACAGAGGGAAACATCAAGAAAACTCATATGATGATGACTATTAACAGTCTGTGTCTGTCCAGTATAACTGAGTTTATGGATGAAATGTTGAAATTTAAACAAAAACATGACACAGTATATCCCACCATGAGTTTAAATATTTTGCGTTTCCCTAGCTTCCAAAGCTGTGCTATGTTGCCCATGGAAATCAGACAAAAATATAGTGAAAAACTACAGACATGGTTAAGTGAGCGTATCGAAGAAAACGTTAAAACTTCCTATGACAGACCTATTTTAACAACCATAGAGCGTGAGCAAACACAAAGGTTGATTGACTATTTGGATGTGATTAAAACACCGCATAAGAATGTCAAAGATCCAGAACAAAACAAAAGAGATTTTAAGCAGTTCTATTCTCAATATGATGTAAGGCGCGGCAAAGACTTCAGAGCAACATTCCCCGCAGAGTTTGTGGAATGGTTCGATAGCATAGAAACAGAAGTCCCACAACCCATAGAGATTATTAGTGGTGAGTATAGGCCTGGCATGGACTTGGTTCCCGAACATCCCCCCGAAGATCCCAGTGCAGAAGTGTTTGAAAATCCGGATTTAAAATGACAAATAACAGAATAATCCCCAAATGGGGCACTGATGCAAAACCTGCGCAAGACAGTGAAAACAAAGTTTTTTGTATGGCACCCTGGACACATACCTATTTAAGTCCACAGGGCGAGCGCCGTCTGTGTTGTGCTAGCAGGGAAGAACACAGTTTTCAAAGGCAATACATTGATATTACTAATGATGAAAAGTATGGAGTCCTTGCTAGTAGTAAAACTGATTTAGAAGATTTTAATCCAGTGAGTTTACGTGAACACTGGAATAGCCCGTATATGTGTGACATCAGAAAAAAACTCATGGCAGGCGAAGAGATACCCCAGTGTGATGTATGTAATAAAAATTTATTAATGGAAGGCGAAAGCTATCGAGGATGGTTCACTGGCACATTATTCAAGGACAAAATACAGGAAGCATTTGATAAAACTGATGATACTGGATACACCACCATGGAGCCAATTAGCTTCGATTATCGCTTTAGCAACCTGTGTAATTTTAAATGTCGCATGTGCGGGGAACAGTTAAGCAGTTCCTGGGAAGCAGAGAAGAAAAAACATGATTTATGGAGGCCTGAGAATCAGCCCTTCATGATTCCAGAAATTAAAGAAGCCATGCAGGATTTTCAAATTAACGTAGTAGAGCCTGAATTTAGAGATGCTGTAAGCCGTGGTATAGTGGAAGAGATGTACTGGGTTGGTGGCGAACCCTTGATGTACGATATTCATTGGTGGACACTGGAAGAAATGTTGAACAATGGATCTGCAAGCAAATGCTATATGCGATATAATAGTAATCTTAGCAGGGTGCAATTTGGCGATAAAAATTTATATGATTATTTACACAAGTTTAAAGATTGGATGATGTGTGCAAGTATCGATGGCACTGGTGACATTGTGGAATACATTCGCACAGGAATTAAGTGGGATGAATGGTTAGCAAACTTCAAACAGGGTGTTGCATTGCCAGGCGGTAATAAAAAAATGAAACTGGATCTTACCATAACTGCGCCAGGTATGTTTAGTCTCAAAGATTTATTTGATTTATCTGTGGAATTAGACGTAGAAATAATTACTAAAACTACTTTTGCATTTCATCCAGATATCATGTGGACTCCTCTGTCCTGGCCCAGAGAAATTTTAAATAGTGTGGTTGACGACATTTTAGCATATTGTGAGCCCAGGGCAAATTGGAATCATCGTAGTTTTATCTCTAATCTTAAAGCATTTAAAGAAACCAGAAAGACTCATGCAGAGGAATGGCCTGAAACATACGCTGAGGCACGTGGCAATGGAAAACGCTGGGTACAGTATTTAGAACAATTGCGTGAAGACACAGACGTAACCATGAGAACAATTTATTCAGAAAGCAGTGAGCTTTTAGAGTGGTGGGATAGCATAGAGGGGATCGAAGGTGTCGAGTGATTCAATGTGCGTATTACCCTGGATACATTTAGCAACACACCCCAACGGTGGATGCAGTCTGTGCTGTCGTAGTAATCATACAGATGCTATAAGTTGGGCTAAGAAAGAAGACAGCCATAGCCTAGCTCTGCTTGATAATAGTAGCATCCCAGAAGTCTTAAACAGTCAAAAGTTTGTGGAAGTCAGACGGGCTATGTTAAATGGTCAAAGATCTCCAGAATGCGAAGGATGTTGGCAAGACGAGGACAGTGGCATTGAAAGTAAGAGACAATATGAGAATCGAAGATGGTCACACATCATTGAAGAATTAGAAAATTCTGCCGTAATTCACAGACCCAACTACCGTTATATAGAATTGCGTCTGGGCAATGTATGCAACAATGCGTGTTTGACCTGCAACAGCTATAGCAGTAGTCGTTGGTATCCTGACGAAAAAGTAATTGCTTCGGATTTATCATGGTTCGATCTTAGACCACAAGAAAATTTTAAGTGGTTTGAGTCTGAAGAATTTTATGATGAGTTAACACAATATAGCGAGGGTGTGGAAGAAATATACATCAACGGCGGCGAACCCACACTAATAAAAGCACATTTTAGATACTTGAAAAATCTAATAGAAAATGGAACTTCACAAAAAGTGCACCTAGTTTATAGTTTAAATATGATGGATATTCCAGCATCACTAGTAGAGCTATGGAAATCCTTTAAGCAAGTCACAGTGAATGCAAGCATAGACGATCTTTATGAGCGCAACTACTATATTAGATATCCTAGCAAATGGCATGACACAGTCCGTAGCATAAACATACTCACAGAACTGGATAATGTAGAATGGCATGTCACACAGACAGTCAGCATTTTTAATATAGATAACTTGCACAATTTTTCTGCCTGGCTCAAACACTCATATAACAAAAAACCCCAGCATAATTATGTGTTATATCCCGATTACCTGAGTTTAGCAGTGTTGCCAGAAGATTACAAAGCACAACTAATGGAATTTTATAGTGATCAATTAGACGCCCATCAGAGAAATGATTTATTTGCTAAGTTAAGTATTAAGTATGATCAAGAATTGGCTATCAAAGCAAAAGAATTTATAACAGCCGTAGACAAGGCCAGAAGCTTGTGTTATACTGTCTATCTGCCGCATCTGTCTAAAATATTTAACGAGATAAATTATGGATAACTTACCAGAAAACATACAACACAGTTATTGCGCGGCAAAATGGCTAATGGTTACCATGCATTTTGGCATGGGTGAAAATCATAGTTGTTATCATCCTCCCATACACAGATGGGACGCTGAGGATGTTAAAGAAAATCCTCACATGCTACATAACACAAAGCAGAAGGTTGAAGCACGTCGTGAAATGCTGTCAGGTGAGAAACCTTCAGAGTGTTATTATTGTTTTGATATGGAAGCGATCAACCCTGATGTAATAAGTGACAGAAAACGATTTTTCAGTGAGTCCTGGGCATTGGAACGCAATCAAGAAATAATTGCTTCATCATACGATACGCCTGTTAACCCTGCCTATCTGGAACTTAGTTTTGCGCATACTTGCAATTTTGCCTGTAGTTATTGTAGTGCTGGCCAGAGCAGTAAATGGGAACATGACATTCGCCGACATGGAAGTTATCCAGTTGCTGATCCCACTGTGCATTTGGACAAATTGCATGACATGATACCCGAGGATAAAAATGTTTATATTGACGCATTTTGGAAATGGTTACCTGATGCATATAAGGATTTGCGATATCTAAGGATTACCGGAGGTGAACCATTAGCCACACAAAACTTTATGAAGCTTCTGGATTTTATAACCCATAATCATAATCCAGATTTAACCGTTGTTGTTAACACTAATCTTTGTGTACCAGAAAAAAATCTTCAAGCATTTTTTAACAAAACCAGAGCGTTACTAGATGCAAATACTATCAAAGGTATTGAAGTTTACACGAGCATGGATACCTGGGGAGAGCAAGCAGAGTATATCAGAGACGGGTTGGATATCAAACGTTGGAAATCCACTGTAAAAAGAGTACACGAGCAATTTGGTGTCCCCATCAGGGTAATGGTTACATTTGGACTCCTGAGCGTTTATAACTTTGATGCTTTTGCTCAGGAAATAATTGAGATGAGAAGTCAAGGCATTGATATAATGTATAATTGTGCTAGGTTAGTTGACCCCAAGCAATTTGATTTACGAATTTTACCAGACAGTGCTGACGAACATTTCGAAAGAGTAAATAGTTTTATTAATTCATCTGATAGTGTAAAAATTGAAAAAGAGACATGGGCCATGGTTTATGATTTTTGGAAGTCCAGAAAAAACTCCCTGACTGACGAAGATCGCGCGTGGCGTAAGAATCAATTACAGTTGTTTGTGTCAGAGTATGATAAAAGACGTAACAAGGATTTTAATACAACGTTTCCCGAATTAGTTGATTGGATATCAAATGATTAATAAAAAAATATCTGAATTACCTGAGTCATTTTGCAGTGTTCCCTGGCTTCAGATTCATACTGAACCAGATGGTAAAATTAGCCCTTGCTGTTATTACTCTCATGACTCTATGGATATATTAGGTAATTGGAATACTGAAAGCATTTCTAATATCTTTTATAGCGATCAATGGAATGCATTGCGAAAAGATTTTCTGGACGGTGTGAAGCCCGATGCTTGTAATCGTTGTTGGAAGGAGGAACAAACTGGTGCATCAAGCATGAGAACCATGTTTAATGAAAAATATCAATCCACCAAATATGGTAAAAATCATTACCATGATTACTTTCCTGACATCATTGCTCAAGGAAATGATGATGGATCTGTGTCAGAAGAATTAAATTTAGCTACGGTAGATCTTATTTTTAACAACTTGTGCAATTATAAATGTAGATCCTGTGGCTCAATGTTAAGTTCTTCAATTGCAGTTGAAGAGCAAAAAATGCATGAATCAGGATCTAATATTATACCATTGGCCGACAAACTATTAACAAATTCTGATATAGTTCATCAAAAGGCAGATTTGCAATTTCTTGTTGACAAATCAGACAAGTTCACTGAGATACATTTTAGTGGGGGTGAACCCATGCTTCAAAAGGAGCATTATAAATTTTTAGAGTTAATGATAGCCGCTGGTAAAACATCAACTACCATAAGATATAATACCAACCTTAGTGTTTATACTCTCAAGGAATATAATGCATTTGAAATACTGCAAAATTTTGAAAATGTTTTTATTGTGGGAAGCATAGATGCAATGGGCATGCAAGGTGAATATATTCGCAAAGGTTTCAATTGGGAAAGAAGTTTAGAGTGGATTAAAACCTGTAAAGAATATCTACCTAGGGCCGATTAT
>OBMK010003686.1_pt1 | contig 10486 bp, 8 predicted proteins | sample 1539081 | NCBI WGS metagenome assembly OBMK01 (sample SAMEA3355528, study PRJEB22509) | marine metagenome | biome: marine; feature: river plume; material: water | place: USA | collected 2010-08-07 | depth 0.5 m | reverse complement strand
AGTCCCTATTATTGATCCTGAAGAGCACTTTGTCACACAGGGTTGAATGGGTTGATCCTGCCAAGCGGTGGCATATCCCAATGGCATATTCCGAGACCCTGCCTCTGCCTTGACTTCAGGCTTTCGGGTGATCTCTGGGGTTTGGGCAATCGCCAGAGTTTTGGTGCTCTCTGATTTTTCAGTTGTTTCTGGCTTTTCGGTTGTTTCTGCCTTTTTAGTTGTCGCTGGCTTTCCAGTTGTCGGGGGTGCCACTTGGGATACAGCAGCCGTCTCAGAGATAGGTGTCACACCAGTTTTCTTTTTTGAAACAGCAACATCCTGCAAGGTCGGCGCAGGGACCGGCATCACAGGATCAAGTCCCAGTGACTCTGCGGCTGGTTTGCCAAACGTCGGGGGAAGACCGCAAACCGGCACTCGGGTCTTTGCGACCCGAGGTGCCCAATGCAAGACGTCATCAAACACCACCCGGATGTATAAACATCCGCGGCTATCGATATATGTATTGGCGCTAAAGTCTTCCGGCGGCAGTTCTGCCGGATTGCTTTCACCGGTTATGGCCACCGCAATATGACACCAAAGACAAAGCTGTAGTATCAAAAACGTCCGAAAGATTGCGCGCGCTAACGTCATGGCGACCCCAAAAAAGTGCCTACAGGCTGCAACAAATCAGCCATTGTGTAAAGCTAAGACGCAATTATTTTGTGCCAAACATACGGTCACCAGCATCACCTAACCCGGGCACGATATAGCCTTTTTCATTCAGGTGCGAATCCAATGCCGCCGTCACGATGGGAACGTCGGGGTGGGCCTCAGCCATCCGCGCCACACCTTCTGGCGAGGCCAATAAGCATAAAAACCGGATGTTTGTTGCACCAGATTGCTTGAGCAAATCCACCGCCGCCACTGAGGAATTGCCCGTCGCCAGCATCGGGTCCACCGCAATTACCAAACGGTCCTGCATCGATTCCGGCACCTTGAAATAATATTGCACCGGCTGCAGCGTCTCCTCATCGCGGTATAGACCAACAAACCCGACACGCGCCGAGGGCACCAATTCAAGCACGCCATCCAGCAAACCGTTGCCAGCCCTCAGAATAGAAATCAGCGCCAGCTTCTTGCCATCAAGCACCGGCGCGTCCATCTGCTCCATCGGAGTTTCAATGACCTTGGTGGTCATTGGTAAACCACGGGTCACCTCATAGGCTAGCAACTGGCTGATTTCACGCAGTAATTGCCGAAAAACCGCTGTTGATGTCTGTTTTTCGCGCATCAAGGTCAATTTATGCTGTACCAAAGGATGCGAAACGATTGTAAGATTTTCACTCATGGGAGCTCCAGTTTTTCAAGCACCCGACCGCGGGTCCCCTCATCGCAAAATGCAGCCGCGGCCGCTGTCGCATTCAAATCACGGAAATCGTCTGCCGTCCAGTCATACGCTTCGGCAAGGCTTTGGTATTCCTGCCGCATTGTCGTAGAGAAAAACGGGGGATCATCTGTCGATACCGTCACTTTGACACCAGCCTCGCGCAGCGCTCGGATGGGATGTGTTGCCAGTGTCTTTGTCACACCCAACGCCACATTCGACCCAGGGCAAACCTCAAGCACAATTTCACGGGCAACCAGTTCTTTCACCAATGCTGGATCTTCTATCGCCTGCACACCGTGCCCAATACGAACCACCCTGAGACCATCTATTGCCTGCCAAACTGACGCGGCGCCGCCCCATTCGCCCGCGTGGCTGGTCAAATGTAGCCCGGCCTCGTGCGCCATATCAAAGCTATAGGCAAAATCATCTTGCCGGCCTTGCATCTCGTCGCCGCCCATACCAAAGCCGACGATCCAATCGTCTGCTGTCTCTGCTGCGCACCGCGCTGTGAGCTTGGCGCGCTCAGGTCCGAGATGGCGGATACAAGTCGGGATGCCACGCATGAGGATGCCGTGCTGCGCCTCGGCTTGCGCAGCGGCCTCACGGATGGCTTGCAAATATTCGCGCCAAGCTGAAAGATCTCCACCGCCACAAAACTCCGGCGACAAAAAGCTTTCAACATAGATCACGTCATTGGCCGCACATTCAGCCAAAACCGCCACGGTCAAGCGGTGAAAATCCTCGGGGCTTTGCAACACCTGTGTCGCCGCTTCATACACCGCAAGAAATTCGGTGAAACCACCAAAAGCATAGCGCCCGTCAGGGGCAAAAATACCGCCGATATCAACTTTTTTTTCATACGCCAACTGGCGGATAAACGCTGGGGGTGCGGCCCCTTCCAAATGCAGGTGCAATTCTACCTTAGCAAGGTGAGAAATATTCATAAAAAACTCTTTCCACCCCCCTGTGACGCGACCCCGAGGTGCGCTGCAATACTCGCCGCGACATCCTCAAAATTGACCAGACCGATGGCCGCGGCCGGCCGGCCAACCCCCAGTACCGGCACCCGTTCACGGGTGTGATCAGTGCCATGCCATGTGGGATCATTACCATGATCAGCGGTGATCAGCAAAAAATCGTCTCCACGCAGTCGAGGCAGCAGCGACCCCAGTTGCGTATCAAACCATTCCAGAGCTAGAGCATAGCCCGAAACATCGCGCCGGTGCCCATAAAGGCTGTCAAACTCGACAAAGTTTGCAAAGGTCAATGACCCATCTTCGGCGCTTTCCACCGCCTGAAACAGATGCCGCATCAACGCCTGATCTGTGCCTGTGTGCAGCGTATCAATCCCGCTCATCGAAAAAATATCTCCAATTTTACCGATAGCATGGACCTGTCCGCCCGCCGCCTGCACCCAGTCCATCAGGGTCGGTGTGGGTGGTGCAATCCCATAATCACGCCGGTTACCAGTACGCTGGAAACCCGTCTCTACAGAGCCGGTGAAGGGGCGAGCAATCACCCGGCCGACATGCATTTGGTGCAGGCGTGGTGCCAGCGCAGCGCAAAGCGCGTGTAACCGCTTCAGACCAAACCTATCCTCATGGGCCGCAATCTGAAACACGCTGTCGGCCGAGGTATAACAAATTGGCCATCCCGAATGCAGATGCTCGGCTCCGTGCTCGGCAATCATTTGCATGCCCGACCCATGACAATTGCCCAATATTCCTGCCGTGCCTGCCATCTCGCAGACTTGTGCCACGAGACCGGCACCAAAAGCAGGGATAGTATCGGGGAAATAGTGCCATGCCCAAGGAACTCTGAGCCCTGCCAGTTCCCAATGCCCGGTCGGGGTATCTTTGCCTGACGAGTGCTCTGTTGCCGCGCCCCAAAGCCCCCTTGGCGAAACGGTCAACCCGGGCATGGCCTCCCCTGAGGCCATGCGCACTGCGGCCCCCAACCCCAATCCATCTAACGTTGGGACTGCCAGCGGCCCCCTGCGCCCAATATCGGCCTGTCCCGCGGCGCAGGCCTGCGCGATATGGGCCAGCGTATTGGCACCACTATCGGGATAGGAGCCATTGAAATATTGGTCCGCATCAGGGGCTCCGCCACAACCCACCGAATCCATCACCAGCAAAAATGCCCGGCTCACCGCATAATCCTGTCACAAATCAACGGTGCAAGTTCCGGCGCACCCGCGCTTAGGCGTATCGCGGCACGGATCCGGTCTGCCGTCACTTCGGCCTGTTCCAAACGCGCCGCATGAACCCGCGCTAAAACATCGCCCGGCGCAATTCGGCACCCCAAAGCTACGATGTCACTCAAGCCTGCAGCCGGATCGATCACATCGGTTTCAACCTGCCGGCCGCCACCAAGAGAGACGACCGCCAATCCCAGGGCCTCGCCATCAATTGCACTCACATAACCCGCGTCCGTGGCGGTTACTTCCAACACCACATCGGCCTGCGGCAGATAACGCGCGGCCTGCTCAACAAAGCCGGGCGGTCCTCCTTGGGCTGCAACCATGCGGCCAAACCGCTCTGCCGCCGCGCCACTGGTGATGGCCGCTGCAATCCGCTTGGTGCCTTCACTGGCCGAACCAACCATCCCGGCACCGGCCAGAACCTCACCGCCCAAAGCCACCGACAGCTCAAAAACCAAACCCTGCGCCCGGCCAGACAGCACATCTACGACATCGGCAACTTCCAACGCGTTGCCCACCGACGGAACCAACGGCTGGTCCATGTTGCTGATGAGCGCGCAGGTCGGGCAGCCTGCCGCGACCGCCGTCTCGACTAAAGCAGTGGCTAGCGCCTGCGCCTCGGTGCGTTGTTTCATAAATGCGCCACTGCCTAGCTTTACATCCAACACCAAGCCGTCAAGGCCTGCAGCCAACTTTTTGCTGAGGATCGAAGCCGTGATCAAGTCGATACTATCAATGGTCGCGCTGACATCGCGCACCGCATAGAGCCGCCGGTCTGCCGGTGCAATCTCAGCATTGGCGCTAAAAATCGCACATCCCGCCTGTGCCAGCACCGAAGCTGCCTTGGATTGCGACAGCGTAACCGACAATCCCGGAATTGCCTGCAATTTATCCAGCGTCCCGCCGGTGTGACCAAGACCGCGACCGGAAATCATCGGTACAAACGCCCCGCAGACCGCCAAGGCCGGTGCCAACACCAGCGAAACGCAGTCACCTACCCCGCCGGTAGAGTGTTTATCAAGGACCGGTCCCGCCACATCCCATTTCATCCGCGTGCCGCTGTCACACATCGCCCGGGTCAATGCCGCACGACCTGCCCCGCCCAAGCCTTTCAAACAAACCGCCATGGCAAAGGCCCCGGCTTGTGCATCACTGACCACGCCGCTTGCAAGCCCGTTTGCAAACCACTGCAATTCACCGTCTTCCAGCGGCTGCTGATGGCGAAGCTTTGCAATGATCACACGCGCATCCATCCCCGCTTATCGATCCATATGCCGCGGCGTGAACGCCCCCGGCAGTAAATCTGCCACGGTGGTGATTTGCTGTGCGCCCGCGGTTGTGGCAAGCGTCACCACAACATCGCCATGACTGAATTCGGCCAGCTTTTGCCGGCAGCCGCCACAAGGCGGCACCGGATCGGGACAATCAGCAATCACGCAGATCTCGGAAATCCTTGTTTCACCCGCCGCTACCATGGCTGCAATGGCACCAGCTTCGGCACAGGTGCCTTCGGGATAGGCGGCATTTTCCACGTTGACACCAGTGTAGACCGTGCCCGATTGGGTGCGTAACGCCGCGCCGACCTTGAAGCCCGAATAGGGCGCATAGGCATTTTCGCGAACCGCCCGCGCCGACTGAAGTAGCGACATCTCCGCCTCTCTCTCGTTCACTTTAGTCCAGTTATGACCCTTGCTTGAAGCGGCTTCAAGGGCGATCAGCTGCGATAGACCACCCCAAACCTCACTGCGAAAGGATCGTTTCAAACACACCCGGCAAAGAAACCTCTAGCAATTCCAGATCAGCGCCCAATGGGCGGTAGCGCGTGGACATTCTCGGCGGAATGACAAAGGCATCTCCGGGCTGTAACTGGACAGCGTCGCGACCCTCGCCTTCCAACTCCATGCGTCCCTCCATGACAAAGGTGAACAGAATATCACATTTATGCTCGGTCCACTCCATCGTACCTGTGCCCGGGCGCACAACATGCACACCGGCGACATTTCCGGTATTATGGGCAATCGCGGTATCGCGACTTACAAATCCCGGCAAGCGGAACGGGTGCCACCGGGCCTGATCAGCTTTATGGTGCACAAAGCTTTGACCCTGAAATTTACGGGCCGGATCAGCGGGCCCGTTCGGCAGGGTCATATCATGGTCAATTGTTGTTACATGCTCGGCAGGCACCCCGATTTCAATCACCTCGATATTATCACTGGCATAAAGTACTTTGTGGCGGATTTCAGGCGGTTGGATCACACAATTGCCCGCCTCAAGGCGAAACGGGTCGCCCTGATCTTCATAGACAAGGTCAACCCAGCCGCGATAACAAAAGATCAACTGAAACCCCACGGTATGATAATGCACCATATCCGGCACCGGCCCACCATCAGGGATTCGGATATGGCTGGCAATAATCGACCCCCCCAACCGGTCCGGGATCAGGTCCCGGTAATGCATGCCAGCACGCCCAATTACCCAAGGAGCTTGATCTGACAGCCGACGCACCACAAAACTATGCTGGGTTTCCGGCATTACCATCGGTACATGCAGCGGTCGGATCTCGACTTTTGTACCGTTTGGGGCCACCAGATCGACATCGCCCGCGGCAAATGTGCTCGGATCCTCACATAAAATGCGCAGCGTGACCGGTGCCTCAGACGCCCCGGTTTCAATCCGCACCCGGATACCATGCCCGGAGAATACTGCCACCTGTGGATCGTCGGCCGGATAGATCATATCCATGCGCATTTTAAGCGTTGTGGTGAAAAATGAAATATCCGCGCGCAAGTCCGACGTTGGAATTCTGATTTCGGCATGTATGGTCATGATACTACTCTCCCGGCCTACACTCTGCGACCTGTTTGCCCTAACTTCAAGCACCGTTGCATCGCCGCAAAATAAAACCTACACTTCCCGATAAGAAAAAAATAGTTTAACGCTAAACTAAATTCCGAAATGGGGCGTCCAATGTCTGAAAATCCACCTGAAACGCTGCGTAAAGCCGCCCTCGATTACCACCAATTTCCCAAACCCGGCAAATTGGAAATCAGGGCCACGAAATCGTTGGCCACAGGGCGTGATCTGGCGCGCGCGTATTCGCCCGGGGTCGCAGAGGCCTGCTTAGAAATCAAAGCCGACCCAAAAGCCGCACAGCTTTACACGGCTCGGGGCAATCTGGTTGCAGTGGTGACGAACGGGTCCGCCGTTCTTGGGTTGGGCAATATAGGAGCGTTGGCCTCAAAGCCGGTGATGGAAGGCAAGGCGGTTCTGTTTAAAAAATTTGCCAATATCGATTGCTTTGATATCGAACTGGATGAAACAGACCCCGAAAAACTGGCTGATATCGTCTGCGCGCTGCAACCGACATTCGGTGCGATCAATCTGGAAGATATTAAAGCGCCAGATTGTTTTATCGTCGAAAAAATTTGCCGCGAGCGGATGAACATTCCAGTGTTTCATGATGATCAACACGGCACAGCCATCGTCGTTGGGGCGGCGGCGACCAATGCGCTGAGGGTGGCGCAAAAGTCATTTTCAGAGGTTAAGATTGTCTCAACCGGGGGCGGTGCCGCAGGGATTGCCTGTTTAAACATGTTGCTTAAACTGGGGGTAAAGCGGGAAAATATTTGGCTCTGTGACATCCATGGTTTGGTCTATCAGGGCCGCAGCGTGGATATGAACCCGCAAAAAACAGCTTTTGCTCAAAACAGTGACCAACGCAGCCTCGATCAGGTCATAAATGACGCCGATCTGTTTCTAGGCCTGTCGGGACCAAACGTGCTGACCCCTGAAATGGTGGCGAAAATGGCAGCGCGGCCGATCATTTTTGCCCTGGCAAACCCGACGCCCGAGATTCAGCCCGATGCCGCACGCGCGGTCGCCCCAGATGCAATCATTGCCACCGGTCGCAGCGACGTTCCCAATCAGGTGAATAATGTGCTGTGCTTTCCGTTCATTTTTCGCGGCGCGCTTGATGTCGGTGCGACACAGATCAACGATGCCATGCAGATTGCCTGCGTTGATGCAATCGCAGAGTTGGCGCGCGCCAGCACCAGCGCCGAGGCCGCAGCAGCCTATCAGGGCGAACAAATGACATTTGGTCCCGATTACCTGATCCCAAAACCCTTTGATCCGCGCCTGTCCGGCGTCATTGCCAGCGCCGTTGCCAGCGCCGCTATGGAAACCGGGGTTGCGACGCGTGTGTTGGATAATATTGAAGCTTATAAAGCTGAACTTGACGCCTCGGTCTTCAAATCGGCACTTTTGATGCGCCCCGTGTTCGAATCTGCGCGTCTGGCGCCGCGCAAAATCGTCTTTGCCGAAGGCGAAGATGAACGAGTTCTGCGCGCCGCACAGGCAGTTTTGGAAGAAACCACCGAACACCCCATCCTTATCGGCCGACCAGAGGTTATTTTACATCGATGCGAGCGGATCGGACTTGATATCAGACCAGACCGCGACTTTAGTATCGTCAATCCACAGAATGACCCCCGTTACCGGGATTATTGGGGCACTTATCATCAGATCATGGCACGCGACGGCGTTACACCAGATCTCGCGAAGGCAATCATGCGCACCAATAACACCGCGATCGCCGCCGTTATGGTACATCGGCAGGAAGCCGACAGTTTAATTTGCGGAACATTCGGCCAGTACAGATGGCACCTAAATTATATCAATCAGGTTCTGGGACAAAGACACCAACAACCCCACGGCGCCCTGTCGCTGGTTATTCTGGAAGACGGGCCTCTGTTTATCGGCGACACCCACATTCGATCCGACCCGTCGCCCGCGCAAATCGCCGAGACGGTCATTGGCGCGGCCCGACATGTCCGGCGTTTTGGATTGACCCCCAACATTGCAATGTGCGCCCATTCGCAATTTGGGAACCTGCAAAGCGATACCGGCGACCGTCTGCGGGCCGCGATTGCCCTGTTGGACGCTATGGAACTGGATTTCACCTACGAGGGAGAAATGAACATTGATTCGGCGCTTGATCCGGAACTGCGCGCGCGCATTTTCCCCGGCAACAAGATGCAAGGTGCCGCGAATGTTCTGATCTTTGCCAATGCCGATGCGGCCTCGGGCGTGCGCAATATTCTAAAATCCAAAGCTGACGGTCTCGAAGTAGGCCCTATTTTGATGGGGCTTGGCAATAAAGCCCATATCGTGACGCCCTCAATCACCGCACGCGGATTATTGAATATGGCAGCCATTGCCGGAACCCCTGTCACCCACTATGGTTAGGCCGCTTTATGTGGCCACCGTCTGAACACCGCAATCGACACCTGTGACTTGGGATTTGATGGCGTTGCAATAAGCGATCAAGGCATTGTAACCCCGCCGCAGACACACGCCACCGACGCAGAAAGCCGCAGCACCCGTAAACAGCGCGTCTAAAATATCCTTGCGCATAGCGATAAACAGCGTCACCCTGCCGCGCATTACGATTTGGCGAAAAGAAAGAGACATCCATGGGATATTCGGAAATTTACAACAGTTGGCAAAAAGACCCCGAAGCATTTTGGATGCAAGCGGCGACGGCCATCGATTGGTACAAAGCGCCAAACAAAGCCCTAGATGACAGCAATGCGCCGCTGTATGAGTGGTACACGGATGGTATGGTAAATACCTGCTATAATGCAGTGGACCGCCATGTTGAGGCCGGTAATGGCGAACAGACGGCGATCATCTATGACAGCCCGATCACCGGGGTCAAAACCACCACGACATATGCTGAGTTGAAAACGCAAACTGCAAGCCTTGCCGGGGCGATGCTGGCCAAAGGTATTTCAAAGGGCGACCGAGTTGTGATTTATATGCCCATGGTGCCCGAAGCCTTGGTGGCGATGCTGGCCTGCGCGCGTATCGGGGCTATCCATTCAGTCGTCTTTGGCGGGTTTGCTGCCCATGAATTGGCCGTGCGGCTAGATGACGCCCAACCCAAGGCCATTCTTGCCGGTTCCTGCGGGATAGAACCCACCCGCATTATCGCCTATAAACCGCTGATCGACGCCGCCATTGAGTTGGCCGGCCACAAGCCTGAAACCGTGATTATCCTACAACGCGATCAGCAGCCCGCCGAATTGATCCCCGGCCGTGACTTTGATTGGCATGCAGTCCAAGACGGCGTCACGCCGGCCGAATGCCTGCCCGTGGAAGGCAATCATCCTGCGTATATTCTATACACCTCTGGGACGACCGGCGCTCCAAAGGGCGTGATCCGCTCCACTGCTGGACATCTGGTGGCTTTGCAATGGACAATGAAGAACATCTATAACGTGGATCCCGGCGATGTGTTCTGGGCCGCGTCGGATGTTGGCTGGGTGGTTGGGCATTCCTATATCTGCTATGCGCCATTGATTCATGGCAATACCACGATTGTGTTCGAGGGCAAGCCCGTCGGCACGCCAGATGCCGGCACTTTCTGGCGGGTGATTTCCGAGCATAACGTACGCTGTTTTTTCACGGCTCCGACAGCATTTCGTGCCATCAAACGCGAAGATCCCGAAGGGGAATTTAGGGCCAAATACGATCTATCATGCCTTAAAGCGTTGTATCTTGCCGGAGAGCGTGCCGACCCAGATACCATTCATTGGGCGCAAAATCTGTTGGGCGTTCCGGTTATTGACCATTGGTGGCAGACCGAAACCGGATGGACGATTGCCGGTAACCCGATCGGGATTGAGGCGCTGCCGATTAAAATGGGATCGTCTTCGGTGCCGATGCCGGGCTATGACGTGCAGGTTCTGGACGAGGGCGGCAATCCGTTGCCCGCCGGTGATCTTGGCGCTATTGCAATCAAACTGCCACTGCCCCCGGGCACCTTGCCAAACCTGTGGAACGCCGAGGCACGGTACCGCAAATCCTATCTGACCACGTTCCCCGGCTATTGCGAAACCGGTGACGCCGGCTTG
>OBMK010003668.1_pt1 | contig 10505 bp, 6 predicted proteins | sample 1539081 | NCBI WGS metagenome assembly OBMK01 (sample SAMEA3355528, study PRJEB22509) | marine metagenome | biome: marine; feature: river plume; material: water | place: USA | collected 2010-08-07 | depth 0.5 m | reverse complement strand
CAGGCAAAATAATATCAAATTGGTTAAAGTCGTTGTCTACAAAACTAGAAAACCTTGATTTTGATTTATGTATCTCTTTTAAAAGATCTTTGTTGTTTAAGTAATTTACTTTTCTCATATTTTCTCCAGTGATTATATATATTATAATATACTCTGTTAATAAAGTCAACTAAATAATGTATATAGGAGACACAAATGGCAAACAACCCACAAAGTAGTACAGAAAACTTAGCTGGCAGTGTAATAGGCGCCGCTGAAGGCGTAGTTGACACAATTATAACTAAACCTATACAAAGTGTAACTGACAGTATTTCTGATACTGGCTTTGGTAAAGCATTACGAGCAATTGGATTATTACCAGGTGCTGTTCCTACAGCAGGTGTTGGATTTACAGCTGCAAATTGGGGTTCTAAAACTGACCTTGATTGGCGTGTTAGATTATCAGTTCCGTCAACATATAAAACAAGTCCAATTTTACAACCATTACTTGAAACTGATGGATTCATGTTTCCATATACTCCTCAGATAATTATGGAACATAGTGCTAACTATAATTCACTACATCCTACACATAGTAATTATGCCTTTCCTGCTTACCAGAACAGCCAAGTGAACGCTATGACAATCATTGGAGACTTTTTTGTTGAAAACGAAATGGAAGGTCGCTATTGGGTAGCAGCAACACATTATTTAAGGTCTATAACAAAAATGGCTTATGGTGCTAGTTCTAATGCAGGTTCTCCACCTCCAGTTGTTAAGTTAAATGGTTATGGAGATTATGTCTTTAAAGACGTACCAGTTGCGGTACAAATGTTTACAGTTGAATTACCAAACGATGTTGATTATATTCAAGTTGGTATCGGAGAAAATGGTACTTGGGTACCTACACGTAGTTCTTTTTCAGTTGTTGTACAACCGATATACAGTAGAAAAAGCGTAACTGATTTTAGTTTAGATGCATTTGTAAATGGTGCATATGTAGTTGATAAAAAAGGATTTATTTAATGGCAACATATAACTCAACTAGTCCTTGGCATACTACACCAAATACTGAAAATCGATATTTAGATATATTGAACATCAGACCTGTGCCATCTGCAGACGATGATATATTATATACAGTACAACCGCAATATGCTTATAGACCAGATCTACTAGCATACGATTTATACGGCTCAAAAGATCTATGGTGGGTATTTGCACAAAGGAATATGGATATTTTAAAAGATCCAATTAACGATTTATTGCCTGGTGTTAAAATTTATCTACCCAAAGGCCCAGATTTATCACAATTACTAGGAGTGTAATATGGCAAAAACGCCATCTGGAAATATTATTACAACAGGCTTAAACAATGCGGCAACTACTGTAACTTCGGGAGTCGCAAATACAGCAAATGTAATAACAGGCGAAGCAGCTGGACTTGCATCTGGGATTATCAGTGGTGCTGTGGGCCAGGCTATTGCACCAGTAATTGATATTGCTTCAAAAGGTAAACAAGTTTTTGATCTAGTAAAAAATCCAACACTCGGTGGCGCACTATCTTTACTAGGCAAAGGATTTCCTCCTTATAGAAATGAACTAGATAAATTTGCAAGTTACAATTATATTTTTACACTCGGTGCATTGACAAATTTAGAACTAAATTTTCCACTAAGTTATAGAACAGTTGGCCCGCTAATTAAAATAATTAAAAGTGGAGGAACTGGAGGAAACAAAGTTCCTACAATTTATGAATTAGACGGACAAGTAGAATTTTTTATTGAAGATGTTGAAATTCAAAACCACTTAGCACCAAACCCTGGAACAAGATTAAGTAATGCTACAGTTATTGACTTTAAAGTAATCGAACCTTATAGTATGGGACAATTTTTCCATTCACTAAGATCTGCAGCTTTAGTAGCAGGACATCCTAACTACTTACAAGCACCATTTTTACTAAGTGTTGGCTTCATTGGATATGACGATGACGGAAATGTTCAAGAACCACTGTTTAGTAAGCGACATATTCCTATTAAATTTGTGCAAGCAGACATGGACGTTACTGAAGCAGGAGCGGTATATGATGTTAAATGTGTGCCTTATAACGAAAGTGCGTTAACAGACGAAATTAACTCAGTAAATACTGACACTGTGATAAAAGGAAGAACTGTTGCAGAAGTATTACAAACTGGTGCCGAAAGTTTAACAGTTAAACTTAATACACTAGAAACTAATCAGGTTGATGCAAAACAAAAACCTGCAGCAGACTACTATATTATTAGTTTTCCAAATGACAGTTTATTATCATCAGTTGGTGTTAGTAATAGTTCAGCAACTCAAGGCGCTACTACAGGTAAATTCCAACAATTATATGAAAGTATCCGAGGAACCGGCGCTGAAGTTCCAGATGGATTTTCTAAACAACTACAAGAATTAAGCGGCGCTACTACATTAGGCGGACCTTTAGCTGCATCATTACAAGCTGCTGCTCTAGCAGATATTAATATTATTGGTAGCCAACGGGTAAATCCTTCAGACCAGGCAAGTGCTACTAATCCAGGCAATGCTAGTCCAGCTGATGTCGAAAATGAAGATGAAGCGGGTAATATAGTTGCTCAAAATGTTGCTTCGGGTGATGCTGATGCAGAAACATTTACATTTAGAGACGGCACAGCTATAACTGATATGATTGAAAGTGTTATATTAAGTAGCGACTGGGGTCGAAATGCTGTTAGGCAAAAAGAAAATGCCAAAGGCGAATACGAATGGTTTAAAATTCATACTCATGTTTACAATAGTTCTAGCTTGTTTGGTGGACTTGTTACAGGAGCATCTCCTAAAGTTTATGTATTTAGAGTAGTTCCGTATACAGTTCCGGCATCTATCTTTTCTGGACCAAACACTCAAGGTATATGGAATGCACTAAGCGCACAAGCTGGCGCTGTAAAAGCATACAATTATATCTATACCGGACAGAACAACGAAATAGTTAAATTTGATTTACACTTTAATCAAACTTTTTATACAGGTATGCAAGCTACTCGTTCGCAAAAACTAATGAGTCAAGTATTTGGCGGATCAATGTTGTCAAGAGAAGAAAATGCACAAGATTTCGCAACATCAGATACTAACGGAACTTCGCCGTTACCAGCTGAAACTGGTGCGCAAACAACTTTATCAACGTCTGAACCTAATCAAGTAAGTGGAGGCGGCGGAACACAAGATACAAGCACTTCGCTTGCTAACACATGGAATAATAATCTTATTAATACTGATAGAGATATGATTACAGTTGATCTAGAAATCAATGGAGATCCGTATTGGTTAATAGATGCCGGATTAGGAAATTATTTAGGAATTACTAACCCATTAAATTCTAACATAACAATTGAAGGATCTTGCAATCCAGTAGGTGGCATGGTTACTACAGTATTAAATTTTAGAACACCAATGGACTATGATGGTAAAGATGGATTTGTAAAATATCCACTAGGTGGTTTCCTGCCAATAGCTATGTTTAGCGGGGTTTATAGGACTATATATGTTACTAACCATTTTAAAAATGGTAAGTTTACTCAGACACTAAACTTAGCAAGATTAATGAACCAAGACTTGTCGCCAACAGCAATAGCTAGTTCATTGTTAGGCGCATTTAAATCATCAAGTGCTGGACAAGCAATTGGCCTAGGTGAGGACAAAAACGAAATGGATCCTACATAATATGGCACAACAAACCCGTACTCCAAGATCAAATAATATTAGCCCTGGCGTTCATATTGGCAAAGTAATAAGTCACCTCGACGGATCGTTTATGGGCGGTATTGAAGTAATGATTGTTAAAAGAACAGCAGCCGGTCCAATAGAAAATTATGTTACATGTAAGTATGCTAGTCCGTTTGCAGGACAGTCACCTTATGATGGTGTAACAGATAATGATGGTCATGAGTATTCACAAAAAAGTTATGGCTTTTGGGCGGTACCGCCAGATCCGGGCACAATGGTTATTGTGCTAATGCCAGATGGAGATTATAGTCAGGCATTTTGGGTAGCATGTGTTCCGGATCTTGGAATGAATTTCATGACACCAGGAAATCCGTCTACAACAGCAAATAGTGAAGATACATCATTAGCACTACCTGTTGCAGAATATAACAAGCGTCAAGAAGAAGGTGCTGGACAAGATTATACTAAATTTGTAAAACCTGCAAACACAGTTGAAAAAGAACGTTTAGAAAATGCAGGATTAGATAAAGATTCTGTTAGAGGATATAACAGTTCTAGTGCAAGGCGAGAAGCTCCTAGTGCTGTATTTGGTTGGAGTACTCCAGGGCCACCAGATTTAGATGGTCCAAAATATACATATGGACGACAAGGAGCATCAATACAACGACCATTTAACAGACTAGGCGGATCTAGTTTTGTCATGGATGATGGTGATATGAGTTTGCGCCGTAGAAAAGCACCAGGCGGTGATGATCCTGACAAACCTTCATATGCTAATATTACAAAAGGCGAGTCAGACGGTGATAAAACTATTCCTGCTAATGAATTAGTTAGACTTCAAACTCGTCACGGTCATCAAATTTTATTACATAACTCAGAAGATTTAATTTATATTTCACATGGTAGCGGTAATAGCTGGATCGAAATGACAGCTAATGGTAAAATTGATGTATATGCTAAAGATAGTATAAGTTTTAGATCAGAAAATGATATTAACTTTTTTGCTGATAGAGATATTAACTTTGAATCAGGTGGTAACACAAACTTTACGTCCACTGGCGGAAGCACATTTATTTCGTCTACTAATAACGTAGAAATTAAAGCAGGTGAAGACGGAAAAATTACAGCAGGAAACGCTACAAACATTAGTGCTAAAACTCATCATGAAACAGCACTTGGCGGCATCTATATGAATTCAGATCAATCAGCATCAGATGCTGTAGATGCAAGTGTACCAGTTAGAATCCCTGCTCATGAACCATGGTCGGATCATGAAAATAACAATCCAAAAGAATTTGTAGCTGATAAAACAGCTGCAATTTCGTTAGAAGAAAGAAAAGATTTTATAAACGGGACACTAGAGGAAGCGCCTGAACAATTTGTATTAGCAGACACATTTAAGCGTTCGACATAATAAGGTAAATACGGTATGAGTACAATAGAAAAAAGTTTATATAAACAAGTATCTGTAAAGGGTAGTAATAACTCAGACAAAATTACCACCGAAAAAAGTCCTACGTACAGAGGATTTAGTACAGTAAATGAAGAATCAAATAGTCATATACTGCATGATGTTTCGCTTATTAAGCAAGACATTATTAATCACTTTCATATTCGCCAAGGAGAAAAACTTAGCGATCCTGAATTTGGAACAATTATATGGGACATATTATTTGAACCATTAACCGACACAGTTAAAAACGCAATCGTTGAAAATGTATCAAGAATTATAAATTATGATCCCCGTGTTCAAGTAAATCAAATTACTGTAGACGCTTATGAAAGCGGCATTCAAATCGAGTGTGAGCTTGCATATTTGCCTTATTCTATAGTAGAAAAACTACAGTTAAAGTTTGATGAGGACGCTGGGTTTTTAACACAGTAATTATATACGCACTTATCGATCTCACATAAATACTGTTATAGATAAGGAATAGCCGATGTCGTCAACAGATAGACAAAATAGATTATTATTAGCAGAAGATTGGAAGAGAGTCTACCAGTCATTTAGAAACGCAGATTTTCAAAGTTACGACTTTGACAATTTACGCAGAACTATGGTCCAGTATCTAAGGGAAAATTATCCTGAAGATTTTAACGACTATGTTGAATCCAGTGAATACCTTGCACTGATAGATCTTATTGCATTTTTAGGTCAAAATATTTCTTATCGTATTGATCTAAATGCTAGAGAAAATTACTTAGAACTTGCAGAGCGTAGAGAATCAGTTCTCCGTTTAGCACGTTTGCTTTCATACAATCCAAAGCGAAATCAACCTGCTAACGGATTACTTAAAATTCAAAACATTAGAACTAGTGAAGAAGTTAGAGACAGTAATAATGTTAACTTACAAGGTCAAACTATAACTTGGAACGATCCTGCTAACAGTGATTGGTATGAACAATTTATCAAAGTGATGAATACAGCATTACCTGTTAATGGAACATTTGGTCGTCCTGCAAAGAAATCAGTTATTTCAAATGTTGACACTGAACAATATAGATTTAGTAGTACTAATACTGATGTTCCTACGTACCAATTTAACAAAAATATTGACGGCAGAGCTGTGCGCTTTGAAATAGTATCTACAGACATTACAGAGACTATTGAAGAAGAAGCACCGTTTCCAGGAAACAACTTTGCTATGTTATATAGAGATGATGGCAAAGGTCCTACAAGTTCAAACACAGGATTCTTTAGTCACTTTAGACAGGGTGTGTTAGACCAAGGTATATTTACAATTAATGATTATGCATCTAATCAAGCCGTTGCAATCGAAACTCCACAAATTAATAATTCTGATGTTTGGTTATATAGTTTAGATAGTGTAGGTAACGAAAAAGAATTATGGTCTAAAGTTGAATCCCTGCAAGGCAACAATATTATATACAACAGTCTTAACAAAGAAAATAGAAATGTATATTCTGTACTAACTAGAGTTGATGATAGAGTTAGCTTAGTGTTTAGTGATGGAGTATTTGGAAATATTCCAACAGGTCAGTTTAAGACTTATTTTAGAACTAGTTTAAACGAAAGAGTAATTATTACTCCTAAAGATTTTAGAGGAATAACAATTACAGTTCCTTATCTATCAAAGCGTAATAAAACAGAAACTCTTACAATAACTTATAGTTTACAATATACTGTTGATAACAGCGCAAACAGCGAATCAACAGCATCGATTAAACAAAATGCTCCAACTACCTACTATACACAAAATAGAATGGTTACTGGTGAAGATTATCAAATTGCACCATTAGGAATTAATCAACAAATTGTAAAGGTTAAAAGTGTTAATAGAGTATCAAGCGGAATTAGTAGATACTTTGATCTAGTAGACGCTACTAGTAAGTATAGTAAAACAACACTATATGCAAATGACGGTGTTGTTTATAAAGAAACCCAAACTAAAAAGGATGGATTTTCTTTTACTACTAGAACTGATGTAGAAGGCGCTGTAGAAAACACTATTGTACCAATTTTAAGTGATAAGAAAATTAGAAATTATTACTTTGATAAATTTAATAAAATTATAACAAGAGACTTAGGTGTTAACTGGGTACAAACTACAAAAGATACAAATTTATCTACAGGCTATTTTAAGAACATTGAAGATGTTCCGTCAACATTAGGTAAATTTACTGGATCTATTTTAAGTCTTGTTAAAGTAGGCTCATTAATTAAAGTAATTGCTCCAGGATATATTGCTAAAGCTAATCCAGCAGATATTGACACATCAACTAATCACTTTAATTCAAAAGGCGAATTAGTTAATGGAACAGTAAAGCTATTGGGCGACACTTATTATAAATGGGTAAAAGTTGTTAGAATTAACGGAACTGGATTTGAACCAACAGATGACGGCGCAGGCGCTGTTATACTAAATGATGTTATTCCGTCTGGAGCAATACTATTTGAAATTAAACCACCACTAGCTAATAACTTAGAATCAGGTGTTAAACAGCAAATAATTGATCAAATATTTTCGTACAAAACATTTGGTTTACGATTTGATCAAGTTGCTGCAGAATGGCGCATTGTTACAGAAAATAACTTATCACTAGGAACAGGATTTAGTACAGGTAAAACTGGCGATGTTACAAATCAAAATCTTGATGCAAGTTGGTTAGTTCTATTTGAAACAAATGGCGAACGATATACTATTACATACCGTTCAATGAGATTTGTGTTTGAAAGTGATAACGAAATGCGTTTTTACTATGATTCAAGTGACAAAATATTTGATAACAAAAGCGGAAAAATTGTTAAAGATACTATTACAGTGTTAAACATTAATACACAGCCAGATAACCCTGCACCATTTACTCAAGATTTTAATTGGGAAATTGTTGATGCATATAGAGACGTAGATGGCTATGTTGATAGTAAAAAATTAGAAGTAAGTTATTTTGATGACGACGAAGACGGCGTTGTAGATGATGCAGATTTGTTTGAAGAAATTGTTCAACCAGAAACTAACACTACTAACAAGTACATTATCTTTGAAAAAGTTACTACAGCAGACGGTGTAGAAGATTTTAATTATCTTCCAAACGACAATGATTCAATTATTATTTTAAATTCTAAAACTGAAGTTGCTCCGTTTAGCACATACAATGATCAACAAATATTCTATTACATTGACACTGACGTATTTGAGATATTAGACAAATCATCACTTAGATTAAATATCACAGCTAATTACAAAGCAAGAGTAGGCAGAAATAACTTAAAGTTCCGTTATATTCATGCTGCAAGTTCTGAGTCTAGAATAGATCCTAGTGCAAGTAATATTATTGATATGTATTTACTAACTAGAAACTACGACAATAACTTTAGACTTTGGTTGCTCGAACAGTCTCAAACAAAACCGTTACCACCAAGTAGCGATCAGTTGTTTATTGAATACGGTGCAGAGTTAAACAAAATTAAATCATTAACGGATGAAATTATATATCATCCAGTTAAGTATAAAATACTATTCGGTAATGAAGCGGATCAAGAATTGAAAGCTAAATTTAAAATTGTAAAGAACGCTAACAAAGTATTAAACGATAACGACATTAAGACAAAAGTAATTACAGCAATTAATCAATTTTTTGCTTTAGACAATTGGGACTTTGGTGAAACATTTTACTTCTCTGAATTATCAGGATACGTAATTAACGAACTTGCTCCTGATGTGTCGTCATTTATTCTTATACCAGTACAAGAAGATCAAAATTTTGGTAGCTTGTATGAAATCAAATCAGAAGCAGACGAAATTTTTATAAGTGGTGCTAGTGTAGACGATGTTGAAATTATTGATGCTATTACAGCTTCAAGATTAAAAGCATCAGGAAATGTTGTAACAAAATCTACAACAATAAATGCCGGAATACAAAGTTCAGCATTTACTGATACATCGACACCTATTAATACAACAACTTCTACAACTTCTACGCCAAGTAGTTCAAGTAGTTCAAGTAGTTCATCAGGCAGTTCAAGTAACGGAGGATATAGTTACTAATGGCATACGACAAAGATCAAAACGAATTTCCACTTCCGGGTGAAGATCCGCAACGCAGACAAAGTGCTAGACATCTGCCTAAATATTTTAGAACAGATAAAAATCAAAAGTTTTTACAGTCTACATTGGACCAGCTATTACAGCCAGGCGTTTCTGAAAAAGTTAATTCGTTTGTAGGTAGAAAAACTGCAAAAGCATATAATGATAAAACTGACAAGTATTTGCAAGATGTTTCTGCTGATAGAACTGACTATCAACTAGAGCCAGTTAGTGTTATTAAAGACGGTTTAGGAAATACAGAATTTTTAAGAGATTACATGGATTATGTAAATCAAATTGAAAACTTTGGCGGCGACAACACTAATCATAGTAGAAACAATAAACAAGAATACTATACTTGGAACCCAAGTATTAATTGGGATATGTTTTCAAACTTCCGTGAATACTATTGGTTACCCACAGGTCCACAAACAGTAGTTGTTCCTGGAGATGCTAAAGAAATTACAAGTACATATACTGTTGAAGTACAAAATGCATTAGGTGATTTGTCCTACTTGTTTACTCCTGATGGAGCAACAAACAATCCTACATTAAAATTATATAGAGGCGTAACTTATAGATTTGAAATTAATTCTACAGGATTTCCGTTTACTTTTAGATCTGCAAGAACACTTGAAGATGAGTTTTTATTAACTACTGAAGTGTCACAACAAGGTGTAGAAAGCGGCGTTATAGAATTAACATTAGGACCAAGCACGCCAAACGAAATTTATTATGTTGCTGATAATGACATTAATATGGGTGGCCTAATTAGAGTTGCTAACCAATCAGAAGCAAGTATAATTGATGTAGAAGCAGAAATTATTGGTAAAAAATATTATACTACTAGAGATAACTGGAGTTTAACTAACGGATTAAAAGTACGTTTTGAAGGAGAAGTATTACCTGCAAAATATTCAAACTCAGAATGGTATGTTGAAGGCGTTGGAGACAAAATAACTCTTGTAAGTGACATTGATGTTGAAGTTAGTTTTCCAGTTGGTATTGATTTGTTAGTACCATTTGATGATACTATTGACGGATTTGATGCACTCCCTTTCGGCGCAGCAACAGGTTATCCAAGAGATAAAGATTATATTACAATTAACCGTGCAAGTCCAGACGGTAACTTTTGGTCAAGATATAATAGATGGTATCATAGAGAAGTAATAGAATTATCTGCAAAAATTAATAATCTAGTTCTTGATATTGATCAAGCACAACGTGCTAACAGGCCCATTATACAATTTG
>OBMK010003667.1_pt1 | contig 10506 bp, 8 predicted proteins | sample 1539081 | NCBI WGS metagenome assembly OBMK01 (sample SAMEA3355528, study PRJEB22509) | marine metagenome | biome: marine; feature: river plume; material: water | place: USA | collected 2010-08-07 | depth 0.5 m | reverse complement strand
GGAATGCACTTTGTACTATTGTCATGATTTTGTTTATGCTTACTATTGAGTGGAGTTCTAGAACTTCTTCCCATGGTTTGGATTGTGTAGTTTCGATTCGTCCTCGTTTCATCAGATGGATGTTTTATTTTATAATTGTGTTCTGCATAGGAATGTACTCTAGTCAGACACCCAATGGATTTATATATTTTCAATTTTGATTACTCTAATAAAAAAAATATCGATCTTTTTATTGATATCCATAGTAGGGTACCCAATTATGGTAATCTTATGTGGTGAGTATTTGCCAACACCCTTGCGTATTAATTTGAATAGTAGAGAGGGAATTGATAATAATATTTTAAAAAAAATTGAAGACCTCGAAGACGTCAATAATTTGGATGTCTTATTTCTTGGATCTTCACATGCATATAGATCCTTTGATCCACGTATTTGGGATACCTATGGTTATACTACTTTTAATCTTGGAACTTCATCTCAGACCCATATACATTCAGGACTGTTGTTGAAAGAATATATACCTAGAATCAAGCCTAGTTTGGTAGTATATGAAGTTTATCCTGATATGTTTTCTAATAATGGTGTTGAATCAAATACAGTTTTTCTATCATTTAATATTTGTTATGACCAGATGAAAGATGTAGTTCTTAAAAATATTAATGTAAAAACTATAAATGAATATATCTACGCAAGCTATAGGCGATGGAAGTATCCAAAAGAGAACATACTTATTGAATTGGATACGACATTAAAAATTTATAGATCAAGGGGCTTCGTTGAAAATAAATCAAGTTCTTTTACTGAAGTAAATAATTATAAAAGAGGTAAAATGTTAGAGAGTCAAATTTCTGCTTTTCGTGCAAACTTATTCTACCTTAAAAATCTAAATATACCTTATGTATTGTTGCAAGCTCCAGTTACATCTATTGAACAAGGTAGGTTTCCGGATAAAGAGAAATATGATCAACTTATGTCTGAGTATGATAATCATGTAGATTATAGTTAATTGTATGAACTGAAAGATTCTATTCATTTCTATGATTTTCATCATATGAATCAAAAAGGAGTAGAAATATTTAATCCAATATTCATTAAAAAACTGCAAGATTCTGATTTGCTAGAAGCTCAATTAGAAGATTAGAAATATATAAATTATGAATATAAAATCAATGCATATATACCCAATAAAGGGTTTGGGTGGCATAGAAGTACAAGAAATTAAATTTTTTGAACGTGGGATGCAATATGATCGGAGATGGATGTTGGTAAATTTAGATGGAGAATTTATTACACAAAGGTCGTTGGCAAAAATGACGCTCTTTCATTGTAGTATAGATGATAAACTAATCGTCTCTTATGAGGGCAGTAGCATTGAAATTGATCTGGACCAATATTCGGAGAACAAAATACTAACTACTGTATGGGAAAATGAAGTTAATGCCTACGAGGTAAATACAAATATAAGTGAGTGGTTCAGTATTCAGTTGGATATGTCATGTCGACTAGTAAAAATGGTTGATGGTTTTGATATTTATAAAGAATTGATCAAAGGGCCGAGAGAAACTAAGGTAAGCTTTGCAGATGGTTATCCATATTCGATTGTGGGTACGGCAAGTCTAGATAAATTGAGCAAGAGGCTAGAAGAACCGATTCCAGCGAATAGATTTAGAGCGAATATAGTTGTGAATACAAAGATTGCTCATGAAGAAGATTTTTGGGATGTAATACTAGTTGGAGACACTAAGCTGCAGGTGATCAAGCCTAGTGCAAGATGTCAAGTGATAAATATAGATCAAAAGTCCGCTGAAATTAAAAAGCAACCATTAAAAGAATTGGCATTGTATAGAAAAGATGGAAATACAGTTAATTTCGGTGCCAATACGATATGTCTTAACGAAGGGGTAGTCAGTGTAGGGGACACTCTGCATTTTTTGGATTAAGGATTAATAATCTATGATAATTACTGGTTTATGAAAAACATTTTACTTGCCTTTTTTAGCGTTATATCATTTTCACTCTTTGCTCAATCTCAATTCTCTAGAGTAAAAGTAGATTTGACTGAGAGATCCATCAAAGAACTAGTTGTATTAGGAATAGAGACGGATCATGGATCATACGCAAGGGATAGATATTTCATCACTGATATGTCTGATGGACAGATTGATTTACTTCAGTCTAAAGGCTTTACTATTGAGTATTTGATAGAAAATGTAAAGGCTTTTTACAAAAATCAGAATATTGTAGGACATGAACATTATCATGAAGATGAAGTTGAGGTAAGAAACGGAGGTCCTTGTGATACTGGAAATGGAGGATCAGGTATGTATGATTATGTTACTCCGACTAACTATATTGATGGGAGCATGGGAGGATACTTCACCTATGCTGAAATGCTATCTATCCTAGATGAAATGCAAGCAAAGTATCCAAATCTAATCTCTGCAAAAGATACTGTTGTTGATATACATACTCATGAGGGTAATCCAATCTATTGGGTCAAAGTATCTAATACGCCTAATATAGATAATGATAACCCCGAAGTACTTTATACAGCGCTTCATCATGCGCGTGAGGCTAATAGCCTATCACAAATGATATTCTATTTATGGTATATATTAGAAAATTATGAATCAGACGACGAAATTAAATACTTGGTAGATAATACTGAGATGTACTTTATGCCATGTGTTAATCCAGACGGATATCTATGGAATCAAAGTACAGACCCTGATGGTGGTGGACTATGGAGGAAAAATAGATATGTGGATGAGAATGGCGATGTAAAAGGTGTTGATCTCAATAGAAATTATGGATTGGAATGGGGAGTAGATGATCAAGGATCTTCACCTAATCCTAATAACGATACTTACCGAGGACCTTCAGCTTTTAGTGAACCTGAGACAAAAGCTGTAAGAGATTTTGCAAATCAACACCAATTCCAAATTGCGCTTAATTATCACACTTTCGGTAATTTATTGATTCATCCATGGGGATTTAGCGATAGTGCTACTGAGGAAGATGCTACTTTCAAGGCATTGGGTAATATAATGATCGAAGAGAATAATTTCACACTAGGCACAGGTACCGAAACTGTAGGTTATGTAGTGAATGGTGATAGTGATGATTGGATGTATGGAGATGCGGGTATTTATGCAATGACTCCAGAAGTTGGACCTCAAAATTTTGGTTTTTGGCCACCAGCCAATGCTATAGATCAATTGAATAAATCGTCGTTACTGATGAATCTTAGAACGGCACATCTTGTGCATAGTTATGCTCAAATAGTGGATGACAGTCCTACAATCATATCTCAAGAATCGGGTATAATACCTCTTACACTTACCAACTATGGTTTGGCAAGCGGAGATGTGACTGTCACCGTAGATGAAGGTGACAACAATATAGAAGTCGCTTTTACAGAGCAAATTTATACACTTGATCATTTAGGTGCTGCAGAAGTTATTATTGATTATCAAGTATTAGCTGCGGAGAGCGCGGATTTATCATTCTTAGTTACAATAAGTAATGGTGACTATACTTATACTGAGGTGATCAATAAAAGATATATCAAAGGTGATTTCCAAACCTGGTATAGTAATTATGCCGACGATATCTCTCAATGGACATTAGATGGAGTTTGGTCTATTACTGATTCAGATTTTGTTTCAGCACCTGCTTGTATTACAGATACTCCAAATGGTGATTATGATGGCAACAGCGATTTCACGATTCAACTCAATGAAACTATCGATCTTACAGCAAGTGAAGATGCTATACTGAGATTCAATGCAAAGTGGAATATTGAGGAAGGATGGGATTATGTAGAATTTCTTGTAGGTATTGAAGGTGAAGAATTAGTACCTCAATGTGGTAATTTTACGGTAATTGGAAATACCAATCAAGACGAAGGTCAGCCGTTATATAGTGGTGTCCAAGATGATTGGGTAGGGGAGGAGATATCTCTAAATGACTATGTCGGACATAAGATTAATATTGCTTTTAGGCTAGTTTCGGATAGTTACGTAGAAGAAGATGGTTTTTACTTTGATGATATAGAGATATTGACAGTTGGTGATCCATTGAGTACTGAAGATGATTTACTTACGTCGAACATGTCTATACATCCTAATCCTACTTCAGATAATATTTATCTGTCTTTTGTGCTTGCAGACGATCATAAGGATAATCATGTTAGAATATATAATAGTTTGGGAATGAAGATATCTTCATTCTCTATTGGTGATAGAATAAGAGGCTCTCATAAGGTAAGTATAGATACCAATGATCTTGAAGAAGGCTTGTACTTCTGTCAGATGCTATCAAAAGCTGGTGCATCTACAACTTTATCTTTTGTGAAGCAGTAATAAAGTTATAAGGCTTTTAAGTGGCTTCATCATTACTTGGCAAGTTACTATCTAAAGTGTAGTTGATAATTAGCGTGTCCTGGCGATAAAAATAATTTATAGTTTAGAGTAGTAAAATGATATAAACAATTTCATTTGCACAAAACACTTGTTGTGACTACAGTGATGAAAAGCTTTGTAGATATTTTAGTCTAGTAACCTCTTTCGTTAATCTTTAAATTATTGCGTATTTTTACTTGTTGTACTCAGTCAGATGTGACCAAATCGCAATTGGCAACTTTTCATACCAAGATAAATAGCAGAACCAATTGACTAAATCCCAGGAACTCTTCGAATTGTATTTTGATGGAGATACCGTATATCAAGGAGAACATCTTTATGATAGTGGCGCCGTTCATGAGATTAATAAGCCAGAAAAGAGCCTTTGGACGATAGTGGTACATGACGGTATTTTCTATGAAGTAGAGCTATTTAGTCCATTTTCGCAGAGACGTAAGAGCTCATGTGAATGTGATACATATAAAAGAATTAAGTCCTGTAAACACATAGCAGCTGCTCTATTTGCCCTACGTACCCAACTCAGGGAGGAGGCAGAGCGAAAAGCAGATCGTCTTAGAAATAAGTCGACTACGGGAAAGAAGCTTAATATTAATACGCTCTTACAGGAATTGGATAGGCAGGACTTATTACACTTTATCAAAGCGTATGCACGTAAAGACAAGAATTTCAATATTGCTTTAAAGGCGCATTTTGCAAGACGTGTGGATCTTGAGGATAACCATGCTAAGTACAAAGGGATTTTCGATAGCATTATCAAGCCGATCACATCGCTAACCAAAAGAGCTAAAGCTGCAGATCTAAAAAGTTTTATTGCTGTATCAAAGGAATTAACGGCTCAACTGGAGGACGCATTATCAATTTCTGATTACCGTGATGCCTATTATATTATAGACGCGGGTATATCTAAAGCGGAGTATGTTAGGTATCATTATAATAATTATTCGGATGAGACTTTGGCTATCAGTCAGAGATTTCATAAGTTATTAATATTGTTATATGAGAGAGTACATGCAGATGAACTTAAGAATAACTTACTTGAACTTATTATTGATCTTCCACAGAGGTCTTATTATAGGCATGATCGATTAGAAGATCATTTATACTATCTTCTCATAGGTAAGCAATACAAGGACAAAGATCTTATGCTTAGACTAAAAGTTATATGTCTGAATACTTTGCTTAAGAAGCAACTTGAAGATCATGATATAGTAACAATATTGGCCATTTTGCATATGTTAGACTATCATCTTACTAAATTGAAGGATATCAATTGGTTTGTTAATGATTACGCTAGACTATCAATGAATGTAGTGGATCGACTGGTTTATGCTAATCAAGTAGAAGTTTCTGTCAAACTCATGAAAAAGATGAAATCGCATTTCCCTAAATCTAGAGAACTAAAGCGTAAACTTCTACAAGTTTATCTTACCCTAGATCAGTTAGATGAATTGACAAAGCTATTACCTAAGTATGTAATTCAGTCAGACGATACTAAACTATTGTTTAAGTTAAGGGAGAAAATATCTAGTGACCAATGGGCAGATGTTATTCTTGAACTCATTGAGTATTACAAGGACCAACCAACAAAAAAAATCATACTCGCAAGTCTATATTTTCAGGAGGATGACTATGAGTCACTTATAGAGTTGATGCATAGTGGAGTAGATCTTGATATTGTTATGAGCTACGATCATAAGTTGTATCGAATATATCAAAATGACTTGACTCAGATCTATCAGAAAGTGCTCTCTGATATCATAGATAGTTACCTTGGTGATAGAGCTCAAGTAGCTGTAAGAAAAGCTATTCATCATATGGATCAACTGAATGCAAGAAAACTCAGAAAAAATGTAATGTCATACTTAGAAAAGGAGTATAAACATCGTATTCAGTATTTGATGTAAGATTCAGTATATACATATCAATTATGATGATAGTCTGATTATTCTTTCTTGCAAAAAAAAGTAAATGTTTTAATCTTTCTTCAATTACATTGGAGGGCACACTTTTTTACTGAACAAATAAAAATAAAAAGACTTCGTCTAATCTTTCGGCCCAATACCTTTCATTATGATTGTGCCCTTGATATACATCAGTCTTTAGGTTTCGATTATCTAGATAGCCTGCGTCTCTCATGGCATAATTGACTTTGAGTTGATGTACTGTATACATACTGTCTAGACCGACCGTTCCATGGTCAAAGTAGATTTTGTGACTTTTAGAATCCGGCATGTTTTTATTCATATAGTGCAGAAAAGCTGCAGGGATAGGATTGTCATTGTCATTAAATCCACCAATCCAATGTGTAGAGATGCATCCTGCAGCACCAAATACCGATGGATACTCAAACATAGCATACATTGAGATTAGCCCACCCATACTAGATCCAGCGACATAAGTACCAGTGCTGTCAGATATAGTTGCAAATTTAGAATCTATAAATGGTTTAAGTTCATTGACAATAAACTTTAAGTAATTATCTGCCTGTGGACCATTAGGAAATGTGGAGGATGTTCTTTTGGTGCTATCCATTGGCATATATCCGTTCTTGATATCTATAGGAAGTATTTCAAAAGCCTTCTGTGGAAAGTAATCTGCATATCTCGTCTTACTACTGTGTATACCTACAACGATGCAAGGTTTTATCATTTTTTCAGAGATCAATTGTGATAATACTTCATCTACTTTCCACTCTTGATGATTCCATGTATTGGTAGAATCGAATAGCATCTGACCATCATGCATATAAATTACTGGATATTTTTTGGTCGGATCATATCCTTCTGGGGTCCATATGTCTACATGTCGAGGTGATATGTAATCAGTTGGAAAATTTTCTAATCGTTCTACTAACCCTTGTTCTGTATGTGGTAGTTGCGCAGTAACGAGTGAAGTTAAGCATACTATGCATAGGGCAGTTAGGACTTGTCTAATGTTCATATTGTGATTAAGGTCTAATTATTTTTACTTGAAATGGTCACATATACTATTCAACGCCGGCCTATTTTATTGTTTGAGTATAAAATGTAAATTACTACCTAGTGCATTAATGTAGTTCCACAAATCTAATAACAATGATCATATTAGACTATTAATGATTTAATATTGATATTTATCACGAATTATAATGAACCTATGAAAAAAATACTATTCGTGCGTCATGCTAAGTCTTCCTGGGCTGATATTAAGCTGGACGATAAACAACGGCCGCTTAATAAAAGAGGTAAGAGAGATGCACCGTTAATGGCTGCTAGGTGTGTTGAGTATGGTCTTAAGGTTCAGTTATTAATTAGTAGTCCTGCAGTAAGAGCATTTGCGACATGTTTAGTTTTTCAGGATATATATAATTTGCATACACCAATACAAGTCGAAAATCATCTTTTTCACGGTGATGCTTCAAACTATGAAGAAGCCCTTTGTGGAGTAAATGACAATATCGATTGTGTTGCTATTTTTGGACATAATCCTGGTATAACCTATCTAGCTAATGAATTAGATAGTAAAATATATATAGACAATGTGCCTACTGCTGGCGTTGTAATAGGAGAGATAGATATAGAGCATTGGGAAGATTTTTCTGTTGCAAAAACGGTGCTAAAAGATTTACTTTATCCTAAGATGTTATACAATAGCGATCAATTAAATCGTTTCTCTTTTAGTAAATTTTCAGTATCATAAACGATAACTTTTAATGCTAATAAGCACGAATAGATAATATGAGCAGATTTATTTTATTTACAATCATTTTAATTCTGAGTTCTTGTAATCAAGACAAAACAATGGATATTGATATGTCCGATGAAGACGTAGTGGCAATTTTACAAGATGTTCATTTGGCTAACAGTATTTTATTGAAGTATAGAATTTATGAGCGTGATAGCGTAAGCCAAATACTTAGATCGCAGATTGCAGAGATACATAATATAAGCGTAGAGGGAATAGATTACGTAATGGAGCAAATTCAATTGTCCCCAGCTAAATATTTAGCACTAGAAAAGAAAACTGTAGAAAACTTAAAATCAATGAAGGATTCGTTGAAATTGAGTTTAGTCGTTAAGGCAGAGAGATAGAATTACACTGTTATTCATATGACATTAATAACAATGTTTAAGTGAAATACATAATTATAGTTTAAAGATTAAATCGGAGACCTAAGTTGTAGGTGGCTGCTTGTCCCTCTGAGTCTTTCAAGAATTTTGTTGTGAAGTCTGAATACAGTAGTTCTATTTCAAAATTAGGGGTGAATTGATGTTTTCCGCCAACACCTCCTTGATAGAAATAGTCGTTTATGGTTAGTCCTGATTCACCATTATTATTTTCCAAGGACCACGATGGTGCGTATCCTGTGAGTGCATATATTGTAGTTTTTAGAGTTGGAAAATAACTTAATATGACTGTTAATGGTGTACTGGTTTTATTGTCGAAATAGACTCCTTCGTTTTGCTTATCTCTCCCTATGTCTTCCCATATAAAATCCACCTCAGTGAATAATGAAAAATTGTCTCCTATTGGAAAATCGTTAAAAAATTGTGTGTTCCATATTGCACCGTTCCAATCGATAAATGGATCAGTACTATTTCCTTTCAGGTCATCACCTATTGAAAATGTATAAGAACTCTGAATAGAAAAATTTTCCCATTGAGGAATAGCCGCCCATCTTACCATAGGGCCAAATGCAGTTAAGCCTGATCTAGAGCCTCCATCTTCTCCAGAACCAAAAACTGCAAATGCTAAAGAGGGTAGTGCATGATTCCTTACTTTTCTCCACCTTGTATTGATTCCCACATTGAGTCTGTTCGTGAATCCATATAATGCTGTGATGGTCGTTGTGAAAAATGATGATCTATCTATTAATATGCCATCACTTCCAGTTTTTTGAGAATATAGATTATTAAATATTTTTATTTCATATGATCCAATAGGGATTGCAGAGGATACAACGTATCTTCTTTCGTTGTTTCCAATAGACGTACTTGATTTTTTATCTTCAGAGCTGGGGGCATCTGTCAGGTTGGTGTCGTTAAGAGTCCAATCATATGGATAGTAACTAGTATTTTTACTTATGGGTATAGATCTATAATTATTGATATAATCAATTATTCTACTTTTCGTTCCTCCAAAATCCTCGATATACCATTTGAATATTTGCGATATCTCTGTTTTATCACCAGTTGTTCTAATGAAAGTAAATTCGTTAAGTGCAGTTCTCGTTTGTTGTTCCAACTGAGCTTCTAGCTTTTTGGGACTGTAAGCAAAGTTAGTAATGGGCGGACAACCTATAGCACCGCATATAAGCACGAAATGTATTCTAGAATCATTAAATGGCTTAAGTATAAAATCTTTTTCAAGTTGGTTGAGTGTAACCTTATTGCCAGCCACGTTAATTTTATTTTTATCAAAAAAACCAGGAATATCTTGTACTGATTGTAATGGATAATCTCTCAGCACTAAATAAATGACATAAAGGTTGTAAGCATTGAGATAGAATGCTTTGCTAGTCTCTTCATCTGTACCATCGAGGTTGGCTTTTTCTACTTTGATGATCAGCGGAACTAGATCTCCGGTAGCTTGAAGTGACTTGTAGTTTACTCTTCCCTCAGTGACATATTGCTGAAAGAATGTATTCGCCTCATCGAAGAAAGCCTTATCAATATTCTGCCCATATGAATTTGCCGATATTATGAGAAGTAGAAAAATAGATTTTATAGTTCGTTGCATTATGTAAGTGGTGCTTGTTATATCATGGCTCTAAATTATTCGAATATTATTTAACTCTTAAATGAACATAAAGTTATTAAGTTTGACTTTGTCATAAAATATGATATTTATATTATCTTCAGTGTATGTCTATATACCGCTGCGCGTTATTACACATCCAAGCTCTAGCGGTGATTCCTTTTCTGCCTTCTACTAAGATTTATACCCGTAGAATACTCTTTGATGAGTGAATCGATCTCGGTATTATTATTTGATTGAGTGATACTTTTATTCAAGTTTGCGCAGTAAGAACGAGTAAATACCGGAGCTGTCTTTTGTTCTTTCTAGCATGCTAAGCTGAGTAAGGCCAATATGCGATAAATAA
>OBMK010003664.1_pt1 | contig 10510 bp, 5 predicted proteins | sample 1539081 | NCBI WGS metagenome assembly OBMK01 (sample SAMEA3355528, study PRJEB22509) | marine metagenome | biome: marine; feature: river plume; material: water | place: USA | collected 2010-08-07 | depth 0.5 m | reverse complement strand
AATTCCGCTTTACTGATTTCACCCTGAAGCAAGCAATCCCCCCGCAGATCGGCTGGCAAGGCATCGATCACCGCAAAAAATTGCCGCCAAGAGGTGAACAATACCAACGCACTTTGGCTCTCGGTTAAAAGCCCTGGCATCAAACTGGCAATTTCCTCGGTATGCGCATTCGGATCCGATGGATTTTGTTGCATTTTCGGCACCCGTAGCCGGCCTTGCTGGGCATAATCGAACGGGCTGGGCACAATCAACCCCACCACGTCTTCGGGCAAGCCAAGATCGGCGGCAACCAATTCAAAATCTTGTCCGACGGCAAGGGTAGCTGAGGTCAGCACTGCGCCTGCGCAGCGCGTCCAAAGCTTTTCATACAACAAATCATCGACTTGAATCGGCGTGCAGTGCACCAACAGATCATCGGATCTAAAGTCCAACCATCGCGCAGAGGGCGATGCGTCCGGGGCTTGCTGCTGACCAAATAATTGCAGCAGCCGTTGCGCGGCAACAAACCGGCTTGAAAAGCCGCCCAGCACGGGAATCAAACCTTCCAGCGCCATTCGCTCTTTTACGGTCGCGCCGCTGACTGATTGTTCTAGGGTTCGTCGCCAATCCTGAACCGCACGGTCCAATTGCCCCAAGAGGCTCGCCAAGTAGTGACATTCCGTCTGCAAGCTCGGATCGATTTCACCGCCGGCAAAGCGGTACCGTCCGACATCACCTTGGTGGGTTGCGTCCGCTTCGAAACCCGCCAGGTGTTGCATGAGTTGATCAAAACACGTGAGCGCCTCGGCAATGACCACTGCAAAACCCGGTTTGCCCGACAAAATCTGTGAGATCTCGGTTAGCTCGGCGGCCGCCAGATCCTGCTCAAGCTGATCCAGTAAGGTCGCGCCCGCCTCCAACACGCTGCGGGTCGTCGAACGGCCTAAAAACCCCGCCCATTGCGATCGCGCCTTTTCAACCAAATGATGGGCTTCGTCAAACACATACACACTGGACTCTGGCGGTGGCAGAATCTGGCTTTCTTCAGAGGCCAAATCGGCCAACAGCAAATCGTGGTTGGTTATGATCACATCGACCTGATCTAAGCCTTCTCTCGCTCTGAAAAAAGCACACTGGCTGAAAAAACTGCATTGTCGATTGGTGCATTGACTCCGATCAGTACTGACGCCGCGCCAAATCTGATCTTCAACGACGACCGCTAACGAGTCGCGATCGCCATCCCAAGTGCCGTTACCGTAACTGTCTAACAACAACGACAAGACTTGTGCTTGATTGGGCGCGTTGACCAACAATTCATCTGGAAAGAAGTCTGAGGTTTTTGAGGATTGGCCCCGACCCTCCAAGCTGGCATCCAGTTTGGATAGGCAAAGATACCGGCGCCGGCCTTTGGCTAGCGAGAAGGTAAAGTTCATCCCCGCCTTGGCCTGTATGTCGGGCAAATCACGCAATACCAACTGCTCCTGAAGGGCAATGGTGGCCGTTGAGATGATCAAGGTTTTGTCTTTGGCCGCAGCAATCAAGGCGCCGGTTAAAGCATAGGCCACCGTTTTGCCGGTACCCGTGCCGGCTTGCACCAATGCAATGGGCGACGTGTCGATTCCGGCGGTGTCCCCGGCTAACCGTCGTGCGACCTCTGCAATCATTAATCTCTGGCCATATCGGGGCCGGAATTGCTTTGCCGATAAAAAAGAGGAATAGTAGCCCTGAATTTCGTCACGAAGAGATTGTTCAATCATGATCACCGCAGCTCAAGGTAAGGGTTATTTCAGAAAGCGTGGATTCATCGAACCACTTCCACGACGTTGGGGCGTCTGCATTGCCATCATACTCGGTGTCACCCTAGGATTTAAAGCAAGCGCCGCATTACCGCTGGAGCAACTCTCCTTGCCCGCGGGCTTCCAAATCAGCATTTACGCAGAGGTCGAGAATCCCAGACAACTGGCTTTGGATGACCAAGGCGTACTCTATGCCGGTAGTCGTCGCGCTGGACGGGTTCATGCTATTTGGGATCAAGACCAGGACGGGTTTGCGGAAACGGTCAAAGTCATTGCCTCGGACCTCACCATGCCCTCTGGGATTGCGATCAAAGACAACCAGCTCTACATTGCGGCGGTTGATACCATCTATCAAACTGGTCCGCTGGATGAGGTGCTTCTAAAGCCTGTAACGCTGAGTCCCGTTTTCACCCAGCTCCCCAAAGACAAACACCATGGTTGGAAATTCATCGATTTCGGGCCGGATGGCTTGCTGTACATTCCGGTGGGGGCGCCGTGCAACATCTGCCTGTCTGACAATTCCGTTTATGCCTCGATTCAAACCTTGGACCTTTCAGTCACGCCCAAAGCGCTCAAAGCGTTTGCCCACGGTGTTCGAAACTCGGTGGGGTTTACTTGGCACCCCGAAACCCAAGCGCTTTGGTTTACCGACAATGGCCGGGATCACTTAGGCGATGACAGCCCAGCGTGCGAACTCAACATCGCAAGTACCCGCGGCCTGCATTTTGGCTACCCCTATCGCCACGGCCTGGATGTGATTGATCCAGAATTTGGCGCCCGAACGCCGGACCGAGTCTTAACGCCCCCCGCGCTCGCGCTCGGGCCCCACGTTGCCCCCTTGGGGGTTGCCTTTGCCACGGGCGCTCAGTTCCCCGCCCCGTATCAAAACCAACTCTTCATTGCCGAGCATGGTAGCTGGAACCGCACAGCGGACGCGGGACACACCGGCCACCGCATCACGATTGCCCGGGGCCAGTCCGATGACTTGCGGGCAGAGACCTTCATAGAAGGATGGCTGCAAAACAATCAAGCCTGGGGCCGGCCGGCCGATTTGCTGTTCCATCCAGATGGTAGCCTGTTGATTGCCGATGACCTGGCCAACGTCATTTATCGCGTCACCTTTGAGGCCAAAGTTGCCGCCGTCGGCCCAGCGCTGCCAATGCCTGCGTCGTGAGTTTGGGATCCCAGGACCTTTCTTCTATCCAAAGACCTGCCAAGCCCTTTCTCGCCGTACCGACCACCGAGGGACTGTTTCAGCTGATCCTTGCGGTGTACTTCCTAATCTGCGCGCACTACACCTTTCCAAACTTTGGTGGCTATGGCCTCACGTTGCCCGCCAATTATGTGGCGTGGATGATGATGTCGATCCTGATTGGCCTTGGGCTCTGGCAATGGGCGCGGGCACGAGCCCTCATGGTGACCCCCCAACTGATCTTGTTTTGGCTGGGCGGTCTTGTGTTAACCCTGCCTTTGCTCGCGCCCAGTATCGAGGATTTATCGCTTGCTGGTCCCAGAGTGGCCGCTCTCATCGCGGGGTTGTTGTTGTACACCGCAATCCTGCAATTTCGAGTCACCAGCGCGATTTGGCAGCAACTGCTCCCGCTCATTTTGGCAGGGGCGGTCCTTCAGAGCCTGATTGGCCTGGTGCAATATTGTGTTCTCGAGCCGGGCAATTTCATGGGCTATAACACCGCCGAGAACCGCCCTACCGGCACCTTCCAACAGGTCAATGTGATGGCCAGTTTCGTGGCCACGGGGTTTGCGATCAGCCTGTTTTTAGCGCTCATGCCCCAAGAGAAGCCGGTATCCCGTTTGGTTCAGACACTGCTGCTGATGATGGCATTTTCAGGTCCCTTGTTACTGGTTGTGATTCAATCCCGAACCGGCCAATTGGCGGGCTTGGCGGTGCTGATTTTGAGCCTGCCCCTGATCTTGAAGACTCAAGCGCTGTCGAAACCTTTTAATAAGGCCTGGTTAGGGTTGGCAACCCTTGGGCTGATTACCGGCCTCACCGCCCTCAATAACGTGGATAGCGTCAAGCGCGGCGCCGATATCTATCAAGATCCTGGCGCACGTGTTGCCATCTACGGCGGAAGTCTGGATGTGATCCGCCAGGCGCCACTCTTTGGCGCCGGGTACGGCCAATTTGAATCCGCATGGCGCGCGCAGCATGCAGCCGATGCCAGCCCGCCGGGCAACGTCATTCAGGGCCTGCATGCCTTATCGCATCCCCACAACGAAACCCTGCTTTGGGTGGTTGAAGGCGGCCTCGTCGCCTTCATCGGGCTCTTGCTACTGGCTGCGGGCTTTCTCACAACCTTGTTCCGACTGCCCTGGGCCACGGGCTTGGTGGGCCTTGCGCTCACCGCGCCAATCCTAATCCATACCCAAACCGAGTACCCGCTCTACCATTCTGGCCTTCACTGGATCACCTTGATTCTATTGCTGGCGTTTGTCGATACGCATCAATCCCCGCCGAAAGCAGTCGCTTTTCCGAGGATCATTCTGCCCTTGAGCCTCGCCTTTTTAACGCCGCTTTTGGTCATTCCCTTTATGGTGACCGGCTTACAATCCTTAGCTGTAATAACCCAGTTAGAAGCCAGTAAGCCGCGGCAATACCACCGCTTATTGGACGTCACCAATCCAGCCGCTGATATGAACCGTTTCCAATGGCATCTTTGGGCGCTGCGCCTCAACACGGCGCTGGCGGAGGGCAATCGGCAAGAATTGACAGCCTACCTAGCGTGGTCCGAAAAAATGAGTCGCGGGACACCACGGTCCCCCTTATGGGTCAATCAAATGATCGCGCTGCGGGCCCTAGGCGACTTTGATGCGGCAGAGGCCAAACTGGCTGAAGCGCGGTATTTGTTTGGTGATAAAGATGATTTACGACCCTTTATCGGTCTCGATCGTTCCACGCGGCTTCAAATCCAATAACCTAGCCGGCGCTTGCGCCTTCGGCCCGGAGCATGACTTGGCCACGTCCGTCGGGGTATCCAACCCCCGCGTATCGCACGCTTTTGCGCCGCGCCGCAGGCTTTTTCGTTTTGTCCCTAAAATAAGCCGAAGAACCGTTTTTTGAATTTTCGCTCGCAGCCTTTGAGCTGCTGATCAAAGGTTTTCGCTCGGGCATCGACTTTCTTGGCCACCTTCATCAGCCAAGGTTTGCCTTGGTGCGTCCCCTTTGCAAAGCCCCCCTGGCCTTCGTGGTAGGACAAATACAGGTTCTCCGCATCCGTTTTTTTGATCCCATTTTTTGTCGCTGATTGGTCGATATACCAACCGATAAAATCGGTCGCGTCCTTAAAGTCCGCTCGATCAGCAGACCAGCGGCCCGTCGAGCGGCGATAGGTATCCCAGGTGCCGTCAATCGCTTGGGCGTAGCCTTTAGCCGATGCCGGTCTCGGACCTGGAAACACCCAAAGGATCTTTGTTCGCGGCGGTTTCGCTTTGGCCTTAAAGCTCGACTCCTGATAAATCACAGACATCATCACCGGAACCGTCGTCCCCCAGCGTTTTGCGGACTTGTTGGCCGCTTTATACCAGCTGCGCTGCTCACTGAATATGTCGCAAATGTTATCGATATTCGACGGCTGCTTCGCCGTACAGCTTGCAAGCAATGCCGCAACAATCACCAACATCAGACTCGGGTAACGACATCGGTTTAATTTCATGGCAGTTGCTCCAGTAATGATCGTAGACCCGCCTCATCGATGACCGGGATACCCAAGGATTCTGCCTTGCTTAATTTCGAACCCGCTTCGCGTCCGGCGGCCAAACGCGTCGTTTTCGCAGAAACAGAACCGGCAACCTTGGCGCCCAAATCCTGCAGTTGGGTTTTAAGCGCCGATCGCGAGAATGTATCGAAGGTCCCGGTGATCACCCAAGTTTGTCCAGCCAGGGGCGTCGGCTGCGCCTCAAGCACATCGGACTCGGGCCAAACCACGCCAAGTTGACACAATCGCTCAATCAAGCGCTGATTGTTTGTATTGTTGAAATAAGCCGAAATTTGCGCGGCAACAATAGGGCCGATATCCGGCACCGCAACAAGGGCGGCCTCATCGGCCGCCATCAAGGCCGCCAAACGCGGAAAAGCTCGAGCCAGCGAGGCCGCCGTGGCTTCACCCACTTCCGGGATCCCCAGCGCATAAATAAACCGGCTCAGGTCAGTGGCTTTTGACGCATCAATGGCAGCAATCAGTTTTTTAGCGGAAATCGGTGCAAACCGTTCTAGCGATACGAGTTGATCAAATTCGAGCGCGTACAAATCTGCCGCATTGTGGACTAATCCAGCTTTCATCAACTGCTCAACAACTTTGCCGCCTAGGCCATCGATATCCATCGCCAGGCGCGATACAAAATGCCGGATTCGCTCTTTTTGCTGAGCGGGGCATCCCAGATCATTCGTACAGCGCAAAATCACCTCATCCGCTTGCTGCACAAGTTCGCTTTGGCACTCCGGGCATTGCAACGGACGCACAATCGGGCTCGAGTCCAAACCCCGGGCACTCGCCGCCACCCGAATCACCTTCGGAATGACATCGCCGGCGCGCTCGATAATCACTTCATCCAACAGATGCAGGCCCAGCCGCTTGATTTCATCAAAGTTATGGAGCGTGGCATTCGAGATGACCACCCCACCGACCTGTACCGGATCAAGCCGAGCAACAGGCGTTATCGCACCGGTTCGGCCAACTTGAAACTCAACATCCAATACGCGGGTTCGACCCTGCGCTGCCGGAAACTTCCCGGCAATCGCCCAACGCGGCGTGCGCGTCAAAAACCCAAGCGCCGCCTGGCTCGCAAGCGAGTCCACCTTAAAAACCACCCCGTCTATCTCATAAGCAAGATGGGCTCGGCGTTGGGCCAACGCGTCAAAATACGCTTGGCAACCCTCGGCATCGTTAACCTGCTGAATATCCGGATTGATTCGAAAGCCCCAGACCCTGAGCTGCTGCATCAGGTCATAATGCTCGCTCGGCAGATTGCCGCCCTCAACAAGACCGACGCTGTAGGCAAACATCGTCAACCGGCGCTTCGCGGTTAATCGACTGTCGAGCTGACGCATTGACCCAGCTGCGGCGTTACGCGGATTGGCAAAGGGCTTTTCGCCCTGCTCGATCAGCGCTTGGTTCAGATCATTGAAAACTGCTTTGGCAAGATACACCTCACCTCGGACCTCTAGACGATCCGGAAAGTGATCACCCTGTAAAACCAGCGGGATGGCCTCAATGGTTCGCGCGTTCATCGAAACATCCTCGCCGGTTAAGCCATCCCCTCGCGTCGCCGCACGAATAAACCGTCCGCCTTCATACAATAAACTGATCGCAACGCCGTCGATTTTAGGCTCGGCACAATAGCGAACGTGCATCTGTCCAAGGCGTTCCGCCACTCGATCATGAAAATCAGCGATATCAACCGCATTAAAGGCATTATCCAAAGACAGCATTGGCAGCGCATGCTGGATTTGCGTAAACCCGGCAAGGGGCTCAGAGCCCACCCGTTGGGTCGGCGAGTCTTCGGTCAGTAAGTCAGGGTGGGCTTTTTCAAGCGCTAGGAGCGCCTGAAACAATTGGTCGTACTCAGAGTCCGCGATAATCGGCGCGTCCAGCGCATGGTACTGATAGTTATGGTGATGCAGCGCTGCTTTTAACGCGTCAATGCGGCTAACAACATCGGAGGTCATAGTGCTTGGGCGCGTCGAAACTGAAATTCTTGAACAGTTTGTCTTAAGTGGGCGACGGTTTGCTCGGTGACCGCACTGCGTCGGTCATCACACAGCTGCGCCCCTAAATCCTCAGCCAGATGGGCCGCGGCCAACAACAACTCTTCAAACACGGCAGGCGCATCCTCGCATTCATGGGCGCACATAAAGATCGTAACCCCAGGGGTCGTCAGCGCATTCATCGACGCAATGTCAAAAATGCCCGGTTCAACGGCATTGGCCAAACTGATTTTTGGATACCCGGCCTCATCTAGGCGATGGAAAATAGACTTCTCACCATACTCAAAGCCTTGGTCCATCAAGCTTTCGAGTAGCGGTTGGCCGGATAGATCGCCTAAGACATTCAGCACTAAAAACAGCGTTTCCTGCTGCGCCGTCAAGGGGCTCGCGTCTGAGGCACTGCTCGCCGCTGCTGGCGCCGCCGCTGCCGCATCGGCCTGGCGCTCGTTCGTCTGAGCGCCTTCATCATGAGCGCCGCGAGACACCGCCTCGGTTGACCCAGCGGGATCATCTCGCGGCGTTTTAGCAGCCGATTGACGCACTCGCGCCTGCGCTGGATCAGAGACAGGGATCTGTGAGGTCCCGACTTTTACGACTCGAGCGCCACCATTGGGTAATTCTGCCTTTAAATCGATCACATCTTTACCGGCATTCGATTCTGGCGCCGTTGAGACGAAACGTTTATCCAGCTTCAAGGGCAACCGATCACTACCGAAGTACTGCACCCAAAAGCCATGGACCAGCACGACCACGATCACGAGGCCTAATATTAAGAACAGCCATTCTTGCAATTCCAGTTCCACAATGACCTCTCTTTTGACGTCTTTGCCGCTTACCTGTTTTGCTCAACCCGCCGCAATCTACGCGTGCGCCTCAGGTCGATGTGTTCTGCAACCCTTTTTAGCTTGGCCGGGTTGGCCGACCTGCCCTACAACTGGACTGCTCGATATCGGCGAACCGCTGACTCAGCCCTTTAGGGTGCTCTGCTAACCGTGTTTTTATCATTCGTTTTTAAAAAATGTTTTTAACACTTGTTTTTAAAACGAGTTTTCAACATCTGTTTTCAACAAAAGTGCTGTCTACAGCGCAGGTTTCTCAATTGGGTCGCGCTTAACGACCCTTTTCTTAAAAGCATAGGACTCAGCCTAAACCGCTGACATCGCAACCGCTTCTTCAACGTCGACAGACACCAATCGAGATACCCCAGGCTCATGCATTGTGACGCCCATTAATTGCTCCGCCATTTCCATGGCCACTTTGTTGTGCGTGATATAGATAAACTGCACCGTGCGCGACATCTCCTTCACCAGTTCGGAATAGCGCATGACATTGGCATCATCCAATGGCGCATCGACCTCGTCCAGCAAACAAAAGGGCGCCGGATTCAAACTGAAAATTGAAAATACCAAGGCAATGGCGGTCAGCGCTTTCTCACCACCGGACAGCAAGTGAATGCTGCTGTTTCGTTTACCAGGCGGCCTTGCCATCAAGGCAACACCCGTGTCGAGCAGGTCTTCACCCGTCATTTCTAAATAGGCATGGCCACCCCCAAACAACTTCGGAAAGAGCTGCTGAAGTTTGGTGTTGACCAAATCGAAGGTTTCTTTAAATCGGGTGCGGGTTTCAATATCGATTTTTCGAATGGCCATCATTAGGGTATCGAGTGCTTTCTCTAAATCGTCATTTTGTGCATCCAAGTAGGCTTTACGCTCGGCTTGAACTTTGTATTCTTCAATCGCCGCTAAATTGATGGCGCCCAAACGCTGAATGCGGTTCTCTATTTTTGTCAGTTCGGTTTCCCAGACTGGGATATCGGCGTCTTCCGGCATGGCGCTTATGACCTCCTGTAAGACTGCGCCGGCCTCTTTGAGGAGGTCTTCAATCGTGCTGCGCTTAACATCCAGGGTTTGGAATTCTAAGCGGGCCTTTTCGAGCTGGCCTCGCACCTGATCGACGCCCTCTTCAAACAGTGCGCGCTGACTTTCATTGCTGCGGATATCAAATTCAATCTTCTGCGCAACCTGACGACCCGCCAGCAATTCGGCTTCAATGCCCTGGCGCGTCTGAAGTCGCTCCTGCAGGTTCGCTTGCAGCTCCGTTGTCGGTTCGGCCAGCGCCGCAATGTCCGCTTCAAGCGTTTGCTTGCGCTCAAGCAGGCTTGTTTGTCGAGCGGACAAACGCGTAATCGCCTGACCCGTTGCGGTCAACTGCGCTGTGAGATTTTGCGTTCGCAGCGCCAATTGATGATTGGCGTCCCGATCCGCTTGCGCTTGTTGACGTAACGTCACCAAAGCTTGTTGCGCGCTGTGCCGTTGCTCAGCCAACTCGGCACGGGTGGCCTCAACACCTTCCATCTCGTCCATGGCACCACCCAATCGCGACCGCGCCGCCTGCAACTGGACGGAATCCGTCTCCAGTTGCGCCTGAGAATGGGTAATTTCTCGATCGGCGCGTTCGAGTTCGGACGCAATTTGTTCTGCTTGGATGCGCTTGGCCGTCAGCCGGGCTCTCGTTTCACCATAAGCGCGCTGCTGCTCGGCGAGACGGCTCTGCAAGGCATCGCGATCTTGTTCTAAGACGGTCAAGTTAATCGCGCCAGCTGCCAATTCCTCATCTGTTGTATCAATCAGGGTTTCCAAGGCTTCAATTTGCGCAATCAAACTGGTGAGCTCTTTTTGCCGCTGCAGCACGCCCGCCGTGACGTCTTTATCCGCGCTCACGCGAATCCAGCTCGCCCCCATCCATAGGCCATCGCGCGTGACAACTGATTCATCTGGCGCAAGATTTTCGGCAAGGCTTAAGGCATCTTCTAAGTCTTCCGCGACAAACACGTGGCTTAACCAGGCAGACAGCTCTGCGCTGGACTGAATTTTCGCGGCAAGCGAGACCCGCGCTTCACCCTGTACAACGGGCGCATGTGTATCCGACATCCCCAGCAGGGTTATCGAGCCTTGGGTCAATCGCGCGACCGCTGGCGACAATTCTCGAAGATTACTGACGAGGATCCCTT
>OBMK010003657.1_pt1 | contig 10526 bp, 10 predicted proteins | sample 1539081 | NCBI WGS metagenome assembly OBMK01 (sample SAMEA3355528, study PRJEB22509) | marine metagenome | biome: marine; feature: river plume; material: water | place: USA | collected 2010-08-07 | depth 0.5 m | reverse complement strand
AGTCAAAATTAAAGTCATCCATAATCACAGCATCGCCGTCTACAATCCAAAACATTTTAGTGAAACACTTTTTAGCAGCGGCGATGTGTGCTTGATGTATTCCTTTAACGCCGTGAATGCGTTTTGCCATAGGAAATCGTAGTTTTAATGATTCCCAGTTGTCATCGGCATTTGGCTCTTGATATGAAATAAAAACAATATCATACATAGTTCAATTATAACACAGGTTAAGACCTTTGTCTAGTGTTTCCGTAATAAACTACAGCATTATTTCCTTGGTACGATCTCCAAGGATCAAATACTAATACATCATCTGGCACTGCATCGCCTTCATGTACCATTACTGCAACCTCAGCATTTTCTTTTACAAGTATGCCGCCTAGTTCTTTTACATAATGCTGTACTAGTAGACTATAAGATCCATCTACATACTCTACGCCTGGTTTGTAACTATCACTTGAGAAGTAGATATATTTGCCATGTTTCATTATTTCAATAGCCATGTTCTTTGCTTGTATTTCTCTTGCGTTCATTATGCTATCAAATAAGTCATATCCTAGACCTAATTCAGTAGCCATGTAACGCAGTGCGATATTATCTCTTGGGTGACAAGCACCGCCGTCTCCCATGCCTGCTTTCATATATCCTGGGCCCATAATACGCTGCTTAGACTGCGCTAGTGCGTCTGTAACAACGTCTACGTTAATGTTGCCCTGCTTAACTGCAACGTCTTGTATCATGTTTACAAGACCTATTTTAGCACTAATAAATGTATTATAAAATACTTTGATGCACTCACACTCGTCCCAAGTGCCAATTACACAGCGTGGATCATTTTCCATTATTGTTTTATAAAAGTCTACAAGCTCTTTAGCGTCACCTGTTTCGGTTCCATCTTCTGTACCTATCATCAACATTTCAGGATTGACCATATCCCATGCAACTGTGCCCATTGCAATCAAATAAGGATTATAAATAAATCTAGTATTAGGAACTAAATCAACAAACTCTCTACGAACTGTTCCTGGTAATACTGTGCTTATAAGTACAAGTAATTGATCTTTATTCATATGTTTGTTACATTCTTGTAACACTTGTTTAACAATGTCATATCCAAAGTCTTTTGGTTCTAGATGCGCAGTTGGCGCTCTACCATCGTATTCAGGATCATGCGGAGTAGGAACAGCAACAAACACAATGTCACATCCGTTAATGGCTCCCTGTACAGTAGGAAACATTGTAACATGCTTGCTACTATGTTTTACAACATCATATCCTGTTACGTTGTGTCCTTTTTGTGCAATAGTTTCTGCACATGGCATTCCTAACTTGCCTGTTCCAATAAACGCAATTTGCATTCTACATTCTCCATAAGGTTTACATAGTAGTTATCTTTAAATACAATGTCTGGAACAGCAATGCGGCTTCTTGCAATGTTTATAGCGTGTTGTCTATTATAATTAAGAATTTCTTTCATGCTATTATTTGTAGCATTAAAGTCAATAGTCGACAATCTTTTTAACTCTTTCATAATCATATCACAGCGAGTGTTATTATTTTTAATTACATCAAACGAATAATCTATAATATCATGATGCATTTTAAATCCTATTTTTTCTAAATATGCATGTGACCCTGGGTATCCCCAAATAATAAAAGGTTTTAATCCTATTATAGAATTATAAGTTTTTTCAGTAATAAAAGGCGACCAAATATTTGATTCGGTAACTACGTTTATTAAACTATTATACATCTGTTCTGGAAAGAGTTCTTGTTTTGGCGGATTTTGTTTTCCATCTAAATAAACCTTTTTCGGGGTCCAGTATTCAAATTGTTTTACAATATTAGCATCAACATAATGCCAAGAAATAAAATTATCCTTTATTAAATCATGTTTTGCTAATTGATCTACAAAAGTTACCCGATAAGGATGTGCGCGATGATTCATGCAAGTAAATAAATTAGTAATAGGTTTGTTTTGTATACTAAAATCTTCCCAACTTTGTATTGTGTGATACAAGAAATAGTTATCCCAAAGATGGAGTTTCACATTTTTACAATCAAGTAAATTAGTATGCTTTTTATAAAAATCAAGCGAAAAAGATCCAAAAACTATATCTGCTGTTTTAGCCCGAGACATATATGATCGATAATCGCATCCGTACATTATTTCAAATTCTTCGGGACATAAAAGATAAACAGAATCATCGTTTGTAACAGTATCCATAAAAGTAGGGAAGGGAACGTTCTCCCATATACGCCAAGTTTTATTTTTTTCCATGTTATGATTCCTACGATAAATATAAAGTATTTATGGAGATTAGCATGTACACACAAGGTAATATCGAACAGTGCTGGAACGATGAGTATAAGTCCTTTACGTTTGTCAAACAACCAATCACTAAAGAAGAAATAGACAATTGGAGGGCTGCTGGATACGACCACGAAAACTTTACAGGAAATCTTTACGATAATAAAAATCCTATGCCAGAATGGACACAGGTAATTGCTGATCAATTTCCTTTCTTGAGTGATAAAACTTTTACAATTTATAGAATGGATACTTTAGAAATTATGCCAACACATACAGATCATTTTAGAAGATATTGCGAAATATTTGATGTTAATAAATCTAGTGTACGTAGAGTTTTAGTCTTTTTAGATAACTGGAAACCGGGACATTATTTTGAAGTAGCAGGAAAAGGCATTGTAAATTGGCGTGCTGGTGATTATTGTATGTGGGATCCTGAAGTAGATCATGCTGCTAGTAATATAGGAATAGAACCTAGATATACGTTGCAGATGACTGGTCATGTTTAACAAGGTTAAAGATTTTGAAGTTGAAATAGCAGCGTTCTACGGAGCGCCATATGCAGTAGCCGTCGACTGCTGCACTCATGCTATTGAATTATCATTAATATACACTAATGCAAAGAAGGCATATTGTCCTCAATATACATATCTATCTATTCCTATGACCTTTATAAAACTTAATCTTGACTGGTGCTTTAATGATAGTAAATGGCACGATTATTACTACGTTACAAATAGTATTATCGATGCCGCTGTATATTGGAAGAGAGATAGTTATATTGCTGATACATTTATGTGTTTAAGTTTTCAATTTAAAAAACATTTATCGTTGGGTCGAGGAGGAGCTATTTTATGTAGCAACTATAACGAGTATATTGCTCTAAAAAAGTTAAGTTATGACGGACGATTACCCGACGTTCCATGGATGAGCCAAGATATTCAATCTATAGGTTACCACTATTATATGACTCCTGAGACTGCTCAACTTGGATTGGAAAAATTACCCCAATCTATAAATAATTTGCCTACTAAATGGACATGGGAAAACTATAAATTTCTCCCAGATATGAAAGTTTTTAAAGATGCCAAGTACAAATGAATGGGATTCATTAACTAAAGTTATAGTTGGAGTTGCAGACAATGCAAAAGTTCCTGAGATTGATGTTAGTGTAAGAACTGTAAATTATGCTGATTTAGATAATACTGATAGCGTAATAATAGGAAAATATCCCGATCAAGTTATAAACGAAACTAATGAAGATTTACAAGAATTTGTAAATTTTTTAGAAAATGAAAGTGTAGAAGTAGTTCGTCCTAAAATTACCGACTGTGTATATTACAACTATTGTCCAAGGGATAATATTTTTATACACAGCGATTTAACTATAGCAACTCCAATGCCTATTAGAGCAAGATATAGAGAGTGGAAAGCAGTTGAACATCATCTCGACAATCCGATCGATCTTAATATTAATCATCAAGACAGTTTATATAATTTAGATTGCATAGGTGATAAAGATACACTAGCATTAAAAGAATCTGCGCCGGCATTTGATGCTGCAAATATAATACGTGCAAATGACGATGTATTATACCTAGTTAGTAACAGCGGAAATAAATTAGGAGCAACAATGCTACAAGGAATGTTAGATAATGTTAAAGTGCATCTACTCGAAGGTGTATACAGTTACATGCATATTGATAGTACTGTTGCTTTCTTACGTGAAGGATTAATGTTATTAAATCCGAGCCGTGTTAAAAGACTAGATCAGTTACCTGAAGCTTTTCGTAATTGGGATGTAATTTGGTGTCCTGAACCTACTGATATTGGACATTTTACTAATTATTGTAATGCAAGTACATGGATAAACATGAATCTTTTTAGTGTAAATCCTAATCTAGTTGCTTTAGAAGAAAACCAACACAATTTACGTAAAGAATTAGAAAAACATAATATAGAGTGTGCTATGCTTCCGATGAGACATCAGCGAACACTAGGCGGCGGATTTCACTGCGTTACTTTAGATTTGCATAGAAGTTAATGTATCCTGTTTTAAGTTTTATACAAAATGACAACGAGATAGCTGTTGGTAATTATTTGATGAAGAATGAAAAAATTTCTCTTACCTCTCAATTAACAGACGCATTCACTGATTTAGGTCTCAAAAAATCAGATTGTAAGATTATATTATCAGGTTATAGTAACATAACAATTAACTTAAACAAATTACTAAAAAGGATTAAGCAAAGAAATATAGAAAAAATTTATTTCTTTATAGAGGATGTTTATAGATTAAAAATAGGCAAAGAAGAAGCATTATTCGATACACATTTAATAGAGAAAAATCCTAATACTATACGTGCTGGTGAGTTAGAAATAATAGAATATATAATAAAACAGTTAGATCTGAAAGAATATGAAATCTATCATTGTGAAACTAACGGAAATATTGTTGCAAAGAATCATAATCTAACTGTAGGTTATTATGATGTCTTTGTATTATGTGCTGCTCGCGGAATGGAGTTTAGGACTCATGTTAATACACCATTAGATAATAAATTAGAATATAAACTTTGTTGTTTTAACCTTAGAAACGATTGGCATAGGTATATGTATGCAGGACTTATTTCATCTCATCCTGATATTTTTTTAACTTTAAATACTTATCATGACTCTGATGTTGTATCTAATTATAACAATCTAGTTCCGTTAAAGAATTTTACTACAGATCTCAAAGAACAATTTATCAAAAATAACAATTCAATTTTAGTCAAACATCCGTTCGTATGGGATGGTATCAAAACTGAAGAACACGGTCAATATCATATCGATGATAATAATTTTTATATACAGTATAATACTACTGAAATTTCAGCAAAAAGTTTTTTAACGGTAGTCACTGAAACGAGATACAATAGTCCTATGCAAAACTTTAGTGAAAAAGTTATCAAACCTATATATGCAAAACGTCCTTTTCTACTTTTAGCGCCTGCTGGAACTTTAAACTTACTAAAAGAATTAGGATTTAAGACTTTTAATAATTGGTGGGACGAGAGTTATGATACTATCACTGATCCGGTTAAAAGACTAGAATCAGTGTATCAACTTAGTATAAAAATATTATCAAAAGATTACAATCAACTTAAAAAAATATTGATCCAGATGGAAGATATTCTAGAACATAATAAACAGCATCTAGACAATTTAGGAAAAGAAATGGCAAAACTAAGGCATACCGTTAATATCTAGTCTCGGATTTTGTTTTATTTCAGTCTGACAATATTTTTGCATTTCATCCAAATTTTTAAATTTTTTAAATTGGTTTGTTAATTGAGTATGTAGTTTTTGAAATTTAGTTATTGTTGTTTTTTTAAGTTCAAGACCTAATTTAGGATAAATGTTATTTTTTACATGATATAAATGAGTAAAGATGTCAGGGTGCGAGTCAATTTCTTTTATAGAATTATCAAATGACATATTGACTTCGTTGGGAAATATTTCTATTGTATTACTATTATATAATAATTTGCTATAGTTTTTTTCATTTTTTGATGCATTAATATAATCATCAATATTAGGATCACGAATAGTTGCCTGGTAATTTATATTAAAAATCTTATTTGATGTATATATTGCTGTAGAATTTTTAATTAAATCATTATTAAAATGATGATGCTTTTTTATAAAAGCACGATCATAAAACGGATTGTTATAAATACTGCCGCCGCATAGCCAATCATGATGATACCTATCTTCTCGAGTCCACGATGTCCAATTAACTATAATTAGATCAGTATCGGTAAATCGATTTATTAGGTCAGCATTTATCAAACGATGCTGTATTGCTACATTTCCTGCGCCGGACAACCCCCAGTTTTGATATTCTATTTGTAAATCATCAGCAATTATATCAGCCCATGTAGGCCAATAATAATTTGTATAGCTACACCCAACTGCAATGAATCGACTAAAATTTTGCATAGCTTCCCCAAGGAGTGTCTTTAAGATGATTAAAATTATGTATTAGTATAGGTTGTATCTTGTAATATATTTCAATCCATTCGTGTTTGCTTTTTCTATTTAAATTTTGCATTAATTTACAAATTGCATCCATCCTTTGCACCGGGTCTCTAATGGTATCATAATTTTCATCCCATACACTATCAAATGTTTTAAATCCTAATTTTTTAAAATATTCCAAACTAAACTGTTGGCCTACTAATACAAAAGGATGCATTGCACAAACAGGTTTAAATATTTTTTCACTAAAGAACATTGATGTATTATAATATTCATAAAAGTATGTTTCTGTAATGGCACTATACCAAGTGTTAAGGTAAGTTTCCTTAAAAAAACTCTGTGCTTGATTTGTTTCAAACTCTGTAACATCAAGATATAATGGTGTTAATTGTTCTATAGCTTTTATATTTCGATCATCAAAAGCAGAATGATTAAAAAATATATCTCTATTTAAATTAGTCTGATCAAGGTTAAGTTTATCAAAACTTAATTCACTTCCGTTTATCATATTATAATGATTTAGCATTGCTAAAAATGCTACTCGATGTGGTCTTATTACTCTATTAAGACAGCTAAATGTTTTTATATCATTATGCTGTTTGTAATTAATATGTTCTTCAAATGTAAGAACTGATATATCATTTTCTGGAAATGTAAAGTTATTGTCATTGTATCCCGAATAAAAAAATCCGTCTTTAGCTAATCTAGCAAAAAATAAATCACAAATAATATTCATCTTTTCTTGTATATTATTTTCTTTACACCATCGATCGTATAATTCGTTTTCCATAAGATTTGAGGTAGAATAAAAAATTTTAGATAACGGAATATTGTGTATTTTACATTTATCGTGTATATTTTTATAATAACATATTTCTTTTTCTTCGAACGTACTATCATTGACCCATAACGGAAAAGATTCTAGACACTGATCAATATGTATAACTCCATTACCGTTAATTATATATTTTAATATTTCAAACTGTTGTTTATTAAGAACATCAAATAAGTTCGGCATAGTAGGATGATCTGAATTTTTATATCCTAGCCACCAATGCGGTCCTTCAGTTGTACCAATTTCATATATAATAAATTTACCTTGCTTACGTGCTTCATCAAACGATAGTGTTGTAATTTTATTTTCATTTAAAATATTATTCATAACAAAATATTGTGCTAACCTTACTCGAGGCCTATCAGGATCATACTCTACTATTGAACAATTAACTCTTACAATATCCTGTGTTCTAACTATCATAATTAGTAATTTCTCCTGTACCAACTTTAACATACGGAATATTTTTAACAGTAATACTATCAAGCCAATCAATTAAGATAGACGGAAATGCTGTTGAAATATTTTGATTTCGACGTTTGTCGTATTGCTGATAAAAACTTTTAAAATCATGTTGCAGTTTTTCTTTTTCAGGATCTGCACGTCGGTGTGGAGTTTGTACTACTTCGATATAATCAATTAATCTTTTAATTTGTGCAAGTTCGCCCTCACCTAATTCTGGGATACCTTTATTTTTCTCGTACCATTCTTTTAGATTATCATGACAATGTTGTTTTATATGGTCTGGAAAAGCCAATGGGCTCATAAAACTCGGCCATCTAAGTATATTCAAATCTACATGCGGTTTATGATACCCGTACTTTTTCTTTAGAGAAATCATGTCATCTAAAAAATCAGTAATGCTAAACAAACTTAAACTTGTTATAGTCATCATAATCGTAATTGCTCTAAATTCAGCATTTTCAATAAAAAATATAAGATTATTACGCCACTCGTTATAGTCTAATCCATCTCTGATGTATTCAGCTTGTGCGCCATATGCTTCGCAACTTGTGTAAAGATCAAACTCTTGCAGTCCTGATTCTTTTGTAAATTTTACTAAATCATCTAAAAGATCTTTTTTAATGCATAGATTACTATTAACTGCCATACGTAAAGTTGGTGTAGCAGTTTCTTTAACCAATTTACAAAATTGCCAAAATTGATGACTCATTGCCGGTTCGCCGCCTGTAATACGTATTTCTTGTAATTCTTTACTTAATTCAGGCCACCATTCAAAAAATGCCTTTACATACGGATTTCCTTCATTAAACTTTCCGTAAGGCTCTGCCCATTTTCCAGTATGTCGATAAGCGCCAGCGCCATCACTTTCCATATTTTGGTAAGGTCCGTTCTTTTTAATGTCATTACCCCACGTAGTGCTATAACCACTGTTACAATAGCTACACGCCAAATTACAAGTTCTATCAAAGCTAATTTCAAGTGTTCGAGGCATAACATCAGCATAGGGATCCGCATTAGCTATTTTATCAATATCATTTTGATCGTATATCATACTTTTATATACTCTATCAGATATATTTTCTCTGCCAATATCTTCAATTTTCCAGCAGTATTCACATTCTTTCGGACGTTCTCCTGTAAGCATACGCTCTCGTTGTTTTTTCTTATGAGCAGTATTATGTATTGCGCTTGGATTTTCTGCTAGTGCATCTTTGTCGATTGGGTGAGGTATCGGAAGATGACAACTATGCGTGTATCCGTGTCCTAGATGTATACTAGAATTATACCACTTAGCTGCACAAAAGCTTGGGCTTACGCTATCTAAAACTTGTTGACGCCATTTGAATAAGTTATCACTCATATAAGATTCCTACAGTTAAAATAAAATTCTTCCATTTCGGGAAAAGTTTTTAAAAAGTTTGTGCCTCGTCTGCGATCATGTTCATCGACAAATTTTACAAAATCTTTTCTATTTTGATCAATGTCTTCAATATGCGTATCTCGCATAACATAAAAAATTCGTTGCATACGGTTAATTTCGTATTCATAAAAACCCATGCCGCACAACGGAGGCCAATAAGCATGTTCTTTTTTATTATACATAAATGTAACTTGATCTTCTATTAGATCTAAATAGTGCTTGTCTAATAAGAAAACAGTTTGGTGCCAGGGCCATCTTAAATATGCTACGTCCATACTTACTGGATTTCGTCTTTCGGGTCCTGTATTATATTCTAGTCTTAGTTTTAAAAAATCATCCATAAACTGTTTGTAGCTAGTTACGCTCAGAGCATTGTATGTAGCCATATTAGTTAATTTACCATCATGGATTTCACTTAGCACTCTATGACAATTATCGTACCATTCGTTATAATTTAACCCATTACGTATATATTCTGCACGAGCGCCGTGGGCTTCGCAGCTTGTATAAACTTTTATTTCTTTTACTAACCCTTCACTTGTAATTCTATTTGCCTTTTCTATAAACTGATCTAATAGTTTTTTTGGCACACATAAATTACTATTTACATTTAGTTCTAACTCTGGATTAGGATTTTCTATTATGTAATCAAGAACCTTAAACGTATCCTTTGTCATTAACGGTTCGCCGCCTGTTATCCTAAATACTTTTAGACTTGGATATAATTCAGGCCACCATTTCCAAAATGCTTCTACATACGGATTATATTCCTTATGAGGTATTGGCATTTTATTTTGTAATAAAACATTATCTAAATTATTAAAATTAGTACTAGTTGGATAAGGGCCACTCTGTTTGATTTCTTCCATCCATTTACTACTAACTTCAGGAGAGCAATACGAACACTTAAAATTACAAACATTGCTAAAACTAACTTCAACGTAACTCGGATTCACATCCTCTTGTCCGGTTTTATTTTTAATACTATTAAGATGAGGTAATGCCCAGTCTTCGGAACTTTTTGTTATTCTATCACTAAAGATATTTTTGTCTTTATTAGAATCTTCAGCACGCCAACAATAGTCACATTCTTTAGGGCGCTGTCCATTTAACATCATTTTACGTTGTTGTTTTTTAAACGTAGTATTATGTAATGCACTAGGATTATTATCTAATTCATCAAGTGGAACTCCGTGCGTTTTAGGATGATGACAACTATGGTTGTGTCCTGTTTGCAAATGTAAAGTTACTTGCTGCCATTTAGCAACACACAAACTGCTACTAGTTTGGTCAAGAAGCGACTCTACTTCTATATATTTGTCTCTAATATCCATTATTACTCCGGATTAATAAATTGTTGATTAGCAGTACGAGCAGGATTCTGGTACACTGTCTTAAAGAACTTACTTTGTTGTGCGTTTAACGGACTTTCTGCAATCGGTATTTCAAGTTCTTTAATAAGCTTAATACCA
>OBMK010003647.1_pt1 | contig 10535 bp, 6 predicted proteins | sample 1539081 | NCBI WGS metagenome assembly OBMK01 (sample SAMEA3355528, study PRJEB22509) | marine metagenome | biome: marine; feature: river plume; material: water | place: USA | collected 2010-08-07 | depth 0.5 m | reverse complement strand
TCTCGGCAGAAGACCGCGGCTGCTTTGCGACCATGATGTAAGACAACAACAACAGAATGATATGGCTGCTCAACAGGCCATGCAGATACAGGGACAGGCTACTCAAATGGGAGCAGAGGCTGCAATGGGGATGGCCGCGCAAGCGGGCGCTCAGCAGCTTGGCCTTTGATCGATTTCATTCGCATTGAAAGATGACTAACTATGCGATACATTACCCTACTTATTACAACCCTCTTTGCTGCGCCCGCTCTTGCTGGCGACTTCACGATCTCATACGATCATGTAGAGATGGTAGTGGATTATACTGGCACCGTGGAGTTCCATGACGACGCTAAGCTCAAAGAGCTGATGGTCGACGCTGGATCCCAGGATGTCTACATCTTTATCAACAGCCCCGGCGGTTCAGCATGGGGAGGCGTAGGCCTCTACCTTGAAGCGCAGAAGTGGGACAACCTTATCCTGGTAGCAGGTGCAGACTTCGGTGCATGGAGCGCCGCTGCTATGTTCTGGATGGGCGCCGAGTCGAAGCACGTGGAAGTTGGCGGTATCGTGGGACTACACCTCGCTTACTGCAACCCTTACAACCCACCCGGTTGTGACACCACTGACATCGACGCGGCTATGCTCGCTATGTTCCACGAGACCTTTGGTCAGGAGCAGGGTGACCGCATTTGGAAAGGCCTGCATGATATGCGCGACACACACGGCGTATCAGGATGGGTCGGAATCATTAACAGCCGCTTCCACATGGAAGGGTGGTTCACGTTTGATTCCTCACTAACAGAAATCAAGCCCTTTGACATTGAAGGGTAATCGAAAGGACGATTATGGAAAACGAAGAAGTTACACAAGCAGGCGCACCCGTCCAGGGTCAACCTGCAATCCCCGCCGCTGAGGCGGCGCCCGTTGCGGCTCCTGTGCCCGGCACCGCCGAGTACAATGCCCAAGCTGTGGCCTATGGCCAACAGGGCAGCGGAGATGTCCCGGCTAAGTTCATCCGTGAGGATGGATCAGTCGACGTGGCATCACTTGCTAAGTCTTATATGGCACTTGAGAGTGGTACCGGCGCTGCGCCAGCTATTGAAGCTGCGCCCGCTAGTCCTGAGCAGGATATCACCAAAGCCGGTGAAGCTGCGCTCGAAGGTGCTCTTGAATCACTCCAGATTCCCGACACTACTACCCCCGAAGCAGAGGTTGAGGTTGAAGCACCCGCTACTACCATGACTGACGGTGACTGGGAAGAAGCTAAGTCAGGTATCTGGAAGACCGGTGAACTGTCCGAGTCAGAAGCTGCCGCATTGGCCGCTAAGACTGGATGGGACGCCACCACTGTACAGCAGTGGGGTCTTGCACAGCGTGCTGAGATTCAGTCTTCATTCAATCAGGCTGCTGACGTCGTCGGCGGACACGATACGCTTACGTCCATGCTTAAGTGGGCGTCGGAGGCTCTGCCACCTGAAGAACAGAAGGCTATTAACTCTCAGCTCCGACAGCCAGGTGCTACCGAGTACGTGCTGTTGGGTGTCAAGTCCCGTTACGAAGCGTCTAATACTCCTGAGGCACGCGCCTCGCAGGAGCCTGCTGCAACGCCTCGTAGAGCGGTCACTGCCCCTGTCCTTACCACCAAGGCTCTCGGATTTGCATCGCATGCCGAGTTCGCGGCGGCTAGGTCATCCGTTGACTTTACAACTGACCCGACATACAGAAGTAATGTCATGCAGCGGATGTCGGAGACTGACTGGAGCAATCTCCCTCGCCTGTAAGTGCTGTACCGGAGAGATCTGGAACTATACACCATACACAAGCAAGATGAAACGGGTGCCCCGACTGGACCTCGGGATAACACCTTGGATGACATACATCCTAACCATTAATGTCTACCTTATTTACACAAACACTCTATAGAATTGGATATATACTATGTCTGGAATTAACTCATTCGAAAACGGCGACTTCACATACCGTAGCGACGTCGTGTCGGCTACCCCCGGTGGCGCCGACGGTACTAACAAGCAGTGGCTTCCTATTTGGAGCGGCGAAGTGCTTTACGCATACGACCAGTTCCGAATGTTCGACCACCTTGTCGACGCACGCACGATCGAAAGCGGTCGCGTTGCTGAATTCCCCATCATGGGCACCGTTGATCTGCAGAGCGCATGGAACGCTGGCGAAGAGCTCCTTGGTAACACCAACGACCTGACGTCCAAGACCATTGCTATCTCACTTGACGCTCGTCCTATCGCTGCTCACTTCGAGCTCGACAACGTCGACCTCATGATCACGCAGTGGGAGTACCGTCAGGAACTCGCACGACAGGCTGGCCAGACCATGGCTAACGCTCGTGACCTTCAGATCTCCTCCTTCCTGGCTCGCGCCGCTGCCGAGGACATCCTCGTTGGTGACCCCCGATCCGGTGCTGGCTGGAACAGAAGCCTCGTCAACAGCCCCATCTATGACACGAGCTTCGGACCCGAGTTCGCTGCTCTTGATACTGCTGGTAACCCTGCTGACCGCACCAATGGTGCTCTTCAGTGTCTCGCTGCAATCGAGGACTTCATGGTCCACCTGCAGCAGATCAACGCAAGCACCGACGGCGTCGTTCTTGCAGTTACTCCTCGTACCTTCCACGACATCCGCGCCCTCGGCGTGGCTCGTGCTGCTGGCGAACTGACGGGTGGCTCAGGCCGACCCATGTTCGGTGGCGTTGCTGAAGCCGGTGGCCTTGGCGCTCCCCTGACCAGCTCACTGAGCGCTCTCAGCGACTCACTTGAGTACATGGGATGCTCGATCGTGAAGACGAACCACCTCATCAACTTCAACGCTGGCCTTGACAGCATCGGTGAAGCTCGATACAACATCGACGGATCATCGGGCACAGGCGCTGACGTTAAGGGCCTTCTGTTCCAGAAGGGTGGCGTCGCTTCCATCGCTAAGACCGGACTTAAGGTTGACACCGTTGACGACGTTCGTCGTAACACCGTGTTCACCGTCGCCTCCATGCTCTCGGGCACCGGCGTCGTCCGTCCTGAACTCTGTTCCATCATCGTTGGCAAGTCCACCGCTGACAAGGCTGCTCTCCGTAGCGACCTTGGCATGACCGGTGCTAAGGCTGGCGAGTACGTGAACACTCAGTGATTCTGACTTAACCTAAGGTGGGGTCCCTTAACGGGGGCCTCACTCTTTTACCCTAACATTGAAAGGAGATCGCCATGGGTGCAATCTCACGACTTAACGCTATTAACGAAATGCTCATCCAGTCAGGTGAGGCACTGGTCTCCGACCTCGACGAACAGTCAGGTGTGGATACGTCCATCGCCTCCTATATACTGGATCAGAAGATCACAGAGTTCGCTATGCGAGGTATTGCCCAGAACATGGCGACCCGCAAGTTCAAGGCTGACGGCGATGGTAAGATCTACCTGCCTGTCGACCTGCTCTCCTCTCGTATCCTTGACGTCATCGGCATGGACGGAAGTCCTGTCAACGATGTAGTTGAGAACGTAGGCCACAACGTGGTCGTTCGTGGTATCTCGGGCACTTCCGCTCCATACCTCTACGATCTCTCCACTGGTACCGATTGGTTCGACCCTGATGTGATCGTCACTATCCAGATCGTCTTCGACATTGAGTTCGAGGACATGGATACGTCCATCCAGAAGGCCGTCATCTATCAGGCAGCCCGTACTTATCAGATGCTGTCGCAAGGCGACCCCGCAGCTGACCAGTACCTGTCACAGATGGAAGCTTACTATGAAGGTAAGGCCAAAGGCTGGGACAATACGGCTAAAGACCGTAATGTATTGAACAGTTCACCTGCTTACCGCGCTATCACCAGAAACAGGTTGGGTCGTACCTTCCCTGAACAAGGTAGATACCCACGCGGTAACGGATATGGAAGCTAATTATGCCACCTGCTAATCCAAACACCCGAGGCTCCTCGAATAACATCAAAGTGCCGATTCATTCCCTCTCCGGAGGTGTAGGCCGTCAGGCTCCCTCCAAGAGAACCCCTCTGGAGGCGCAGGACATCGACAACGCACTGGTTACACTGGAGCGTTCCGTTGAGAAGAGGCCTGGTACCGTCGTACTGGAGTCCTTTGATGCTAACTTCGATGCCGTACCTGGTGGTCGACTGGGGATACCCGCAGACGCCGACCTTGTATACGAATGGTTCTTTGTTTCCGACGAGCTCCGCTACCTACTGGTCGTAGACTACTCTGCTACTCAGGAAAGTGACCAGCTTATATACATCTATAAGTACACTGACACTGACGTGGTTGACGTATCCCCTACGTTCGCCTCTGATGCGGCGACTCGCTCCTATATTACATACAACCCCGGTGGTACACACACCGGAACGGACGCCCTGCGATTCACGCAGGTTGGTCCTAAGATTATGATCCTTAATACGCTAGTGAAAGCTGGCTACTCTTCAGTCTTTACAGGTACCAACTGGGAACTGGTGGGCCTCGACGGCCTGCCTACTGGTGTTCGTGACCTTAAGGGTGGAGAGGTTACTTACCTCACAGCCTCCGACGTAGACCCCGACGGTCTTGCTATTATCTGGACCCCGGATAGGATCTACGTCTCAGGAGTTGAAGTACTTAACAGTACAGGTGTCTGGCGTGCCACTGAGAATGTGGAAGCCGCTGACTCCTCGCCCGGTATATCCGGTCCTTACTCTCCTGGCGATACCGTCGGTAAGTGGGAGTACGTCCGAGATACCGAGAAGATCCCCGTCGACGATGATAGATACCCTGATGCCACTAAACGGTACCTTGGTCAGTCATTGTTCGACTTCTCTGAGATCAAGCTCCCTCCTCGCGCCCCTGAAGTGCTTGCACCTAACGGTGCAGAGGAGATGTTGGAAGCCCTGTACCCTGACACTGGCAATGCCGATGGCCTGGGTAAGATCTACTACGTTGAGAATGCTTATGCAACCTCACTGCCTGGATTCTACAGGATTACCAACGCTGCTACCAAGCCATACTTCCAGAAGGTTCGTACACCTGATGCGTACTCCCGGTTTGCACCGGAGCGTATGCCCCACGTCCTGTCCTTTGACAGTGGCTCGCTCTCCTGGTCCCTCGATTCGATCGACTGGTCCGACAGAGTGAGTGGTGACAGGGAATCGAACCCTGGTCCTCAGATCTTCAAGGACGGCGCTGCCGTTGAGATCAAATCACTAGCCTTCTTCCGCGACCGCCTCTGGCTTTCAGCGGAGGATTCAGTGTTCTCGTCCCGTGCGGGGCAGATCGAAGACTTCTTCCTGAATGATCCCTCGATCATCGGTGATGAAGACCCTATCGACGTGCGCCTCTCCACGAACAAGTACACGCCCGTCTCGTACATGACCCCGTTCGAGACCTACCTGTTCATCAACACCCCTGCTGATGTGCAGTTCCTACTCTCTGGTTCAGAGAACCTCATCACGCCGCTTACGGCGGAGGTCTCACCTGTATCCTTCTACTCTACGGCCCCGCTCATTGAGCCGATCCTGATGGGTAGTCAAGTTTACTTCTATGCACCCGAGCGTATGTACCTGTATCTCCCTGATACAATCCAATCATCAATAACAAGTACAATCGAGGTCTCTCAGCATTGTCCTGACTACCTTCCTGAGAACTTCGGCGACTATTGTGTCGTCCCTTCTCAGGATACAATCATGGTAGTCGACAGGGATACGCCGACTGACGTCTATGTGTACACTAATCGCTTTAATGGTAACCAAGTCTCGCAGTCATCCTTCTGCCGGTACCAATTCTCCAACGTGGTCGAGTCTATCTCGTCTACTAAGGGCTTTGTCTACATGGTATCGAAGGACTCAGACGGAGGCCGTACCATCGGTCGTATGAAGTTCTATGAGACTAACACTGTGCGTCCATTGCTGGACAATCAGAAGTCTATTCGTACAGCCGTCGCTTCCATTGTGTATGATGGCCTTACTAATACTACTGCCATCACATTCCCTGATTACTCGAACCCCTCCGTGGATTCACTGATGTTCAACATCGATGATGACCAAGGTAGGAACGAGCTGACGGGTGTCCTCATCGAGTATGAGACTGCCGTGCAGGAAAACGGTGACCTTGTCTTCACAGTCAATGGTAACCTTATGCCTCTCGTGGTCTCAGCTACTACTTCGTCCGAGGGCTACGACCCAGCAGATCTACTGATCACAGCTGGTACCTCATATACTATGAATGTGGAGCTGTCCCCTCAGTTCTCACGTGACCAGAACAACAACGCCATCGATGGTGTGCTGTCTCTGCGTACGCTTCATACCCGTCACTTCAACACAGGGAACTACCGCATCCTGGTAGCTCCTGATGGTCAGACATTCCGTAAGAGCTCCGAGTTCAACGCGTCTACCATCTCAGGCAGTAAGTTTGCCGACGCTCCTATTGACCCTCAGGGTGAATCCGTAGCTAAGCTATTCGGATTCTCTGATACCACTAGGATTAGAATCGTCTCAGACTACCCTACTCCCTGCAACATCACAAACATGGAGATCAAGGGCCGCTTCCGCAGCACTTTCTCCTCCTTCATTCGATAATAATCGTCCTTGGCTGCCCTCCCCTTAACTGGGGTGGGTGGCTTTTCAACAGAAAGGAGACTACAATGTCTCACGATAGCATTAATGTACGCAACATCCGAGTAATCGTCGATGAGCTCGTACGTGGGCTTGATGGCATCCTTGCCTTCAACCTCTCAGCAGTTGTACTCTCCGACAACTATACCCCATCGGAGCAGCTCACTGTATTGTGGGTTCCTCCTTACGTTACTGACGCCAATGGCACCCGAGTAGAGCTCTCTACCCTGGGTAAAGATGGCATCTACGCCGCTACGATCCTCCCAAGGGACTCGTGGGCATTCCTCCGTAACTCCTCCATCGTCCAGTTCAGCGAGGCGATCATCTCAACCACCCCTGTGGTAGTTGATGGTGTTGAATACTTCCGACCTGCACTTAAGGTGTCCCCTTTGAACCCTATGTTCATCAACAGGACTACCCCAGTCAGGGATAAGAAGTACACAGCCTTGTTCAGCGACAAGATTGAGGCCACTACGATGAATGCGAACCCAGAGCAGATGCTCTTCAGGGTTCAGGAAGTCTACGCAGCAGCCGCAGCGCTCGTTGAAGTAGCTTCCTACTCCGGTAACATCGGTAACATCGACCTCCTCACCCTCGCGGGCATGGAGGACACGCTGATTGACACGGATCTACCCCTTACGGCTACCCTTAGATGGGACGGCCTGAAGTGGGCGCAGCATAGAGACGCTACTAGCGACTTTGCTGACGTGGATCCATCAGGTGCTCAGCCCGGTCAGGTCCTTACATGGGACGGTACCGAGTTTGTACCTCAAGATCAGCAGTCAGGTCCCCTTGCTAACGTCAACTCCGTCAATGGACAGAGTGGTATCGTTACGCTGACTACCTCAGACCTGGCTAACACGAGCGGCTTCATCACTGATGCCGGTCTCCCTACGAATAACTCGTCGTTTACTAACGACGCAAACTACATTGTTGAATCACAGGCCCCTGTCACCTCCGTTAACGGAGAAGCAGGTGGCGCTCAGCTGGAGTTCCTCACGAACCTTACGGGGTTTGATGATGTGAACATCCCAACTGATCCAGTTGATGGTCAGACCCTCATCTGGAATGGTAGCGCCTGGATCGCAGGCGAGGACGAGGAGGCTCCTAACTACGTTGCCCCTTACCCACCTGTGTACATGGCCTTGCAGGGCTTTGCCCAGTCCGCCGGGCAGAGTAGCACCCCTCCATATAATAACGGGTACTACGTTAACGACGATGGGTCTCTAATCTACCATCCGGTAGAGTACGAGCCCGTTGATGAATTGACTTACTCAGTACCAGGCTACCCTGATGCACAAGACGCACAGGTTAATCCTGAGTACAAGGACTTCGGGCCTTACATTGCCTATACTGAGCTGTTCGATCCTAATATAGGTAATCGACAGCCGTGGGAGAACCCTTCGTTCCCCAAGTGGCTTGTCAAGTACAGCAATGGCCGGGATAACCCTGGTCTATCTGGACGAGAGGATTGGAATTATCCTGACTCCACTCACGTTGTCGGTATCGACCCTTCTTCAGGCCTCCAGGTTAACTGGAACGGCACCCGAATCTACGACTACCCTGAAGGTAAGCGTGAGATGAGGACGGGTAACTACTCCTACAACCCTTACACTAACCTTTACAAGCCGGAGTACACCTGTACGGTTCTAAGTACTTCGACTGTGTACGATAACACTATGACCAGAGGCGGTAATCGCTTCTATCCCAGCGGCCCTGAAGACAATGGCAGTGGCAGCTCCGCATCCAAAGAAGGTACGCAGTACATCGGAACATGGTATGAGCTTAATACCTCAGATCCTACTTCCACTACTACCTTTAACCCTGGTAGTAACTCAGCGAACATGCCATTGTTCATAAGTAACATGATTAGCGACAACGAAGGTACCAACTACGCCTCATACCAAGGCTCGCCATGGTGCGAAGCCACGGCTGCGGGTGTCATACCTCCTATTGAGATATGGAACGACATGGAAGACTTAACCGGTGGGTGTTATACTCACTACGATAAGTACGAGCCCTGTCCTACATATGAATATAACGAGGCTACTAATGTACACCTCGATTACGGTAATGAAGATGTTAGAACCCCTTGGCTTATTGCATTCAAAGATGAAGGTAATAGCGGAGGGCCTCCTACTTCAGGACTGAGCGCAATGATCTCTCCTAGTATCACGCTTTCGAATCCTGGTTACGGGTTCATTTGGAACCCTACCGGAGCCGGTGCTATATTCCCTATCCTCGTCACTAACCCTGCTAATGTCAACTACCCTCAGCTTAACGGTACATCTCAGCTCCCTTTCGGTGAGCCAGGTCAGCCTACTATTGCTGACTGGTTGTCTATTGACATCGACGCACTGTTTGTACCCACGTCCTTTGATGCGTGGGGATGGGAATCATCACGTACGCCCGGTACAGGCAATACGAAGAACTGGTGGGAATACTCACTGGCCTCCTTGAAGCTCGCCGTGGTCAAGAGTCATCCCTTTACTTTGGTCAAGACTAGCCTCGAAGAGAAGATCATGCCTGCGTTGCATCCTTCTACCTACGCTGAGACCTTGATGCCTGACATTGACTTCGTCGATGGCTCAGGTGAGTTCCAGTTCATGGGGCCATCTAGCACTGAGGTGGACTACATTACTTACACATACACAAAGAAGTCAGACCCTGGTACCTCGTACCATCCTGACGCTATCTAAGGAGTCCGACATGGGCGCATATCCCTACCTCGATGACCTCAATGTCACGTATGGTGATTCAGCCGACTCCGTCGGTGCTTACCTTACTGTGTCCTATTCAACTATCCCCCTGATTGACAGCATCGCTGATGCTGAGCAGCTCGAAGTCCTGTGGTTCAGCCCGGCGCTTACCGATGTTAACGGTGCGCTGATCCCTACCACTAGCCTAGACGCTGCTGATATCTTCAGCTCCGGTGTGATCCCAAGTACTACGTACCTGGTAGACCCCATGGCTAAGACTATCACTATTGATCAGACCGCTGTCCAATCGACAGCCTTTATTACATCAGATGGTGAGCCGCTCTACCGAGCTAAGGTCGAGCCTTCTGATTCCAACGTTCTGACTGTGCAGAGATCTACTCCTATTGGCAGCAAGCTCGTTGAGTTTGCAGCAGGATCACGCATCACTCCCGGTCAGTTGAACCTCTCTGATGACCAGCTGTTCTATAAGCTGCAGGAGCTTACCAAGCAGGCAGATGACCTGTTCGGTATCGCTACTGTTACTGGTATCATTGATGACGGCGAAGACGTGACCAACCTGTCTGAACTGACGGACGTTACACTGACGCCTCTTAACGATGGTGATGCTCTCTTCTGGACCGGTGCTTACTGGACCAACGGCGGCATTAGCATTGGTACACTTACTGACGTGGCTGATAGCCTTACTGAGACGCCCGGCTTCGTCCTTACATGGGACGGAAGCCAGTGGATCTCGGCTGCTCCTACGGGAGATGGTAACATCTACGTCAACAGTGTTAACGGTGAGACAGGTACCGTGGTCTTGACCACCTCTGATCTCGCTAATGATGCAGGCTACATTACTGAGCCTGACATCCCACAGAACATCTCATACTATAACAATGACTCTCAGTACATCACAGTAGACACAGCTCCTGTCACATCGGTTAACGGTGAGACTGGTGACGTTGTCATTGACGTACCTGAGAACCTGAACGACCTTGATGACGTCCAAGCTATCGCCCCTGTCATGGGACAGGCGCTTCGTTGGGACTCTAACTCCAGACAGTGGAAGCCAGGAGGAGCCGGTGTAGTTACACCTGAAACAATGCCCCTCCCTTTCATCTTCCAGCTGGATGAAAGTACGTTCGACATTAACGAGATCGATAACTTCAGCAAGATTGTACCCTCCTCTCCTATGCATAACGGCGGGCCTGCTATTGGCAGCGTCCTCGACTTAGGATACA
>OBMK010003643.1_pt1 | contig 10544 bp, 10 predicted proteins | sample 1539081 | NCBI WGS metagenome assembly OBMK01 (sample SAMEA3355528, study PRJEB22509) | marine metagenome | biome: marine; feature: river plume; material: water | place: USA | collected 2010-08-07 | depth 0.5 m | reverse complement strand
GGTAAGGAAGAGGTCGGCAGTTCAAATCTGCTCATTGGCTCTTTTTTTTTTTTTTGATACAATTCGAAAGCTCGAATACTTCGCTATCTTCTAACTCCACCTTTACGTTGCATTAATAAATGCTCTTTTAAGGGCATATCTACTTTAATTGGTAAACATGCCAAGACACTGTTTTTTCCCATTAGTCATTTCTTTTGTTAACTTTATAAAAAAAAAATGAGAAATTGGTTTTTTATCCTGCTGGTTTCAAACCTAGTTGTTGCGCAACCAACTTGGAATGGTCCAACCATTACTTTTACAAAAACTGACAATGCTGACCCAACCCTAGCAGCAAATCAAGACCAAATAACTTCAAATGTGTGGTTAACTAGAGGGAATAGCGGAGGACAACTTTATAATGCCAAAACCGAATCTGATTCGTCAAAAAGTTCTAGCCCAGACGATACACAATGGGCCTTAGGCACTACATCCAACCTTGGGACTTTGACTTTTTCTACATTTAGAGGAACTTCTAAACCACAAGCTGCTGTTGGGCAGAATATGGTACTGCACCTTGTTACGGATGACATATATATTGACATCAAAATTACCTCATGGACGTCTGGAAAAATTTCTGGGGGCGGTTTTAGCTATGAGCGCTCTACTGATCCTAACCTAAGTATCCTAGATTATGAAATGCCAAAGCTTAGCCTTTATCCTAATCCAAGCACATCTTTTTTACGTATCAGTGGATTAAAGGCTGCTGAACCTTATTGCATTTATTCTATTTTGGGCGTCAAGACTCAATCAGGTATTGTTTCAGAAAACCAAGAAATTGATGTTAATGGGTTACAAACAGGTATGTATTTGTTACAGGTATCCAATACAGCTCTACCATTTGTAAAAAATTAGGCTTTACTGAGACTTAAGATTTCGTAATAGTTGAACGGCAGTTGGTTTTGATGCTGTTTTTTGAATATGCTGCATGAGTGAGGTCACGAATAATCCTTTACATATGAAGTAAATGCCAATGGCTGTAAATAGCATGTCTTCATCATAAATAGCTATAATTCCAGCTGCGATCATGCCAAAAGCGACCAATATATTGAGTAGGTTTGAGGTTTTTGCGCTCATGTGTTTTTATTTAGGAACATCCAATGTATTAAAAATCTCAATATTTTTTTTACTTAAGCATGTATTTGAAACAGGAAAAGATTATATTTGCGCTCATTTTAAAAGAATAAACGTACATTATTATGGCTAAAGAAACTTTTGATCGGTCCAAACCACACCTTAATATTGGTACCATTGGACACGTTGATCACGGGAAAACAACGTTAACAGCTGCTATTACTAAAGTATTAGCTGATGCTGGTTTGTCAGAAGCAAGAAGCTTTGATCAAATTGACAATGCTCCTGAAGAAAAAGAAAGAGGTATTACAATTAATACGTCACACGTTGAATATCAAACAGCAAATCGTCACTATGCACACGTAGACTGTCCAGGTCACGCCGACTATGTAAAAAACATGGTTACAGGTGCTGCACAAATGGATGGTGCTATTCTAGTAGTTGCCGCAACTGATGGTCCTATGCCACAAACACGTGAGCACATCCTTCTTGGACGTCAGGTAGGTATTCCTCGTATTGTTGCTTTCTTGAACAAAGCCGACATGGTGGACGATGAAGAATTATTAGAGCTTGTTGAAATGGAGGTACGTGAGTTACTGTCTTTCTACGAATATGATGGAGACAACGGTCCTGTTGTTCTTGGTTCTGCACTTGGTGCATTGAACGGAGAGCAAAAATGGGTTGACTCTGTGATGAAGTTGATGGAAGAAGTTGATGCATGGATTGAGCTTCCTAAGCGTGATGTTGAAAAAGATTTCTTGATGCCTATCGAGGATGTATTCTCCATTACTGGTCGTGGTACAGTTGCAACAGGTCGTATCGAAACGGGTGTTGCAAACACAGGCGATAGCGTTAACATTATTGGTATGGGTGCTGAAAAACTTGACTCTACGATTACTGGTGTTGAGATGTTCCGTAAGATTCTTGATCGCGGAGAAGCTGGAGATAACGTAGGTATCTTACTTCGTGGTATTGAAAAAACAGACATCAAGCGCGGAATGGTAATTTGTAAGACTGGTTCAGTTACTCCACACGCCAAATTTAAAGCTGAGGTATATATCTTGAAAAAAGAAGAGGGTGGTCGTCACACACCATTCCACAACAACTACCGTCCACAGTTTTACGTACGTACAACAGACGTTACCGGAAATATTGCACTTCCATCTGGTGTAGAAATGGTAATGCCTGGAGATAACTTGACTATTGAAGTTGATTTGATTCAACCTATTGCATTGAGCGTAGGTCTTCGTTTCGCGATTCGTGAAGGAGGTCGTACCGTAGGTGCAGGTCAGGTAACTGAAATATTAGATTAATACAATCAACGTTTTTGTGTCCTAAAGGTGCTGTTTTATGCAGCACCTTTTGGCGCACTAAACGGGTGTACTAACTCAAAAAGCGGAGCATGTGCACCAACAGAGACGGGTTTAGCTCAGTTGGTAGAGCACTGGTCTCCAAAACCAGGTGTCGGGAGTTCGAGCCTCTCAACCCGTGCAAGGAGAAAAAAAAATGGCAATGATAACGTACATAAAGGATGCTTTCGCAGAACTTAAGAACCACGTAACCTGGACACCTCAGTCCGAACTTTTACGTCATACTACAGTAGTAGTGGTTTTCTCTATCATTTTCTCACTTGCCATTTGGGGTGCAGATTCGCTCTTATCTCGTGTTGTTAAATTTTACTTTCAATTAATTAGCTAATCATGACAACAGACACGGATGTAAAAAAATGGTATGTTGTTCGCGCGGTAAGCGGTCAAGAAAACAAAATCAAGTCTTATATAGAGTCTGATATTGCACGTCTTGGTCTTTCTGATTTCGTAGAAGAAGTTTTGGTGCCTACTGAAAAGGTAATTCAAATCCGCAACGGTAAGAAAGTAAACAAAGAACGCAACTATTTTCCTGGTTACATCATGATTAAGGCCAACTTATCAGGTGAAGTACCACACATTATTCGTTCTATAACCAATGTCATTGGCTTTTTGGGTGAAACCAAAGGCGGAGATCCCGTTCCACTTCGTACCTCTGAAGTAAATCGAATGCTCGGTAAGGTTGACGAATTGTCAGTACAAACAGAAAATGTCGCTATTCCATTTAAACTTGGAGAGACCATCAAAGTAATTGATGGTCCCTTTAACGGATTTAACGGCAGCATAGATAAAATAAATGAAGAAAAACGCAAGTTGGAAGTAATGGTGAAAATTTTCGGAAGAAAGACGCCACTGGAACTTTCCTACATGCAAGTCGAAAAAGTTTAAAAGTGTTACATATACCGATGACTGTATAGCTTCCACTAATACAGGAATCATTAACTAGAGTTAAATTAATAATGGCTAAAGAAGTAAGTAAAGTAGTAAAACTACAAGTTAGGGGAGGCGCCGCGAATCCATCGCCGCCGGTTGGACCCGCTCTGGGTGCCGCAGGAGTTAATATCATGGAGTTCTGTAAGCAGTTCAACGCTAGAACTCAAGATAAGGCTGGTAAAGTATTGCCAGTTGTAATTTCTGTGTATGTCGATAAGTCTTTTGACTTTGTCGTCAAAACACCACCCGCAGCCGTTCAGTTGATGGAAGCCGCCAAGGTTAAAAAAGGATCTGGCGAGCCCAACCGCGCTAAAGTTGCAAGTGTAACTTGGGAACAAGTTCGTGCAATTGCGGAAGACAAAATGCAAGATTTAAATGCATTTACAGTTGAATCTGCCATGAAAATGGTGGCTGGGACCGCAAGATCAATGGGATTTACCGTCAAGGGAAATCCCCCTTTTTAATTGAAGTGAATTATGGGAAAAATTACAAAGAAGCGAAAAGAATCGCTAAGTAAAATAGACCGGACAAAACTGTACTCAGTACAGGATGCTTCCGCACTGGTTAAAGAAATCGCTAATTCAAAATTCGATGAGTCTGTTGACCTCGCTATAAGGCTAGGTGTTGACCCCCGCAAAGCGGACCAAATGGTTCGTGGCGTGGTTAGTCTACCGCACGGTACAGGTAAAGATGTTCGAGTTTTGGCCTTAGTTACGCCTGACAAAGAAGACGAAGCCACAGCTGCGGGTGCTGATTTTGTTGGACTAGATGAATACCTCCAGAAAATCAAAGATGGTTGGACAGATGTTGATGTTATCATCACTATGCCAAGTGTTATGGGTAAGTTAGGTCCTTTAGGACGTGTATTAGGTCCAAGAGGATTGATGCCTAACCCAAAGACTGGTACTGTGACGATGGATGTCGCTAAAGCTATCAATGAAGTAAAGGCAGGTAAAATTGATTTTAAAGTGGATAAATCAGGAATTGTGCATGCACCAATCGGAAAAGCATCTTTTGATGCTGACAAGATTGCGGGCAATGCCGATGAACTGTTGCAGACACTTGTGAAGCTCAAGCCATCGTCTTCGAAAGGTGAATACATCAAAAGTATTGCCATGTCGAGTACTATGAGCCCAAGCATCAATATCGACACTAAGGTTGTCTAAATAGCGAATAGAATTTATGACACGAGAACAAAAAGCAAACGTAATAGAGCAGTTAACTGCTAAGCTAGCAGACAACGCAAACATCTATTTAACAGATGTTTCTGGGTTGAATGCTGAGACAACTTCAAATTTGAGACGTGCTTGTTTTAAAGCAAATATTAAACTAGAAGTGGTAAAAAATACGTTGTTATCCAAAGCCATGGAGGCTTCTGACAAAGACTTTGAAGATTTATCTACAGTCTTGGTTGGAAACACCGCTATGATGTTTTCAGAGGCTGGAAATGCCCCTGCTAAACTAATTAAGGAATTCCGCAAAAAATCGGATAAGCCTATTTTAAAAGGAGCTTTCATTGAGGAAGCTGTTTATTTAGGTGACGATCAAGTGGAAGCTTTGGTAAACATCAAATCCAAGGACGAATTGATTGGCGAGATAATAGGCTTGCTTCAATCTCCTGCGACAAACGTGGTATCTGCACTTCAATCAGGTGGCGGTACCCTAGCTGGTATAATCAAAACACTTTCTGAAAAGGAAGCTTAAAACGTAAACAAAAACAATTAAATAGTTCAAAAATGGCAGATTTAAAAGATTTTGCAGAACAACTGGTCAATTTGACCGTTAAAGAGGTCAACGAGTTGGCCAACATCCTCAAAGAAGAATATGGTATCGAGCCTGCAGCAGCAGCCGTTGCCGTAGCTGGACCCGCTGCCGGTGGTGGTGGTGAAGCAGCCGAGGAAAAATCAGAGTTCGATGTTATCCTAACAGCCGCTGGCGGTTCCAAACTAGCTGTAGTTAAGCTTGTAAAAGAATTAACAGGTCTTGGTCTTAAGGAAGCAAAAGAGCTTGTTGATAATGCACCAAGCCCTATTAAGGAAGGTGTAGCAAAAGACGAAGCTGCAGGGCTGAAATCTTCTTTGGAAGAAGCAGGTGCTGAAGTTGAGCTTAAGTAATTAAGCTCTCGACCCAATCCAGAGGTTTAAGTCCCGAACATGCGTTCGTGGGCTTAAACCATTTGGTGTTTTATGCCCCTAGTACTAATTTTTTAATAGATTAACCCATATGTCCAACACGACAAGCGCAACCCGACACAATTTTGCTTCGGCCATTGGTACCCCTGCCTATCCAGACTTTTTAGATATTCAAATCAAATCTTTCCAAGACTTTTTTCAATTAGAAACTAAATCCGACGAACGTGGAAATGAAGGCCTATACAATACCTTCATGGAAAACTTTCCTATTTCGGATTCCCGTAATCAGTTTGTCCTTGAATTTTTGGATTATTTCGTTGATCCACCTAGGTATAGCATACAGGAGTGTATTGAACGTGGTCTTACACACAGTGTCCCTCTAAAGGCACGTCTAAAATTGTATTGTACTGACCCTGAACACGAAGATTTTGAAACCATCGTACAGGACGTTTACTTGGGTGTCATCCCTTATATGACTCCTAGTGGTACATTTGTTATTAATGGTGCTGAGCGTATTGTTGTGTCACAATTACACCGCTCACCTGGTGTATTCTTCGGGCAGTCGTTCCACGCCAATGGAACCAAGTTGTATTCCGCTCGTGTAATTCCTTTCAAAGGTTCATGGATTGAATTTGCAACGGACATTAACAGCGTGATGTATGCCTACATCGATCGCAAGAAAAAATTACCTGTTACCACTCTTTTCCGTGCCATTGGGTATGAGCGCGATAAAGATATTCTTGAAATTTTTGACCTTGCAGAGGAAATAAAAGTTTCAAAAACAGGACTTAAAAAAGTACTGGGACGCAAACTTGCTGCTCGTGTACTTAACACATGGTTTGAAGACTTTGTTGATGAAGATACGGGCGAAGTGGTTTCTATCGAGCGTAACGAAATTGTTTTGGATCGGGATACTGTTCTAGATAAAGAACACATCGACCAGATTTTGGAAGCCAATGCCGATACCATATTGCTGCATAAAGAAGAGGCACAATCCGCAGATTATGCTATCATTCACAACACCCTTCAAAAGGATCCAACAAACTCAGAAAAAGAAGCTGTAGAGCATATCTACCGCCAATTGCGTAATGCTGAACCGCCAGATGAGGAAACTGCTCGTGGTATTATTGATAAGCTTTTCTTCTCTGATCAGCGATATAACCTCGGTGAAGTTGGGCGTTACCGCATGAACAAAAAACTTGGCTTGGATATTGAAATGGACAAACAAGTTTTGACAAAAGACGACATTATTACCATCATCAAATACCTTATTGAGTTGATTAACTCTAAGGCTGAAATTGATGATATCGATCACTTGTCTAACCGTCGTGTACGTACCGTTGGAGAGCAACTTTCATCTCAATTTGGTGTAGGTCTGTCACGTATGGCACGCACCATTCGCGAGCGTATGAACGTTCGTGACAATGAGGTATTTACGCCTATTGACTTGATTAATGCCAAGACCTTGTCTTCTGTTATTAACTCTTTCTTTGGTACCAACCAGCTTTCTCAATTTATGGACCAGACCAATCCGCTGGCAGAAATTACGCACAAGCGTCGTTTGTCTGCACTAGGACCAGGTGGTTTGTCAAGAGAACGCGCAGGTTTTGAGGTACGTGATGTACACTATACACACTACGGAAGACTTTGTCCGATAGAAACTCCTGAAGGACCAAACATTGGACTGATATCCTCACTAGGGGTGTTTGCGAAAGTTAACAACCTCGGATTTATCGAAACGCCTTATTTTAAAGTAGAAGAGGGTGTTGTTGATATGTCTGCTTCTCAGTATTTATCTGCTGAAGAGGAGGAAGGTAAACTATTTGCACAGGCTAACATCGAAAAAACAGAAACTGGAGAAATAGCTGCTGACAAGATTATTGCACGTTCAGAAGCAGATTACCCAGTAGTTGACAAAACCGAAGTTGACTATACTGATGTAGCACCAAACCAGATTGCATCTATTTCTGCATCCTTGATTCCTTTCTTGGAGCACGATGATGCAAACCGTGCCTTGATGGGATCAAACATGATGCGTCAGGCGGTACCACTATTGCGTCCTCAGGCACCTATTGTAGGAACTGGATTGGAGCGTCAGGTGGCTACGGACTCTCGTGTACTTATCAATGCCGAAGGCACTGGTAAAGTTATATATGTAGATGCACAACGTATCACCATTAAGTATGATATGAGTGAGGACGAGAGACTTGTCTCTTTTGATTCTGACGAAAAAACATATGAACTCGTTAAGTTTAGAAAAACAAACCAAGGGACTTGTATTAACCTAAAGCCGATTGTTTCTATTGGGGACCGTGTTGAAAAAGGACAGGTACTTTGTCAGGGTTATGCTACTGAAAACGGTGAGCTAGCGCTTGGCCGTAACATGAAAGTAGCCTTTATGCCTTGGAAAGGGTACAACTTTGAGGATGCGATTGTTATCTCTGAAAAGGTAGTTCGTAATGATGTATTTACTTCAATTCACATTGATGAATATTCCTTGGAAGTGCGTGACACCAAACTAGGTAAAGAGGAATTGACAAACGATATTCCAAACGTTTCCGAAGAAGCTACTAGCGATTTGGACGAGAATGGTATGATTCGTGTGGGTGCTGAGGTAGGTGCTGGCGATATCCTTATCGGAAAGATCACACCTAAAGGTGAATCAGATCCTACACCAGAAGAAAAACTGCTTCGTGCCATATTTGGCGATAAAGCAGGTGATGTAAAAGATGCTTCTTTGAAAGCTTCTCCATCACTCAACGGTGTTGTCATTGATAAAAAACTATTTACAAGAATCTTAAAGGACAAACGTAAGCGTTCGCAGGACAAAGAGGCTATCATCGAATTAGAAGATAGTTATGACTTGAAGTTTGAAAAGCTAAAGGCTGTTTTGGTCGAGAAATTGTTCTCTATTTTGAGTGGTAAAACATGTCAAGGTGTGATGAATGATCTTGGTGAAGAAGTAATGCCGAAGGGTAAGAAGTTTACCTTGAAAATGCTTAACTCAGTAGACGATTATGCTCATCTTGTCAATTCTGATTGGACGGTAGATAAGCGCATTAACAGTCTTGTAAACGACTTGATGCACAACTATAAAATCAAAGAAAATGATTTACAGGGTGCACTTCGTAGAAATAAGTTTACAATTTCTGTTGGAGACGAACTTCCTGCTGGAATCTTAAAACTTGCTAAAGTTTACATCGCTAAGAAACGTAAGCTTAAAGTAGGCGATAAGATGGCGGGACGTCACGGTAACAAAGGTATCGTAGCACGTATAGTACGTCAAGAAGATATGCCATTCCTAGAAGACGGAACACCAGTTGATATAGTATTGAATCCACTTGGAGTACCGTCGCGAATGAATATCGGACAGATATATGAAACTGTTCTTGGCTGGGCGGGCCAAAAAATGGGTAAAACATTTGCTACTCCAATTTTTGATGGTGCAACCAACGAACAAATTGATGAATTGACAAAAGAGGCAGGCGTTCCACAATTTGGTCATACTTATTTGTATGATGGTGGAACAGGAGAGCGCTTTGACCAACCGGCAACCGTAGGAGTTATCTATATGTTAAAACTCGGTCACATGGTTGATGATAAGATGCACTCGCGTTCTATTGGACCATACTCACTTATTACCCAGCAACCGCTTGGTGGTAAGGCGCAGTTTGGTGGACAACGATTTGGAGAAATGGAAGTTTGGGCTCTTGAGGCTTATGGTGCATCTAGCACACTTCAAGAAATCTTGACCGTTAAGTCTGATGACGTGATTGGTCGAGCGAAAACATACGAGTCAATTGTTAAAGGGGAAGCCATGCCTAAGCCTGGCCTTCCAGAATCCTTTAATGTATTGATGCACGAACTTAAAGGCCTTGGTCTTGATATTCGATTAGAAGAATAATAAAAAATTGATATGGCACGTATAAACGAAGTACAACAACAAAAAGATTTCAGTAAAATCTCCATTGGGCTTTCATCGCCCGAAACCATTTTGGCTGCCTCTAGAGGTGAAGTTTTAAAGCCTGAAACCATTAACTATCGTACACACAAACCAGAACGAGATGGGCTGTTTTGTGAACGTATCTTTGGCCCTGTTAAGGACTTTGAATGCGCTTGTGGAAAGTATAAGCGTATTCGCTACAAGGGCATTGTATGTGATCGCTGTGGTGTTGAGGTTACTGAGAAAAAAGTACGCCGTGACCGTGTAGGTCACATAAGCTTGGTGGTTCCCGTAGCACACATCTGGTATTTCCGCTCGCTTCCCAACAAAATTGGATACTTACTTGGTCTTCCGTCTAAAAAATTAGACATGATTATTTACTACGAGCGTTATGTAGTAATTCAACCGGGTACTGCAACCAACGAAGAAGGTGAGCCTGTTCAGAAAATGGATTTCCTTACAGAGGAAGAGTATCTGAATATCATGGAAAAGCTTCCGCAAGAAAACCAATACTTAGAGGACAGTGATCCTAATAAGTTTATTGCTAAAATGGGTGCTGAATGTTTGATTGATATTCTTAATCGTATTGACTTAGACGAGCTTTCATACAAGCTACGCGACAAAGCCAATAACGAAACTTCTAAACAACGTAAAACTGAAGCGCTAAAGCGTTTACAAGTTGTTGAGGCCCTTCGTGATGCAAATAAAAACCGTGAGAATCGCCCAGAGTGGATGATCATGAAAGTAGTACCAGTAATTCCACCAGAATTACGTCCATTGGTGCCGCTAGATGGTGGTCGTTTCGCTACTTCTGATTTAAATGATTTATACCGTCGTGTGATTATCCGTAATAACCGTTTGAAGCGTTTATTGGAAATCAAAGCGCCAGAAGTAATTTTACGTAACGAAAAACGAATGCTACAAGAATCTGTAGACTCGTTATTTGACAATACACGAAAGTCTTCTGCAGTTAAGACAGATGCAAACCGTCCACTGAAGTCTCTTTCAGATTCTTTGAAAGGTAAACAAGGACGTTTCCGTCAAAACTTATTAGGTAAG
>OBMK010003632.1_pt1 | contig 10560 bp, 10 predicted proteins | sample 1539081 | NCBI WGS metagenome assembly OBMK01 (sample SAMEA3355528, study PRJEB22509) | marine metagenome | biome: marine; feature: river plume; material: water | place: USA | collected 2010-08-07 | depth 0.5 m | reverse complement strand
TTAAATAGTTAAAATAAAATATTTATTTTTTATATATGAAAGCTTCTGATATAAATAAGTTAGGAAAAAAAGAAAAAAATAAAAAAGTAAAAGAAGGTGAATGTATATTTCCTTTTAAATACCAATGGAAAGATTATAAAGAATGTTTAAATACAGAAAAAGGAGAAATATGTGCGACATCTGTAAATGAAAGAGGAATTCTTAAAACATATGGATATTGCGAAAAGGTAAAACCAAAAATAGTATCATTAAAATCGAAATCGAAATCGAAATCGAAATCGAAATCGAAATTGCAGTCAAAAAGTAATTCTATTGGTAGCTTAAAAAAAGTAACTGAGAAAAAGACACTAAATAAAACATTTAAAAAGAAGAAGAAATTAGTAATAGTTGACAATTTTTCTTCAAAAAGTAAATCAAAAAGTCCTATAAAAAAAGAAGAAATAAAATCAAAGTCTTCAGAAAAAATAAACTTAAAGGTATCTTCAAAGAATAAATCAATGAATAAAGAATTAATAGATATAATGGAAGAATTAGCCGATATAATGATTAGACAAGGAGAGCCATTTAAAGGACGGGCTTATAAAAAGGCTTCAGAAACAATAATGTCGTATCCTGAAGAAATTACAGATGTTAAAATTTTAAAAAATAAGCCAGGAATAGGAAAAACTATAATGGATAAATTAGAAGAATTTGAAAAAACAGGTACGTTAAGAGTATTAGAAAGGGAAAGGAAAAATCCTTTAAATTTATTTACCAAGATCTATGGAGTAGGTCCTAAGAAAGCTAAACAATTAATAGAGAATAAAATAACAACAATAGATCAGTTAAAAGAAAACTCAGATAAATTAAACGATACCCAGAAGATAGGTCTAAAATATTATGATCCACTTCAAAAAAGAATACCTAGAGATGAAATAAAAGAATTTGAAAAAGAATTTGAAAAAGTATTTAAAGAAGTAACTCCTAAGGGAAGTAAATTTGAAATAGTTGGTAGTTATAGAAGAGAAGCAAATAATTCAGGTGATATAGATATAATAATTACAAATGAAGAAAATAATATAGAATCATTTAATAAATTTTTAGATGCTTTAATTAAAGAAAAAATAATTATTGAAGTATTAACGAGAGGAAAAATGAAAAGTCTTACTATAGGTGAAATTAAAGATTCTATTCCTCGAAGAATAGATTTTTTATATAGTCCTCCAAATGAATATGCATTTGCAACACTATATTTTACAGGTAGTAAAGCTTTTAATACAGTTATGAGACAAAGAGCATTAAATTTAGGTTATACCTTAAATGAACATGGATTATCAGAAATGAAGTCTGGAAAAAAAGGAGAAAAAATTGATATAGATTTTCCAACTGAAGAGTCTATATTTGAGTTTTTGGGAATGAAATACAAGGAACCAAAAGAGCGCGAAGGATATAAATCACTGGATTTAGTTGATACAAAACCAAAAAAAGAAAAACAAGAAGAAAAACAAGAAGAAAAACAAGAAGAAAAAGTCATTTCTAAAAAAACATCTAATAATAAAACTTTGAAAGTAAAAAAATATAAAACAAATTATAAAGAAAACATTGAAAAATTCAAAATGAATGGAATTGATGCATTAAAAGTGATGTCAGAAAAAGAAATGGCTACAATGTTGGATGAATCTCAAAAATCATATTACAATGATCCAGAAAAGGTATTAATGAGTGATAATGAATATGATATTGTGAAAGAGTATATGGAAAAAAAGTATCCAAAGAATAAAGTATTAGAACAAATAGGAGCACCTATAATGGATAAAAATAAAGTAAAATTGCCATATCATATGGCTTCTATGGATAAGATAAAACCAGATACTAATGCTTTACAAAAATGGATAGCTAAATATGATGGTCCTTATGTATTGACTGCAAAATTAGATGGTATAAGTGGTTTATATTCAACGGAAAATAATGAACAAAAATTATATACTAGAGGGAATGGAGAAGTAGGACAAGATATAAGTCATTTAATTCCATTTTTAAAATTACCAACAAAACCTGATGTAACAATTAGAGGAGAGATAATTATGAAGAAATCCACATTTATAGAAAAATATAAAGAAATGTTTTCTAATTCTAGAAATTTAGTTTCAGGTTTGGTTAATCAAAAGAAAATTGAGCCAGAAAAATTTAAAGATATAGATTTTGTAGCTTATGAAGTAATAATGCCTTCTTTAAAACCTAGTGAACAAATGAAGTATTTGGAAGATAGGAAAGATGTAGATGTAGTAATAAATGAAACAAAGAAAAATATTAATAATTCTTTATTATCAGAAATTTTAGTTGATTGGAGAGAAAATTATGAATATACTATCGATGGAATTATTGTTGAAAATGACGAAGTGTATAAAAGAACAAAGGAAAATCCAAAACACGCTTTTGCATTTAAAATGGTTTTGTCTGATCAAATAGCAGAAGCCAAAGTATTAAATGTATTATGGGCACCAAGTAAAGATGGATATTTGAAACCTCGTATTCAAATAGAACCAGTTGTTCTAGGAGGTGCAAAAATAGAATATGCTACAGCTTTTAATGCTGCTTTTGTGGAAGATAATAAGATAGGGGTAGGTTCTATTGTTAAATTAGTAAGAAGCGGTGATGTAATTCCTCATATAATGGAAGTAATTGATCCATCAGAAAAAGCAAAAATGCCTAATGTAGCATATAAATGGAATGATACACATGTAGATATAATTCTAGAAAATGCAGAAGAAGACGAAACAGTAAAAGAAAAAAATATTATTGGATTTTTTAAAGGATTAGAAGTAGATGGATTAGGACCTGGAAATGTGAAAAAAATAATAAAAGCAGGATATGAAAGTGTTCCTGAAATAATTAGCATGACTCAAGAAGAATTTTTAAAAGTGGATGGTTTTAAAAAGAAAATGGCAGAAAAAGTATTTAATTCGATTCATAATAAAATAGATAACGCGTCATTATCGAAAATTATGGCAGTGTCTAATATATTTGGTAGAGGATTTGGAGAGAGAAAAATTGAACCAATATTATCCAAATATCCTGATATATTAATTTCTAATGAAAATGATGAAGACAAAATAGATAAAATTAAAAACATTAAAGGTATTGAAAAAAAAACAGCTGAAAAATTTGTTAATAATATTTCCAAATTTATGAATTTTATTGATGTTGCAAAATTGAAAGATAAATTATTAGATATATCTACTCAAGAACCTAAGGACGAATCTCATCCTCTATATAATAAATCTGTTATAATTACTGGATTTCGGGACAAAGAATTAAGTGAAACACTCAAACAAATAGGAGCAAACGAGTCTTCTTCTGTTAGTAAAAATACATTTGCAGTTATATTGAAAGATAAAGACGAAGATACAGGAAAATCAGAAGCGGCTAAAGAAAAAAATATACCTATTTATAGTATAATAGAGTTTAAAGAAAAATTTAATTTACAGTAATCAAATATAAATAATATAAAAATACTTATAAAATATTGTTTTATGTAGTGAAAATATATATATAAAATGATATAAAAAGAAATATTTAGATAATGTATATGATTTATTACGGAATTACAACCATGTTATTATTATCTGCTGTGAATGCTTTTAATGTTAGTGAACACCATTGGTATAGATTTCAAAATTTTATTTATAATTTTGAAATAGAATATGATTCTATTGGAGAGTTTGATAAAAGATTTGAAATTTTTAAAGACAATATGGAGTACATTGCTATTGAAAATGAAAAAGGTAATTCTTTTACTCTAGGAATTACCCCGTTCGCTGATTTAACCGTTGACGAATTTGCTTCTTTGAGAGGTATTAGACTTGATGGACCTTTATCTTCTCCTTGTTCCAGTTTTGAATCTTCTTCTACATCACTCCCTAGTTCTTATGATTGGAGAGATCATAATGCTGTGACACCTGTTAAAGACCAAGGACAATGTGGATCATGTTGGTCTTTTAGCGCTACTGGTGCAATGGAAGGAGCATGGGCTATTGCTACTGGTAATTTAATTAGTCTTTCTGAACAACAACTTGTTGATTGTACATCTGGAAGACCATATGGAAACCATGGATGTAACGGAGGTTTAATGGATGGGGCTTTTGAATATGCCATGGATTATGGTATGTGTTTAGAAAATGATTACTCTTATACTGCTAAAGGAGGAGATTGTCAAAAATGTAACGAAGTTGTTGAAATTAGTAGCTGTATTGATGTAACACCCAATAACCAAGTTCATTTGAAAGAAGCAGTTTCTAGAGGTCCAGTTTCTATTGCTATTGAGGCTGATACAAAAACATTTCAATTATACACTAGTGGTGTAATCACTGGTTCTGCATGTGGAACCAATCTTGATCACGGTGTTCTTATTGTAGGTTATGGAACTGAATCAAATACAGAATATTGGCTTGTTAAAAATTCATGGGGACCTTCTTGGGGGGATAATGGATATATTAAAATTGAAAGAAGTGATAGTACTAATGATCCTGGAGTTTGTGGTATTGCTATGCAACCATCTTATCCTTTAGTATAAATATAATATTTACAATTAATATTATAAATATAATACAAAAAAAATAAAAAATAGGATTTCTCCTGTTTTTTATTTTTTATTTTTTATTTTTTTTATCTTACTTACCTGATTATTTTTATGAATTATTTTACATATCTATCTTTCCATCTTCGCCTTTTTGTTTTTTAGGAACATTCAATTTCTTGCGAGGATGAGGTCGTTGTCTAGCTAAACGCTTGCCATAAATAACTTGAGCTGGAATCATTTTCGTTTGTGTAGGATACCACATTGGTCCTTGTGGAGTCATCATCATCGATCCATAACCCATGTGGTAATTAGGATAATATTCAGGTTGAAACAAACCAGGATCTTGGTTATAATATCCTGGTTGATAATGATTCATATATGCTTGACACTGAGGATTATTACTAGACTCATCAGGTACAAATGATTCAGCTCTGATATTTAATTCAGGTTGTTTAATAGGATTTTCTTTATTTTTAAAAGGTCTCACTATCCAAAACCAAGGATCTTGATAAACCAATTTGATCTGATCATTTGGATTTTTCAGAGATGTACGAAACTTCTTAGCTTCTTCAGAATCATATAAATGATTGAAGTGAACAAATACCATATTATACGAATCTCCTTTACTGTTAGTTTTACGAACTAGCTTAATATTCTCTGCTTTTCCAATATTTAAATCAGAGAAGAAAGTAGAAATATCCTTCTCGGTGAAATTAGAAAACACACGAGGAATGAAAACTGAGAAGGATGACATCTTAATATTTATTTTGTAGTTGCTTTATAGTTACTTTGTAGTTACTTTGTAGTATACAATTAGTTATGTATGTAAATCAAGTTCAATTTTTTTTTAAATGGTGTTTTTTTCAAAATACTTATTCAATACAAAAAAATATTTTTACTTTATGTCCCCCATTCTATATTTTTATTCTACTTCAAATTCCACTATTGTTTTAAAATTTCTCTTTAATCCTTCGTATAAATTATTTTTAATACGTCTACATTTAACATCCAACGGCAAATCACTTAATAATTTTAATAACTGTTTATGTATTTCTTCATGGAATTTTTCATCTTCCATTTTATCAATATTATCATCTTGATGCTTTTTAAACAATGTTAACATTTGTCCATTTATATTTTTTATTAAATTTTCAAATACAATCTCTTGTAATTCTTCCCATTTATTATTAAATACATAAATAATCCCTTTTTTTTCATTAAAACAATTAATATTTTCGTTCTCAGATAATTTATAATTTAAAATCTCGCTTATTCCATTAATAAACCCTTTGTCAAAAATGATTTTAAGATCATCTTTATTTAATTGTAATTCTTCAATTATTTTTGAAAAATTACAATCTATATCTTTTTTATTTTCATTTAACCAGTTTAATATATTTAATTTTTTATATTTTACATTTAATTTAGATTTAACATTTTCTAATTCTAGTTGCATGTTATTATATTTAAAAGTTAAATTCTCTATTAAATCAAACAATTCTTTTGTTGTTGGAGTTTTTTGTACATTTTCATGTTTCCTTTCACAATTAAATATATGGTTTTCATAACAACCTCTTTTTTTATAGGTTTTACAACAATATGGACAATTAATTATTAATTTAGATGACATTTATTATTATTTAAACTAAAATATTATTAATTATTTCATTTCAATTTTATTATTTTTATATACTATATAATGTCAAGTGATTATTTAACAAATTGTAGTTGTAATGGAGGTATAAAATATGGATTTTCACAATGTAGATCATGTGGATGTCAATTTACTTGTGATGCAAGTGGAAATTGTACACAATCTACTTGTTCAGGACCAAATTTAATAGATATTACTCAGAAACGAATTTGGAATACGGTAAGAGTGCCCGCTTCTGAATACACAATGAATTTAAGCTCATTATCTGTATATCAATCACCATCATCAACATATGCAAACGTAAATTGGAATCAAGCCAGTGATAGAGCATTACCAGGAAATACATCAGTATCTAGTGTATCAATAGTTCCATCTAGAGGTAACTCAACAAAAAAATCTATAACACGATTACGACCTGGATCATTAAAACCAGGTGGATTTGGGGTAGATATAAAACATGGAAGTTATGATAGATATTTAGCTAGATTGAAAGGAAAAAAACCTTTAAAAACACAAAATCCAACAACTTTAACAAGTGAAATTACTAATACAAACGGACAAGATATAGCAATTCAAAATAATGTAATAGGAAATAAAACAAGATATTTTGGTATTGTAGGTTCTTCTAAAAAAGTAGGTAGTGGGTTATGTTTTTGTTAATTTTATCTTACTATTAAGTATAATGAATCACTTCTTTTCTTTATTTACAAATAAAAAACCTATACAACCTACAACTGTTGCAATAGATAATAATTTTAGAGTTGCTGAGGAAGCTAGAAAAGCTGAGGAAGAGAGAAAAGCTGAGGAAGCTAGAGTTGCTGAGGAAGCTAGAAAAGCTGAGGAAGCTAGAAAAGCTGAGGAAGAGAGAAAAGCTGAGGAAGCTAGAGTTGCTGAGGAAGCGAGAGTTGCTGAGGAAGCTAGAGTTGCTGAGGAAGCTAGAGTTGCTGAGGAAGCTAGAAAAGCCGAAGAAGCTAGAGTTGCTGAGGAAGCTAGAAAAGCCGAAGAAGCTAGAGTTGCTGAGGAAGCTAGAAAAGCTGAGGAAGCTAGAAAAGCTGAGGAAGCTAGAAAAGCCGAAGAAGCTAGAGTTGCTGAGGAAGCTAGAGTTGCCGAGGAAGCTAGAAAAGATGAGGAAGCTAGAAAAGCTGAGGAAGCTAGAAAAGCTGAGGAAGTTTAAATTTTAGTAATTAATGAATAATAAAAATCTAATTTCTTTAGGTATTATATAATGCCTAACAAAATTGATATGTTTTTTCCAACAAATAAAAAAAAAGTACTTGTTAAGGGGTCTGTTAATAAAATGTCTTCTGGATTATCAAGTAATCTCAGCAATGTAAGATTAAATAATTTACAAAGTATTTATATGCATAAAGGAGGATCATGTGGATGAGGAGGAGCTAGAAGGAAAATACAGTAAATATAATTAAGAATGGATTGAATTAAAAATTCGGAATGATGATTTTAATTTTATTGGATAAAAATAAATAAAATCTGAACTTTCTATTTAAAATATATTTACAATTTATATAATGTTTCAAACAAATATATACTATCCGTATAATAATTTTAATAACAACCCATCTGCAGGAAGTAGTCAGTTTGTATTAAGAAGACATGGAAAAAGTTATAATTCAAATAATATTTTTTTACCTAATGTACCAATGACATTTATCAAAAGCAATAATAGATATTATAATCCTCATAGTGCGGTAGGTAGAGTAGGACAATCTAGTCAAGGGGGTAATTTAAATGCAATTAGACGAAGAGTTTAATTAATAAAATAATTTAAAAATATAATTATATTATTAATAATGAGTGACAGAATCGAACAACTAAAAAAAGTTCAAGCCGAAGGTTTAGAATTGTTTACAAAGAAAAATAAAGATTACGGGGATGCATTTGCTACTTATGGATCGATTGGTGTGTTAGTAAGAATGGGTGATAAAATAAGCAGATTACAAAGTATTAATAAAAATAAAATAGAGTTAGTAAATGATGAGAAAATGAGAGATACACTGATAGATTTACATAATTATGCTGCAATGGCAATAATGTTAATAGATGAGAAGGAAATAGATGAGAAGGAAATAGATAATGAGATGGATATTGATAATGAGAATGATAATTTAAATAATAATAGTTTTAATAATAGTTTTAATAATAATTGTAGTAATAATTTGTGGTATAATGATTCTAGTTTCGATTCTAATTTTGATCCCAATTTATTTAATTGGAACTGGCGAGGTTATAATTATAATTATAATTCATCGGATATATCAATTGAATAAAATAATAGTAATAATTTATATAATATATGAACCATTATAACGATTATAATATAAATGTAAAAATAATATTAATAGGAGACGCTAATGTTGGTAAGACAACATATTATAATAAATTAATAGGAAATGAATATTATTATCCATCACCTACAATAGGAGTGGATTATATGCGTTTATATAAAGAGTATAATGGAAATAAAATAACAATAAATTTATGGGATACAGCTGGTCAAGAAAAATTTATGAGTATAATAACAAGTTATTTTAACAATGTGGCAGGAATAATATTAATGTTTGATTTAAGTAGATATGAAACATATATAAATTTACAAAATTGGATAAATTTAATTAATGAAGAAAATACTTGTAATCATAAACATTTAATATTAATAATTGGTAATAAGTGTGATTTAAAAAATATAATTCCTAATAATGACTTAGAAATTTTAAAAAATGAAAAAAATGTAATTTATAAAGAAGTATCTTGTAAGGATTGGGATATCACTGCTTTAGAAGGTTTAATTGATAATTTGGTGATAAAAATAATTGATAATGATAATGAAAAAACATGTAAAGGAATAACTGATAAAAATATAATTAAATATTCAGATTCTAAAAAAATAACGATGGAAGATATAAAAGAAAGAAATAATAATTGCTGTATTATAAATTAGTTTTATAAATTTAAAAAAAAACTTATAAAATTATATATGGAAGGTTTAAACTTAAATATTGATGATTATAATCAAAAAGAATTAGAAGATATTCTTTCATTAAATTATCCTTATCAAATTAGTGAAATATCTAATTCTGTAGATAATTTACGTAATAAGTTAACATCAGATAGAGAGGTAAATATAATAACAAAAAATAATATAGAACAATTTTTAGAGAGAGTGTACATTAAATTAGAATCAATAATAAAAACAGGAATAAAAGAAAGTATTTATACAAGACCATCACAATTTAGTGACATAACTAATAAAGTATATAATGAAGGTAGTCATTTTTTAATTGAAAATAAAGAATTGAGACAACAAGCATATCATATGAAAGAGAAAGACAAACTTAATATAGCTAAGGATGGTGGTGCTCCTCCAGGGTTAATAAATCCTATAGCATATTCAACAATAAAGCGTGCATTAAATATAGATTCAAGATTTAGACCGAATTATTATAAGACGAGTTCTTCAGATCAGAAATTAGATCTTCCTTATAAATTTGAAAATGTGATTAATATGCGTTTAGCATCGATAGAAATACCTTTAACGTATTATGCAATTAGTAGGTCATATGGAAATAATACTTTTTTTGTTGGATGGAATATAGTAAACGATGTACCTGAAAATATAATTAAGATAACGATTCCAGATGGAAATTATGAAACTTTTGTTAGTTCGCGCACAGGAGCAGCAAATATAGAATCTATCATAAATGCAGCACTACAAGATGTAAATCAAGAGGTTATACGAGGACAATCAATAATTTCGGATCCAAGTTTTAATTTAGCATATACAGTAGATCATACTAGTGGAAGAAGTATATTTTCTTATGATCCTTCTGGAATTGATTTATCTGCTTTAGAAGGAGAATCAGATTGGAATGGTGGAAATAAAATAAGATATAAATTAATATTTGGTGTTAATCCAACAACGACTCAATCTGATTTTTTATCAGGAAATATATCACATGATCCATTACCATTTTATTTAGGTTGGCAAATAGGGTATCGCACCAATATATATGATTCTGGTGCAGCATCTATAACGACGAATATACCTGGTGGTGGAACCGGAAAGGTACCATCCGCAGTGGTATCAGAAGGATTGTGTTATATTAAAGGTCCTCAATATTTATTTGTTGCTATAGATGATTATAATAATAACGTAAATAATTATTATGTGTCTGCATATACAGATTCAATTAATAATAAAAATATTATTGCTAGAATAAATCTAGCTTCAATACAACAATCTAATGGTGTATATCAAACAGGTGAAGATGATGGTTTTTCAACACAAATTAACAGAAGTAGAAATTATTTTGGTCCTGTTAATATAGAAAAA
>OBMK010003628.1_pt1 | contig 10570 bp, 6 predicted proteins | sample 1539081 | NCBI WGS metagenome assembly OBMK01 (sample SAMEA3355528, study PRJEB22509) | marine metagenome | biome: marine; feature: river plume; material: water | place: USA | collected 2010-08-07 | depth 0.5 m | reverse complement strand
ACTAATTGTATCTAAAGTTAACTACAGTGATCTTATTGTAGGAGATAAAAATGCAGTTATGATTGCAGCCCGTATTTTAGGATATGGTAAAGATTATAAGTTTGAATATAAGGGAGAAGAAGTAGAAGTTGATTTAAGTACTTTAGAAAATAAGGAATTTGATGAAAATTCTATTACTAAAGGAGTAAATGAATTTCAATACACATTACCTAATTCAGGTACAGAAATTACATATAAATTATTATCTCATAAAGATGAGATGGCAATAGAAGCTGAAATTAAAGGTCTGAAAAAAATTAATAAAAACTCAGATCCAATGATTTCTACACGTATGAAACAAATGATTCTTTCTGTAAATGGAGATTCTGAACGTAAAACAGTGCGTGAATTTGTAGATACATACTTTTTAGCGATGGATGCTAGGGCATTTAGAAAACACATAGCAGGACACCAACCTGACGTGAATTTATTAACACAAGTGGAATTGAGTGACGGTGGGGAGGACGTCGAGATTCCCATTACTGTCAACTTTTTTTGGCCTGACGCAAACCTATAGAATTTCATTATTCGCCCAGATCCATGAGATAGTGTTTCATGGAAATGGAGGGTATGATTGGCATACCGTATATAACATGCCTATTTGGCTTCGTAATTTTACATTTAATAAAATGAGAGAACATTACGAAAAAGAAGCAGCAGAAATGAAAAAAGCCACAGGTAAATCTTCAGGTGGAGATACTGTGATAGATTCTGAGGGTAAAGTTAAAGCCCCTGAACATTTAAAACATATAAAAAAACCCCCAACTTATACAGCGAAGGCATCAAAGAAATGATGCCTTCCTATATTTATAATAAAACCAACTAGTGGCTAGTAGAGAAGACATAAATAACCAGAAGGAACTTAATAGTAATCTTAAAGAAACAATTTCTTTAGAAGAAGAAATGGCTGATGGTCTGAGATCCTACACTGACATGATGAAAGATGTCAATAGGTTAACAGGAAAAAAAATAACTTTAGAAAGTGAAGTTTCTTCTCAATTAAATAAATTAACAGCAGCAACAACAAAGTTATACCAACAACAAGAAGGTCTAAATCGTCTTACAGACAAACAACTTGATAAAGAAGCTTCAAAAGCTAGGATAGCAGTTGAAGAATTAAAAGTACTTGCACAAAGTATTACGAAAAAGAACAATCTTACTAACCTTGAAGACGAATTAATAGCTACCCTTAACGATAAATTTAAAAGGGAACAAGGGATTTTAGATCAAGTAGAAGAGCAAGTTGCACAAAGAAAAGAAGCTAATAAAGCTATGGGTGTGGCTGGTGGTTTACTTAAAGGACTTACTGATCTTTCTCCCCAATTTGCTAAAGCACTTAAAGTTGATGAAATGGCAGCTGACATGCAAGAATTTGCAGACAATGCAGCTGAAGCTGGAGGAAAAGTATCAAGACTTAGTGTATTACTGAAAGGAATTGGAAGTGGTTTTAAAAATCTTTTTAGCACATTAACAGATCCAACAGTAGTTATTGGAGCTATGGTTAAAGGGTTTTTAGCTGTAGATAAAGCCCAAACCCAATTTAAAAGGCAAACAGGGCAAACAGTAGACATGATAGATACCATGAATTCAGAACTTCTTTTGAGTTCTGAATATATTGCTGCAGCTACTGAATTAACCAAAGAATTAGGAATGAATGCTGCTAGTGTTTTCTCATCAGAAGACATTACCGAGGTAGCTTTAATGACTAAGCAAATAGGACTATCAGCTAAAGAATCTAATTCATTAGCAATGCAATCCAAAGTACATGGGATGTCTGTTGAAGACAATAACAATGCTATTTTTGATGGTGTTAATGCTATGAATGCCCAAAATAATTCTGCAATTAACGGTAAAAAAGTTTTAGAAGATGTAGCTAATACATCTGCAGGTATAGCAGCTAGTTATGCAGGATACCCAGGTGAATTAGCAAAAGCTGCAACTGCGGCTGCAAGTTTAGGAATGACTTTAGATGGTGTTGATAAAATTGCAGGTTCATTATTGCAATTTGAATCTTCAATTGCGGCTGAAATGGAAGCTGAATTATTAACTGGTCAAAACCTTAATTTAGAGAAAGCACGACAATTAGCATTAGATAATGATTTAGCAGGGGTAGCAAATGAATTAGCTAACCAAGGCATTAATATGGCTAGTTTTAGCAGAATGAATCGTATTCAACAAGAAGCACAAGCCAAAGCAGTGGGTATGACTCGAGATGAACTAGCTAAATCTCTCATGATGAAAGAAATGGAAGCTGGTCTTGATAGAGAATCTTTAACAGCAGCTCAACAACAACAATATGATCAAATAAAAAGTTTAGAAGTTCAAGAACAATTTAATACTGCAATAGGTAAACTCCAAGAAGCACTAGCTCCGGTTGTAGGATTTTTTGCCAGTATTTTATCCAAATCTTATATATTATATCCTTTAATAACTGCAATAGGAGTAGTAATGGTAGGTAAGGTTATAAAAGGTAGTATTGGATTGAAAAACAACTTACAAGATTCTGTAAAAAGTGCTAAAGAAATGTACAAAAGTTTTAAAGATGCTGGAGGGTTAATGGGTAAAATGTATAAAGGAGGACAATTTATGCCTGGAGGTGGCAGAGCTAAAGCAGGTGGTCAAAGAGGAGGAGGATTAGTAGGTAGAATAAAACAATCATTAAAAGCACCTAAAGGATTAGATAAAGGAGCTAAAAGTATAGCAGATTCAGCAGATAAAACAAAAGGTATAGATCCTAAACAAGGTTCTGGTATTAAACAATTTTTAAAAGGGTTAGGTGATGGTTTAGCTTCTATAGGTCGACAAGCTGGAAATGTAATTAAAGGTGGAGTAGCATTAGGTATAGCTTTATTCTCAATGGGTGCGGGGCTTGCTTTATCTTTACCTTTAATAGCAGGAACAGATCCAGTATTAATGTTAGCATTTGCTGCAGGTATATCTGCAATTGGTCTTACTGTAGCTGTTATGGGTAAAGTAGGTGGAGATATAATAAAAGGTGCAGTAGCACTAGGTATTATGGCTGTATCATTAATCCCAGCAGCATATGCTTTTAGTTTATTAGCGGGTGTAGATGCAGCATCTATTTTAGCATTTTCAGCAGCAATACCAATTCTAGGACTTTCAGTATTAGCTTTAGGTTTAATATTTACAAATCCAATTACTATGTTCTTATTTGGAGCTGGTATTTTAGGATTGTTAGCTTTAGGAGTAGCAATAATGCCTTTAGCAGCTGCCTTTAGTCAATTAGCAGATGCAAATGTAGCAGGTACAATGGCTGGTATTAGTCAGTTAGCATCTATAGCCCCAGGATTATCAGTAGCAGCTTCAGGTTTATACGATTTAGCAGGAGGTTTAACTGCTGTTGGAGTAGCGGGTGTTTTAGCACTACCAGTATTATCAGCACTTGTAACTTCAGGATTAATTGGAGGAGGAGCAGCTGGAGGTGAGGATAAAAAAGAAGGAGGGATGGAAAAAGTAAATAAAAACTTAGAAAAATTAATAGCATTAGTAGAAGCTGGGGGAGATGTATACATTGATGGATCTAAAGTAGGAAAAACACTTCAGTTATCATCTTCTACAATGGGTTAATATTTATAATAAAACACAATTAAAATATAAAATTATGGCAACATCATTATTAAACAAACTAACAGGAACATCAGGTGGATCAACTTTATCATCACTAAATGGAGCAACTCCAGCAATCCCAGATTTTGAAGCATCAAAATTACATGATACTTATTCTATTAACAACATCCCATTTATTGCTGACAAACCATCACCATCACAATTAGACCTAAACGGAGAAGTCCCAGCTTATAATTACAGAGACAATGCACCTGAAGGAATGACATTTTAAAAAAATAACATATGGCAAAGAAAACTTTAATTGACTTAAAAACAAATTTCAGGTCATTAAAGTTTGGTTTAGGACAAGCATCAGACAAACCTGGAGGGGGGTATAGCAATCAACCCTATATTGTTAAGCCTATCCCAGACTATGATGAAGATGCATCCAATATATTTAATACTGGAGGTCCAGATTCCCTACTACGTGGGGGGTTAATGGCTCCTATTAAAGCTATAGATGATGTAAGTCGATTAACTCAAATGTTTTTTGACTTAAAATCACCCAATGGTTTACTATTTACAGCAAAACAAAATGTACTATCTAGAAATTCAGTAAAAACTGAAGCTTCTAAAGGATTAGGTACCGCAGGAGGTACTGTTAATCAAGGATTATATCTCCCTACATCAACTATACTCCAAGCTGGGATTGGGTTTACTGGAACACATTTAAATTTATTAGGATTAAATCCATTTTCTCCAGGTCTTGATAATGATAGTTATCAAACACAAAGAGTTAATGGGGGGTTAATGAAATATGAAACTGTTGCAAAGTTTAATAATCAAGCTTCTTCAAATGATGTAAAAGAAATTGCAGCTACTTCAGGTGTTTTAGATCCACTTCATGATATATTTGAAAATGATCCTTTAATACTAGGAACAGAAGGGTTTAGACCTACTGCAAATCCATTCCCACGATATTTAACAGAACCCCAACCAGCTAGAGTAGAAGGAGAATTTACTAATAGATTATTAAATATTTGGTATAATAAACAACAACAAGCCACAGATGATACAATTGTTTTAGACTATGGTGGTGGTCCTGGATCTACATTAGGAGTAGGAAAAACCCAAATCCCATTTGGTCAAAGAACAGGAATAAACAACCCCCTAGCTAAAGGTAGTAAGCAACAACAAGATTTCTTTTATGGTAGAGAAAAAGGAAATAGTCAAATTCTTACAGGAGCTTATAATACTGCTAATAATCTTACACTTTACAGAGCTACCCAATTAGCAGCAAAATCTACTCTTTTAAACCTTAAAGAATTATCTGATGATTTTGACCCAACAGGTACTGAAGGGTATAAAGTAAGTAGAACTTATAATAAAGATGAAGGTGCATTAGCTAGAAAACCCAGTGAAATTGATGATTCTAAAGAAAAACATCAACTTATAAACACAACAAGTGATTATCTTGCAAACCCTTATTTTACCGAACTCCAAACCTTTCAAACCCAATTTACAGGTTCAGATTTTACTGATAGTGATGATGAAAATATTTTAACAAAAGGTGGAATTAGTCCTTACGTTTTAAATAACAATTTAATAACAAATGTATCAACAGTTGGGGGGCTTGGAGAGTGGTGGAGGAATGACCGTCCAACCCCAAATATTTATAATAGTTTAGGTAAATATAATACAAGGAATAGTGCAACTGAATTGTACAAATCCCTTACTAAAGATGTAAATAATGCATCAGGGATGAATGAGGCTATGGACTTTAGTCTTTATAGTTTTGGTGCAAATGGTTTTAGTGTATATGATCCTGCAATTGAAGGAAATACTTGGCCTACTACAACTCCATTACAAGCAAAAAATAATTCTTCAACATGGACCCAGGAAATGTTAATTTCTCAACCATTAGATCCTGGGAAATTATCAGGTAACCCTACACTTCAAGATTTTAGAACACCATTATTAGAGGGTGCAACCGCATCAACAATAATGTCTTTAGCCCCAGATTATACGGATCCTAACGTTATTATTGATAACAGAGTAGGTATAGGAAATCCTGGAAAAGCTAGAGATGTTTATAATTACGAAGTACAAGAAAAAGGAATGGATTTAATTAATTCTCGTCCTTTTTATAGTGGTACATCTCCATTTCATGGTACTGTTAATGATGCTGATGAAAATTTTGGTAATGATTTATGTAAATTTACAATTGGTTTATTAAAAAATGATGGAAGTGGAACATCAAATTTCATCCAATTTAGAGCTTACATTGATGATTTTTCAGATGCATATTCAGCAGATTGGAGTGATGTCCAATATGTAGGTAGAGGTGATAAATTTTACAATTATAAAGGATTTAATAGGAGTATTAGTATGGGATGGACAGTTCACGCTTCTTCAAAAGGTGAATTAATTCCTATGTATAAAAAATTAAATTACTTAGCCTCAGGCTTAGCTCCTGATTATTCAGCTGGAGGGTTTATGAAAGGTAATTTAGCAAGACTATCAGTTGGTGGGTATGTTTATAATCAACTTGGAATTATTAAATCTATTACGTATACTATACCCCAAGAATCTACATGGGAAATAGGAGTAAATATAGCAGCAAATGGACAATTTGATTCAGAAGTTAAAGAATTACCACATATGATTAAAGTAACAGGATTTGAATTTGTACCAATACAATATGATGTAGCTCGTAAGGGTGCAACTAAATTTATCCAATTACAGGCAAAAAATGGAACTAATTGGAATAGAGGAATGCAAATGCCAGATGAACAAGCAATAGCAATTGCTAAACAAAACCAAATTAAAGAAAACGCAGCAAAAGAAAAAGCAAAAGCAGACGCTAAAGCCAAAAAATCAGCAGAAGAAGCAGCGAAAAAGGCAAAGGAGCAAAAGGAGTTGGGAGTGTTAGGATTAACTGAATTTAATACAACTAAATTTGGAGCTCATAATACAACAGATGCTACCTTTGTTTCATCTCAATATTTAGGTACAGATATTTACACGAAAAATAATAATCTATTTCAAAAGAAATATTAATTATGAATAGATATCAAGGTATAAAAGAATTAAGAAATATAAATCCTATTGCAGGTCCTTTACGTGCATTATATTACACAAATGTAAGATATCCGGAAATACCTGAAAGTTCTAATGATATTTGGGTAATTACTGAGTGGGGTGATAGATTAGATATATTAGCAGAGCAGTTTTATCAAGATGTTACTTTATATTGGGTTATAGCTATTGCAAATCCAAATTATATAAAATTTGATTCTCTTTTTCTAAAAGAAGGTATTCAAATTAGAATACCAACAGATACAAACGGAATTTTAAGAAGTTATAACCAATTAAATAAAAAGTAAATGGGGATTATTGGAAGACCTTTTAAAAAATTTATAAATGACCAAGTTAAAAAACGTCAAGAAGCGTTAGGGGAAGGTTTTGGGGGTGATTTCATTAAAACTAAATCCCGGGAAGCTTTTATGACTGCAACCCCCTTTATCCGTTTAGCAAGTTCAGTTGTTATTGAAAATGATTCAGAAATTAAAGATAGAGAAGAAAAAACTAAAAAGAGAACCATTGATGCCGCAGTAACGACGATGGTGAAGGCCGGTATTGATCAATCTGTAGCCACCAAAGAAGTAACAAAACAATACAACTCTAGACATACAGAAATCCCAGGAAAAAGTGTTGCTCAACAAATAAAAGAAAATGGATTATTTGATGGTACTCCTTCTAAAGAATGGATGGGTGAAAAATTAGCTCAAAAATGTATATTACTAGGAACCCCCACAGCATATACTAGAGATAGTAATGGCAATTATACATCTACCCCAATAGCTGGTGCTAATAATGTATCTGGAGCACCATTTGGAAATACACCAGATCAATTTTCTTCAGCTTATGGGTGGGGTTATAATAGTACAGGCATTAATTACGGTAGAGGATACATCCCACCCCCAGGTATAACTAATGTAGATTTTGAATATAAAAATGATGGAGCTTTAGCTCAGGCTACAGTAAATATTAAAGCTTTTAGCCCTGAACAATTTGCAATAATTGATATTCTTTATATGAGACCTGGATTTACGGTTTTATTAGAATTTGGCCATTCAACATATTTAAATAATAGTGGTGGTCTTGAGTCTTTAGATACATCATCAAGTCTACCTTTTGATTATCTATTTGATCAAATGAATTCAAGCACATCAACAAAACCTACCTATTCTGAAATGGCCAAAAAAATTGTGAATGAAAAAGATAAGAGAGATGGAAATTATGAAGGATTTTTTGGTAGAATAACAAAATTTAATTGGAAGTTTAATAATGATGGGAGTTATGATATTACTGTAAAATTAACAGGAACAGGAGATGTTATAAATTCTTTAAATACTAATCTCTCCAAAATGACAAAAACGTCAAGATCAATATTAACTAATAAAAGTAGTGGCAATTACACAAAGGAATTTGGGAAACCTACTGATTGGCAAAAATACCAGGGTGCAAGATATCAGTTACCAGATGGTGATGGCAATACGGATACATTAGAAGCAACTTATACCGTTGGGTTTTCCCATCCTAATTATGACGTTGATGAAGCTGAAGAAGAAGGTGATTTTATAATTTCGGATGCATTTGAATCTCAATTAAATTATGAATTTTATCAAATATTTAATGATGCTACTGCATTCCCCGGAAATGGTAAAACAAATTCCAATGCTAAAACTTCTCCTTTAGTTGTATATGATGTTCCTATATTAGGAAAAAATTACACTCGTAAATTCAATAATGCTGTAATAAAGATGGATGTAGATGATGCAGGGGGTACTGAATATTCTCCTATTACACTTGTAAAATTTGGTTGTATTTTATCTATGATTCAAAAAATATGTAATATTACAGATGGGAAAGATAATGTTATGATTCAATTTGAAATGGTTAGAAATATTTTTGCCAAATCAATAAAGAATACAACACAGGGTGGAAATAGTTTATACCCTGATAATTCTGGATATGAAATTAATGAAGATGAAACTTATATGGCATCATTCCCCGGAAATATGTCTGCAGATCCTAATGTTTGTATGAAGTCTTTTGGTCAAGCAAATAATAAAATTGCTGGAAAAAAATACTCAGATTCTACTTATAGTACAGGTTTAGATACAGTAGTAGGAAAAATAATGTCGGAATCTAGTCGAAAGGTCGATGGAAGGAAAAAATTAGTTACCCCATTTTTAGCATATCGTTTAAGTCAAGTTTGGATTAATCTTAATTTTGTTACTACTTTATTAAAAGATTTAAGAGGAAAAGATGAAAGTGAAAAACAAGAAGTACCATTATTAGATTTAATTCAAGGTATACTTACAGGAATAAATGAATCTTGTGGGGGTATTAATAATTTTAGAGTTATTTCTGATGAAGAAACATCAGAAATTAAAATACTTTCTGAATCCCCAGCATTAATAGATAAAACTACAGTAAATGATAAAGAAAGATATACAGTAATAAATACTTATGGATTTGATACTGGTATAGATTCAACTACAACCCACGGATCTTTTGTAACCAATTTAGATTTAAATTCGGAATTATCTGATAAAATGGCTACCCAAATAACAATTGGGGCCGCATCAAATAACAATAGTATAAATGGAGATGGAGCTGTTTTTGCTTCATATAGTAAAGGATTAAAAGATGCAATGTTTGTGCAAAAACAATCTGTTTTACAAAACCTTTCAGGTGGTAAAGATCAAACTCCAACCGAAAGGATTGATAAAATTATGGAGGAATCATCTTTTCATGATGCAGCTTATGAAATATATGGAAATAATCAATTTGATGAAGATGGTTATATAACTACTTTAAAAAGTGTAAATAGTAGTATAGCTCCTAAAATAATGGATCAATATTTTAATAAAGGTTTAGCTCCTTCACCTTCTTTTCTCCCCTTTAATCTTAGTTTAACAATGCATGGTTTAGGAGGTATAAGAATATATGATGCCTTTAAAATTGATGGAAAAGTTTTACCTTTAAGTTATAACCCTAAAGATATTAAATTAATTATTAAGTCTTTATCTCATTCTATATCTTTAGATGGTTGGAAAACTACTCTCTCTACATTGTCAGTACCTGATAATGATGCTTATGAATCAGTCCCTGCCTCAGATCCAGCTACAAATATTAATCCTACTGGTGGTGGAGGCGGAGGCGGAGGCGTCAGACAATCAGGCAATTCAAAACTTAAAGATTGTGAAGTATTAATGATTCAAGGATTTGATACTCCAGATACATATGGTGGTAAAGCTATTCGAAAAGCAGGAACAAATTCTTCAATTCATATGAATAAATGGGTTAGAAAAGAAATTCTACCTCTATTAGAATCAACAGAATTTAAGAAAAAATACACAAAAGGTCTTAGAATGTTTGCATTAGTAAAAGCTATAAAAGAAGGATATAAACCAGGTAGTAGATCGTATAAAACTAAAAACCCAGGAAATATAGGTAATACTGATAGTGGTGCAAACAAACCACAATCAAGTTTAAAAGTAGGCCTTACATTATTATTAGATTATATTAAAGGTGCAGGTAATGGTACAAAATCAGGATGGGCATATGGTCCAAAAACAATCCCACAATATTATTCTAATGAAATTGCTGGAAATCCTAGAAACTATCAAAGACCTGATGGGTGTCTCCCAGGATATACAGGTAATTACCAAGGTCAATTAGGTTTCTTTACTAAAAAATATGCTACTTTTGCTAGAGTTAACAATAACACTATTTCAGAATTAAAAACTATATTTAAGTATAATGGTTACGGACCAGAGATAGATGGTAATACTCTTATTCCAACCTTAATTGCATACAACCCTAATACACCAATAAAAACATCAAAATAAACAACTCCTTTTATGTATATCCCAAAAAATAAAATAATAAC
>OBMK010003626.1_pt1 | contig 10573 bp, 10 predicted proteins | sample 1539081 | NCBI WGS metagenome assembly OBMK01 (sample SAMEA3355528, study PRJEB22509) | marine metagenome | biome: marine; feature: river plume; material: water | place: USA | collected 2010-08-07 | depth 0.5 m | reverse complement strand
GTTGAGCAATTTAACGCTCAAGATCCGATTTCGAGGTTTCTAAATGACATCAGTAGTTTGGCTTTTGAAGACAATTACATCAAACTGTTTGAAAAGCGTTTCATTGCACTTCAATATGGGCAAGAACTTTTTAATGGGTTTAGAATTCGAACGTCTGCCAGTTTTGAAAATCGTAAGGCGCTTTTCAACACCACTAATTACACGACCTTTAATCGTGACACTAAAGCCTACACAAGCAACAATCCTATTGCCCCCTCAGATTTTGAAACAGCGCCTTTTGAGAACCATAATATTATAAAATTCAAACTGGATGGCAGTATTCGTTTTGGACAAAAATACCTTAGCTATCCCGGGAGTAAGTTTAATATTACCAATCTAAAATATCCGAAATTAAACTTTAGCTATGAGAAGGGATTAGGCGCTACAAACTCCAACTACAATTTTGATCATTTTAATGTTAAACTAACCCAAAATATTAGTCTTGAAAACAAAGGGCGTTTTAGTTATAATCTACTGGGGGGTACATTTTTTGGAAATTCTGAACTCGCCTTTATGGATTACAAACACCTTAATGGAAATCAAACTCATGTGCACTTGGAAGGCGATTATTTATCTCGTTTTAAAAATCTTGGCTATTATGATTTAAGCAGCTCCGAAAACTACATGGAGTACCACATAGAACATGATTTTAGTGGCTATATTTTAGGGAAAATACCTTTACTTAATGCCTTAAATTATAATTTAATTGTTGGGGCTCACGGTTTTACAACAAAAGATAAAACCCCGTATCAAGAATTCAGTTTAGGGCTCAATAATATTGGTTGGGGAAAATATCGTTTTCTTCGAATTGACTATGTACGATCGTATCAATCTGGCTTTGTGAACGACGGCGTATTATTTGGTATTAGCCTCTAGTTTTTATTTTCTAAAAGTGGTACAAACTTAAAATTTCCAAGTTCGTGTTTTTCAAATTCTTTTGGACCTTTACGAATATAGAGTGTCATTATTTGCGCTTCATCTCCAACAGGAATAACTAAACGCCCTCCTATTTTCAGCTGTGCAAGAAGGGGTTTTGGAACAAAAGGAGCACCAGCCGTTACAATAATACTATCAAAAGGCGCATCTTCCTTAAGGCCTTTATAGCCGTCTCCAAAAATTAAGCGTTTTGCCACATAACCGATTCTAGGCAGAAATTTGTTCGTTTTTTTAAATAGTTCCAATTGCCGTTCAATACTATAAACGTGGGCTCCTAAAAGACAAAGCACTGCAGTTTGATAGCCACTACCGGTACCAATTTCTAGAATTTTATCGCCGGCTTTTACTTCCAATAATTCCGACTGAAATGCCACAGTATAGGGTTGGGAAATCGTTTGACTGGCAGCAATAGGAAAGGCTTTGTCTTGGTAGGCATGATCTAAAAAACTAGAATCCATAAACAGATGACGCGGTATGGAACCTATAGCTTCCAGAACAGCTGCATTTGTAATGCCTTTAGCAACCAAGGTTGCCACTAGTTGCTTGCGTAGTCCTTTGTGTTTAAACGTATCTTTCAAAAATAGAATTCAGTTGAAGTATTACCTTATTAATTAAAAAAGTAAAGATAAGTTAAACGGTAGCTTTTTCAAATTTTATAAGCCTACAACTTTAGTTTATTGAAAAAAACATTTTATTAAAGGTTTCAAATATCAGTAGCTGATTTTCTTTATTAAGAAGTGATGTTATCGGCTCAGCAGTCGTGGGTTTACTACTAACTAAATTAACATTGGTTAGATTAAAATCTTATGGCATCAATTTTTGGCAGTAAGTGAGTCTGTAATAATTCTAATTTTCTTTGATATACGGCTGTAAAACCTCGTTTAAAAACCGCTTTCCATGCCGCATTGGGGGGACGAGTTCTCCATCACTTGCCAACGTAAACACTGCTCCATCAGCAAAATCAACCGCTCTAGACTAGACGGATGAAATTATTGCTCTAAAACCAAACGCGCCCTTATATCAAAAACTTCAATAGTTACTGGAAACAGAGTTGGTTTAGAAAACTTAATATTTATAAAATCTTTGAATGGATTTGGATACACAGAAAGGTCTAAATTTTTAACAAATTCAGTTGCTGAATTATCAATAGTAAACACCTTTACGCGACTTAGAAACCCTTGTTGAACTGAATTTAAGGCTGTGGTTGATAAACCAACAACACCAGACTGACCAATACTCTGTTGAATTTGAGTCTTTCTAAGTGTACCTTGGGCATCTAAATACGCCAGTGAAACAGTTCTTGACCCCCCTGATGTGAGTACAGATTTTGTTAACTTTTTGGGTTGAGTAAAATTTTGAGCATATACATGAGTTGCAAATAACAAAACAATGAATAGAATACTATAATTAAGGTTAAAAGTCATTTGGTTAAATTAGTTGATTAATAAACAATCTGGTTGACTACAAATGTATATCAGTAACCTTTAACTTTAAAACGCTATGTAACAAACGGCAATTTAATGTAATAAACGGCAATTTAGTGTAATAAACGGAAAATTAATGAATCAAATAGTGCTCAGAAAACTAACTCAGAACTAAGCTAAATAATTCATTCTGTTTAATTAATTTTATAAAAAAATAAACATTTTTAACTGCTTGACTTTACTATTTGTTGGTAATTGTAGTAATTGTTTTCATAAAAAGTTGTTAGGATTTAAAAATGCTATGAAAAAAATCATAGTTTTACAAAAAATCTCATAACATGAAGCTAAAAGCAGGCGTCCTAGGAGCTGGTCATCTCGGAAAAATTCATCTCAAATTACTTCAGGCTTCTGAAAAATATGACCTTGTAGGGTTTTATGACCCTGACGACTCCAATGGAAAAAAAGTTGAAGCTGAATTTGGATATTCCTTTTTCAATTCAATTGAAGCACTTATCGAAGCGGTAGACGTTGTTGACATTGTGACCCCAACGCTCTCTCATTATAACTGCGCTATAAAAGCCATTACTAAAGGAAAACATATTTTCATTGAAAAGCCCATCACAAATTCTGTTGAAGAAGCCGAACAAATTCGGTTGTTAGTTTCTGAAAACAATTTAAGAGGTCAAGTTGGTCATGTAGAGCGTTTCAATCCCGCATTTAAAGCGGTTAAAAACGACATCCAATCACCAATGTTTATTGAAACTCACCGGTTGGCAGAATTCAACCCAAGAGGAACCGATGTTCCTGTAGTATTAGATTTGATGATTCATGATATTGACATTATACTAAGTGTTGTCAAATCTCCAATCAAAAATATCACTGCTAGCGGCGTTTCTGTGATTAGTGAAACTCCTGATATTGCCAATGCTCGAATTGAATTTGAAAATGGTTGTGTTGCCAATCTTACGGCAAGTAGAATTTCCATGAAAAATATGCGTAAAAGTCGTTTTTTCCAAAAAGATGCTTATATAAGTGTTGACTTTTTAGAAAAGCAAGTGGAGGTTGTCAAAATGAAAGATGCGCCAAAAACACCAGGAGATTTTGACATGGTTCTACAAAATGCTGAAGGCATTAAGAAACAAATCTATTTTGAAAACCCTGAAATTGCCCCTAACAATGCTATTTTAGATGAATTGGAAAGTTTTGCGGATGCTATAAATACGAACACAAAACCTGTAGTTACCCTTAGAGATGGTACAGATGCATTAAGAGTTGCTTATCAAATTATAAATTGTTTTTAAACTAAGTAGTTATGAAGAATATTGCAGTTATTGGAGCGGGAGCGATGGGCAATGGTATTGCACATGTGTTTGCACAGACAGGGTTTAAAGTCCAACTTATTGATACCAACCAAGCCGCGCTCACCACAGCAATTGCTACAATTTCTAAAAATTTAGAACGTCTTGTAGCTAAAGCACAAATAGAGGATTCTCAAAAATCACAAACATTAGAAAATATTTCGACCTTTACATCTATTTCTGAAGGAGTCGAATATGCTAGTCTTGTCATTGAAGCAGCTACCGAAAATGTAGACTTAAAACTTGAAATATTCAAGCAACTAGATATGGCATGTCCAGAAGATACGATATTAGCGACCAATACGTCGTCTATTTCCATTACACAACTCGCAGCACAAACTTCGAGACCAGATCAAGTGATCGGAATGCATTTTATGAATCCCGTGCCAGTTATGCAACTAGTCGAAATAATTACAGGGTATAATACCTCTAATTCTGTTCTTGATTTCATCGTAAATCTCTCTAAAAAAATCAACAAAACAGCTGTTGTTGTTAAGGATTATCCTGGTTTTGTAGCCAATCGAATTTTAATGCCCATGCTAAATGAAGCTTTTGAAACTTTGTATACTGGAGTTGCGGGAGTTAAAGAAATTGATAAAGTTATGAAACTTGGAATGCGTCATCCTATGGGCCCATTAGAGTTAGCCGATTTTATTGGACTCGATGTTTGCTTGTCTATTTTGGAAGTCATGCATGAGGGCTTTAAAAATCCGAAATATGCTCCTAACCCACTCTTAGTAAATATGGTACGTGCTGGGAAATATGGTGTTAAGACAAGAGAAGGTTTTTATGTCTATTCAAAAGATCGTAAAGCAGTGAACGTTGCTTCACAATTTTCTTAAATTCACTCCAAATTTCCGCTCAAAACTATGGCTAAAATCTTCCCTTTCGAAGCCGTTCGTCCTTCTGAAGAAGCCCTTCAAAACTTTAGTTCTAAGTCCTATAAATCGTATACTAAAAAGGAATTAAAGGACAGTCTTAAGAAAAATCCTGATACATTTCTAAGTATTATTACTTTAAAAAAAGACACTTCTTTGGCTGTTGACAAATCCCAGCGATACGAGATGGTTAGACAAAAATATGAACAGTTTATAGATTCTAAAATTCTCATTAAAGATTCTATAGCTGCATTCTATATTTATGAAACAAGTCAAGATAACGGAGATCAATTTTCTGGAATAATGGCGACTGCTAGTGTTGAAGATTATAATACTAATGTAATCAAAAAACATGAAGCCACAATTGCTAAACGAGAACATACATTTAAGACTTATTTAAATACGGTTCGGTTTAATGCTGCTCCTGTATTGCTCACCTATCCTGATCATCCTACTTTGGAGGCTCAAATTGAAGCTGCAAAACTAAACTCAAAAAAAATTAATACATGGGCCACTAAAAATGAAACTCATAAGTTATGGTCAGTGGACCACCCTAAAGATATTTTTGATATTCAAAACAGTTTCCAAAACATTCCATCACTTTATATTGCTGATGGCCACCACCGTTCTGCATCTTCAGCGCTTTTAGCCCGAGAAAAAAAGGGAACTCTTAAAACTCCTGAAAACAACTCATTTAATCGCTTTCTAACATATTTGATCCCTGAAAGTCAATTGAAAATTTATGACTATAATAGGGTCATAAAAGACTTAAACGGCTTAAGTACGGCTGAATTTTTAGAAAAAATAAGCGTCGTTTTCGAAGTGAAAAACAAAGGTAAAAACCCGTATAAGAGTTTAAAAGCAAACGCTATTTCAATGTATATTGACGGTTTATTTTATTCCTTATCTTTACCTAAAACAAAACAGGATAATAGTTCTGCTATCAACAAATTAGATACTTATATATTGCAAACACAGTTATTGGAACCGATTTTAAATATTACAAACGTTCGAACAAACAAACGCATAGCGTACATACATGGTGCCAAAAGTTTAGAACAAATTAAAGCTACGGTTGATCGCGGCGATTATGCCGTTGGGTTTGGGCTGTTTCCTATTGAAACTAAGACGTTAATGGCCATTGCAGATTCTGATGCTGTTATGCCTCCAAAAAGCACCTACATTTATCCAAAATTAAGAAGTGGAATTACTATATATGAGATTTAAGCATGTCTATAAAAACTAATTTATCTAAAATTCAATCACAGCTCCCAAATCATGTAACCTTGGTGGCAGTTTCAAAAACAAAACCTGTTGAAGAATTAATGGAAGCCTATGAAGCAGGACAACGTGTTTTTGGTGAAAATAAGATTCAAGAAATGGCCAATAAACACCAACAAATGCCCAAAGATATCCAATGGCATATGATTGGAAATGTACAAAGAAATAAAGTCAAATATATGGCTGAATTTGTGGACTTAATTCATGGTGTAGGTTCTGAAAAATTACTTAATGAAATTAATAAACATGCTAAAAAACACGGGCGTATAATCCACTGTTTGTTACAACTAAAGATCGCCCAAGAAGCAACCAAATTTGGAATGAGTTCGGAAGCGGCACACACCTTATTGGAGTCTGACGATTTTAAGCGTTTAGAAAATGTAGCCATTGTAGGGGTTATGGGAATGGCAAGTTTTACAGACAATACTGCTCAAATTAAGGAAGAGTTTGAAACACTTAAGAGCACTTTTAAAAGCCTAAAAAACATAAACCCAAAACTTACAGAAATTTCAATGGGAATGAGTGGCGATTATCCTCTAGCGATTGATTGTGGAAGTACAATGGTTCGCATAGGAAGTAGTATCTTTGGCGCTCGTAATTACAGCATTTAAAATCGTATTATTTACGCAATAGTAGACATAGAAACCACTGGAGGTAAATTTAATGAAGAGGGCATAACAGAAATTGCCATCTATAAATTTGATGGACATACTATTGTAGATCAATTTATTAGCCTTGTCAATCCCGAACGAGAAATTCAACCTTTTGTAGTAAACCTCACTGGGATTAATAGTAAAATGTTACGCTCTGCTCCCAAATTTTATGAAGTCGCCAAACGCATTGTTGAAATTACGGAGGGCTGTATTTTAGTGGCTCATAATGCACAGTTTGATTATCGAATTTTAAAAACTGAATTCAGACGTCTTGGATTTGATTTTGAACGAGAAAACTTGTGTACCGTAGAGCTTTCAAAAACACTAATTCCTGACCTTCCCTCCTATAGTTTAGGTAAATTAGTGCGTTCATTAGGAATTCCTGTCAGCGATCGTCATCGTGCAGCTGGTGATGCCACAGCTACAGTTAAGCTTTTTAAAATGCTTCTTGATAAGGATGTAGAAAAAACAATTATAAAAGCAGCCGTTCGTCTCGATCCTAGACATCAGATGGAACCGAAATTAACGGATATTATTTCTAAATTACCCGCAGTCACGGGAGTTTATTATATTCATAAAGCTGATGGAGAGATAATATATATTGGTAAAAGTAAAAATATCAAAAGTAGAATCAATCAACATTTTACGGGTCAAACTCCCAAATCTAAAAAAATACAGTTAGAGGTAGCCACGGTTACTTACGATGAAACGGGTAGTGAACTGGTAGCCTTACTTAAGGAAAGTGAAGAAATAAAACGAAATAAACCCAAATTGAATCGTGCTCTTCGTCGTACCGTTTTTACACATGGGCTGTTTAGTTTTAGAGACAGTGAAGGATATATTAATCTGAAAATCGAAAAAATAAAAGGTAACCAAAAGCCGATTACTACGTTTTCCAACCATGAAAGTGGAAAAAGTTTTCTTAATAAAATAATTGAAAAAAATCAATTATGTCAAAAACTTTGTGGACTGTACAAAACAAACAATTCTTGTTTTGGATATGACATTAAAACCTGTGCAGGCGCATGTGTTTCGGAGGAGCCTGTGGAAGCTTATAATAAACGAGTGCTTAATATTATTGAATCGCATACATTTAAAAATCAAAACATGATCCTTATCGATTATGGGCGTGATGTAGATGAACGTAGTGCGGTCTTAATTGAAAATGGTGTTTTTCGAGGGTATGCTTATTTTAATTTGAACTTTCAAATTCATACAGCGGCAGTTTTAAAATCAATAATTACCCCTATGGAACACAATAAGGATGCTCAACATATTATTCAAAGTTTCATGCGGCGTCATAAAAGATTAAAACTAATTAAACTTCAAGACTAAACTTTTTTAGTATTTTTGAGATATGTCAAAATCAAATCCATCAAAAAATTGGAGACAAAAAATTCATGAAATCATTTATGAAGCAGATACACCTGCAGGAAAATTATTTGATGTTCTCCTTTTATTTGTTATTCTCATTAGCATCCTTTTGGTGATGTTAGAGAGTGTCGATAGTATCGAATCTCAATATGCAACACTATTAAATAGTTCAGAATGGGTCATCACAATTTTGTTTAGTTTGGAATATATTCTTCGGATTATTAGTGTTAAAAATCCCAAAACATATATTTTTAGTTTTTATGGAATAATTGATTTATTATCTACAATTCCGAAATATATTTCATTATTTATTGTTGGAACTCATTCTTTAATCGCTTTAAGAGCCTTGCGCTTACTGCGTGTATTTAGGATTTTAAAACTCACACGATTTATTGGTGAAAGTGCTAATTTAGGCAAAGCGCTAAAGCGAAGTCGAGCAAAAATAGCGGTATTCATCTCATTTGTAATTGTATTGTGTGTTATTTTAGGAACCGTTATGTATTTGGTCGAAAGTGAGCAAGATAGTGGATTTACCAGTATTCCAAGAAGTGTATATTGGGCTATTGTAACCCTCACAACTGTGGGCTACGGCGACATCGCTCCCATTACAGCATTAGGCCAATTTATTGCGGCATTAATTATGATTTTAGGTTATGGAATTATTGCGGTGCCTACTGGAATCGTGACTTCAGAACTCACAAAATCGGAAGAAAAACTGATTCCAAATAACACTCAAGCTTGTGTAAATTGCAACGAAACTTACCACCAAGATGATGCAGAATATTGTCATAAATGTGGTAAAAAAATTCATGATGAATAAGTATCTTATTTCTATTGTAGGGCCTACAGGAATTGGAAAAACCGCTCTTAGTTTGGAACTGGCAAAGCAATTTAATACTGAAATCCTGTCTGCAGATTCACGACAGTTTTTTAAAGAAATTCCCATTGGAACGGCGGCGCCAACAGCTGCTGAATTGGCCGTTGCTCCACATCATTTTATTCATAACAAATCCATAACAGATCCCTATAGCGTTGGTAGTTTTGAAAAAGAAGCGATTGCTAAACTTGAAGAGTTGTTTCGCTCAAAATCTACAGTTATTATGGTTGGAGGTTCGGGTTTATATGTAGACGCTGTTATTAAAGGATTTGATACATTTCCTAATGTTGCTCCAGAACTAAGGGAACAACTCAACTTAGAATTGAAAGCAAAAGGTCTAGAGGCTCTACAAGATGAGCTGAAACGGCTCGACCCTAAAAGCTATGAAACTATTGCGCTCAAAAACCCACATAGAGTAATTAGAGCGCTTGAAATTTGTAGGGGTACTGGACTTCCATTCTCTTCATTTTTAAACCAAAACAAGCCGGAAAGGCACTTTAAAACAATTTCAATTGGTTTAGAAGCCGACCGCTCTTTGATCTATGAACGTATAAATTTTCGTGTCGATAAGATGTTAGAGCATGGATTAATAAAGGAGGCAAAATCAGTATTTGAATACCGAAAATGCAATGCACTTAATACTGTGGCTTATAAAGAGTTATTTAACTACTTTAACAAGGAATGGACTCTTGAATTTGCGGTGTCAGAAATTAAAAAAAATACCCGTCGTTTTGCCAAACGCCAACTCACTTGGTTTAAAAAAGACCCCTCAACCCAATGGTTTAAGTACAATACAGATGTAAAAGTGATTACAGATTACATAAAACAAGAACAACAAAAAACCAGCTAAGAGCTGGTTTTTTAAGTGTTATTTATTGACCACAAGTCGAAACCCTTCACCGTGGATATTTAGAATTTCCACTTTAGGGTCTAATTTCAAATACTTTCTCAGTTTAGCAATGTAAACATCCATACTACGAGACGTAAAATAATTATCATCTCTCCAGATTTTGGTCAATGCAATTTCTCTGGGCATCAAATCATTTTCATGTAAAATTAACAACCGTAATAATTCGTTTTCTTTTGGAGATAATTTAGCAGGTTTATCATTATTATGTGTTAAAAACCGAAGTTTAGAATTAAAAGCAAATTCTCCAATGGTGAACTCAAATTGTTTACTATCAGCAAGTGTATCAACTGTTTTTCGTTGAATAATTGCTTTAATTTTCATAAGCAGTACTTCACTGTCAAAAGGTTTGTTTAGGTAATCATCTCCACCTACTTTATAGCCTTTTAAAACATCTTCTTTGAGTGCTTTAGCTGTTAGAAAAATAATGGGGATTTCAGAATTTTTTTCACGAATTTCTTTAGCGAGTGTGAAACCATCTTTATAAGGCATCATCACATCTAAAATACACAAATGATAGTCTGTTTTTTTAAATTTCTCAAAACCTTCCATTCCATTTTTGGCATGAACAACCTCATAACCATTAAGAGATAGATACTCTTTTAGTACTGTTCCAAAATTTGGATCATCCTCGACTAATAATATTTTCTTTAAGCTTTCTTCCATAATATTATGCAATTAGTGGTAATTTTATAGTAAATACACTGCCTCTGCCTTTTTCACTGTCAACAGAAACGATTCCTTGATGATTCTCTACAATCCTTTTGACGTTCGCTAATCCTAGTCCATGCCCTTTAACATTATGAACATTGCCTGTATATTCTCTATAGAATTCTTCAAATATAC
>OBMK010003624.1_pt1 | contig 10577 bp, 11 predicted proteins | sample 1539081 | NCBI WGS metagenome assembly OBMK01 (sample SAMEA3355528, study PRJEB22509) | marine metagenome | biome: marine; feature: river plume; material: water | place: USA | collected 2010-08-07 | depth 0.5 m | reverse complement strand
CGAGGCCGAGGCGTCCAAGGCGTGCGAGGCGCGCGCGCACGTCGTCCCGGCTCGGGCCACGGTGGCCGATGTGGTCGTTCACTTCCGCGCGCTGACCGTGTGAGCGAGGGGCGGAGCTCTGCGGGCCCCGGGCCAGTGCACGACGACTTGTCACAAAAGCCCGAGACGCGCTTGCTTGCGACGTTGCGCGTTCAAACGATGCCAACACTGGCCTGTGCCTTAAAATTTCGGCTGGGCCCAGCCGGAGGACCTTGCGACGCGCCTTCGTTATTATTTGTAAGTTCAATTCTCACATGCCCGTTTTCGATAAGGCAGCACGCGCAGCGTCAAGGCAGCAATCCGCAGCAATGCTGCCGCTGGTCCCGCTTAGCAACTTCACGCTCAACAACAACCGACAACCGTGGCATGCGTTGCATCGTCCGATTGGGTGCGACCCGTATGACCTTGATGGCTCGCCAGCGCAGCTGGCACGCGCATGCTCGCAGCGGCGCAAACAGCTGTCCGTGTGGATTCTGCACTGTGTCTGCTTTGTGGTGCACGCGTCTATGGCCATTTCCACCAAGGTCGTCGCTGCTGGGAAGGACATGCGGATCACAATCGTGCGCATAGCTCCGGCATGGGAAAACCGCGGCGGCAACTATTCGTACACGGTGCAGCCGTTGCCGGAGAGCCAGCAGATCGTGTATGCCGACGACCTGACCATGCTCTTCTTCTTAATATCCGCGCTTTCGCATGCCACCTGCTCGGTGCTCTTCTGTCCATTCATTGCGCACGGCAAGCTTCTGTGGCGCGAGCTTTGCAGCTGCCGCTGCCTGTGGTGCGCGTGCTGTCCCCGCGCGCTCCTTGCGCCGTGCTGGCGTGGCGCGACACGCGTTGGTGCGCGCAGGCGGTGGCTCGAGTACAGCATGAGTGCGAGCATCATGTTCGTCGGCATTGCAATGACCGTTGGCATACGCGACCGCAACACGGCGCGCACGCACCTTTGCCTCTCCTCGCGTCGCAAGCCCGTGGATGGCGTGTGCATGCCTCGTGCGCCACTGCCGTGCAGTTGATTGGCATCTTTGCGCTTTCCTTCGTGACCATGTGGTGCGGGATGCTCACGGAGCTGTTCTCGAGACCCAATTCGGATGAGAAAGACGGGTGGCAGAAGCCTTACTACGAGTGCGCTGCCGCGATGCTGCCTGTGCCAAAGCGCCGCTGCAACGCGAAGCTGCCGCGCACACACGCTCGCAGGCGCATGCTGCCTCACTTTCTGGGCTTCTTCCCCTACGCGGCGGCGTGGTTCATCATAATTCAAACATATAAGGATCAGCTGGACGACATGTGCGACGAGCTGCGCAAAAAGGTACCACCCTTTGTCGACCCGATCGTCTACGGATCGGTTGCCGTATTCTCCTCTTTTGCCCTTGTGCAGCTAGTGTATCAAAAGCGGAATTCAAAATACTACTGGCAGACCGAGCTGTGGTACTGCTTGCTCTCGGTGCGTGCGTGCGTGCATGCGACGCATCGCCGCCCGCAGAGCACTCGCTCACGACGGGTTGCGCTCGCGCGCGCAGCTGACGAGCAAACTGTTGCTTGGCTCCTACTTGCTTGCCTACGTGCTGTCCAAGGTCAGCTTTGAGGAGGCTGTTGCGCTTGTCGAGTCCAGCCAACGCAACGCATCGGACGACGGCATCTTTCTGAACCGCGGCGAGTACTGCGTGCCGCCGCCGCCGCCGCCGCCTGCGCTGTGAGGCAGGCTACGACAGCGAAACCTTGACGGTCGGGTTTTTGGCGATCTCGCTCATCCGGCGGATCATGCCAGCCGTGTGGTTCACGCTCTGCATCAGGCTGGGGATCGACGTCGTGGTCATGTTGACCGCATTTTGCATGATGAAGGAGAGCGACGAAGCGCTGGTGTCCGCGTTGCGCAGCATGCTCGCAGTGTGGTTCTCGGCGTCCTGCATGATTGCGGACATCGACGTCGAGCTGGTATCGGCGTTGCGCAGCAAGTTCATTGTGTGGTCGCGCGCCGTCTCGATGTAGGGCGACGCCGCCTCCATGTACACGGTGACGGTGGTGCTCAGCCGGTACGACGCAAACACCACGCCGACGATGATGCACATCAGCGTGAGCATCATGAGCAGCTGCGACGCAAACATGCACTTGACCATCATTGTGCCCATGCCGAGAACGCCTTTCTTTGTTGGTCTCGTTGCCACATCCTCACGCGGCGGAAACACGTCGAGCACCGCGCTCTGCCGTGGAATGTCGCCCCGTGACAGATCAAGGCACAGCAGCGGCGGCGACGGGCCCAACACGTTGGGCGGCATTTTGGTGCAGACGCACACCAAGAAAGACGCAAGCAACTCAGTAAGGGGCACCCTCCGAAACGCCGGCAAATAAGCAAGGCGGTTCTTGTTAAGAGCATGCAATCGCCGTGGTTATTGTAATGTCGTGTCGTCCGCATGCGAGGCCCACTGCTGCGACTGCGTACAAAGAGCACAGCCACATATGCCTCCTCCCGCAGATGACCGGAGTTTCTGACGACTGCGACGTAGGGTTCGACTACAGGCCGCCAGCTCTGCCGACGGCCGAGTCGCCGCTGCGTACACTGAAGATGTGCGTCGTCACGGCGATGTGCATCGTCGGGGTGTGGGCCACGCTTTCGGCCACTGCCGAGCCGCTCATGCGACACGGGCGGCAGCTTGTGGACGGTGTGCACCACGTTGTGCAAGACGCGATCAACAACGCGAATGTGGCCGCGACGCATCGCGTCGAGCAGCAGCAAGCGGCGCGACAGAGCTACGTCCGCCGCTTGGGCGAACGCGCAAGGCAGCGCAACGCGGACGTGAACGTGAGGAGGTACGCCATACTTCGTCGCATGGCGGCGCTGCAGACGAATTCTCCGGCAGCAGACCAACTCAACGCCGACGCCGTCGTGCAGCACTTCCCAAGCTGGGCCAGGCCCGCCGTCACCAACCCCGCCAGCGAGTGGGACGCCGATGCCGTGTTGCGCGACTTGGCAATCGCCGTATCGCTGCTCTCCGAGCGCGTTCTGGACGACGAGGCCGTTGCAGACGGCTAGATGTGGCTGAACAAAGAGCTCGGAACCGACCAGGCGCGACAGGCGTTTTCCGGGTCGCACTGCAGCCGTTTGCGGAACGCGTGCTCGTCCATTGCAGTCTGCGCAAATTGCGTCGCGGACACAGGCAGCGCGAGCAGAACGTGTGCCTCAATTTGCATCCACCTGACCGGGGTTGCCGTGATATTCGAGACGCGCAGCCTGTTGTCGTTTGCGAGCTTAAAAGCAACGCACATGCACACGAGCGTCAGCTCAGCGTCGCTACAGGCAATCAGCGGGAATTCGGTTGGCCACGCCGTGGTGCGCGCGCAAGCCGTGCGTTGTAGAATCGCCAGTGCCAGTATGCCATGTGCGTAACCAAAGTTCAAATGCCTGCCGAGCTTCTTGACATGCTCGTGCATCTTGGTGGCATCGTCGCTGTAGCGCTGTGTGTGCCCCAGAATGGAGCACGCGGCCGTCGCGTGCGTGCTTGCGCAGAAGCCGCTGCACGCACGCGTAGACGGCTGCGCGCGCGCCACCCTCGGCAGCTGCTGGTACGCCGGTGCCAAGGACCGACGCACATAGCACGTCGGAGGTGCAAGTGGTGCCTGCACCGCGCTTGGCCGTGCGCTTTCGGCGTGATGGGGCGGAGTCGTGTCGTCTGCACTCAAGCCGAACGCCTGCTCTTGCATGCTGCACCAACATTTCTTTGTAGTCGCTTCGCATGTGCTTATTTGTACGCCGACTCTTAAGCCTACGCGCTTGTTTACGGCACGCGGCGCATAGCGCGCCGCGCTAACTACACGCACCACGCACCACGCACCACGCACCACGCACCACGCACCGCGCCGCAATGCCGCCATCTGCCAAGCATAAGCGCGCCCCCAAGGACACAAAGCCGCCGCAAGCCAAGAAGCCGCTGCAAGCCGAGCAGCCAGCCACGCCCCCTCCCAAGACGCGGCAGCTGTCTAGGTCGGAGCTGATTAAAAAGCAACGCAAGAAGAAGCTTGTGGCATACCGCAAGGCCGCCTGTGCCGTCGGCTACAACGATTCGACGATCGCGAACAAGCTTCACAACGTTAAAAGCATCGTCACCCTCTCCGACGCCAAGCGTCTCACCCGATTCGTGCCGAGTACGCCTGGCGCAAGCACCTTTGACAAGGACGAGTTCAAGAAGCGACACGCTCTCTCGATCAAAACGGTGCCTGATGCCGCAGCGCGCGAGTCGCAGGTGCGCTGCGACGCGGTCATGCGCCGCGCCATCGACGCGGTCGTGCTGAGCGCGATTGAAGGAGGCAAGAAGACGATCACGGCGTCCATGATGCAATCGTATCTACGCCCGTATGCGGCGCTCACGATGTTCACATCGGTGGTGCCGCCGCTGGGCCTGCTGCGTCACGCGCAGGAGACGGGCATTGTGGCGGTGACGGAGGCGGACACGGCAGCTTCGGGTGCCGCATTCGCCGCACGCCGCTGCCCACTGCCCTTGACAAAAGCCACGACCCGCCGCCCACGCCGCACTCGCACGAGCGTGCAGGCAACGACGACGACACGTCGGCGCACAATCTACGCCTCGCAGAAGAGTGGCAGAAGCAGAGGACCGCGCTGGCGGCGGAGCGCAAGGCGGCACGGAACGGCAACTAGGACGATGCGGCCCTCTACGTGCGTCTCGTCAAGCCAGAGTAGCGGAGCAGTGCAGTGGCGAGTTTCTGCTGCGCAGTGCAGCTGTTGCTCGCAGTGCACGCCTTGTTGGTGTCCGCATGAAGCGAGCGCTGCACTTGTTCGGACAGATGCAGCAATGCACCATTTACGGCGTCACACTCAAGTTGCCGCACCTCTATGTCGCGGCCGCCCAGCAGTGTGTCCGCGGCCTCGCAGTACGAATGGTGCGATTGTGTAAGCAGCGGCGGCCCCTTCGCCAACGCGTTGGCAAGCTCAATGTATAGCTTTGACGGTCCGTACCACGCCTCCGAGTGATCTGGCGTGTACATGCCCGACGCGCGCAGTACGCGCGCAACAATGGTCGCGCACTGGCCCCGCGACTTGCTCTCGGTACACAGACACCGTGCTAGTGCCGGGCACCACGACGCGGAAGAATAGTGCAGCACGAGCGAGTAGGGAGCTCCCTGGTTTTGGTCACACGCTTTGTACAAGCTTTGTGCGTTGCCATTCGTACCAAGCACGGGGACTGCGCGCCACAACTCCTTCTGCCGCTGGTAGTAGCCATTCTTGTCAAGCCCATACTTGCAAGTCTGCCAGTCTGCGTGCTTGCCGAGGTATGTGCCAAAGTGGCGGAGTACGGTCGCGACCGCGGTGTTGTGTCTACATTCGCGTATCGGTATAACGACTTCTGCATGTTGCATTGCCGGATCTGGCTGACATTTGCTCACAAGATAGCTGATGCAGTCCTCCCACAGCGTGCTCGATGTGCACCCCTGTGCAGTCCGTTTTGCCCGTGTGTTATTCTCAACGCCCATAAAAAGGACGAATCCCATGCAATACATGCTCGCGCCTTCGTTTGCCATCGCAGCCTCGTCTTGGGTCCATATGCAAGGTGGAAGGTAAAATCTGGGTTGTGGCATGCTTGTGCGCATGCACGCTTTAGGTGTTGCAGTCGGCACGCAAATGTCGGCCTACTACTGTGTAGTAGCGGACGCCCATTCTTTATGGCTACGATCAAAGCCGCAAGTGGTGTCTACTCGTCGGCTGCTGCCGCGCGTTGCGGACAGTGCGTGCGCGAGCCGCGCGTTGCCGGCTGAGTGGAGTTTGCGAGCAGCTGCCTTTCTCGTGAGTCTGCGGCCACGATCTTGAGGAAGAGATCGGCATTGGCCTTGTCCAGCGTACGGACCCCGTCCTCAACCCGCACAAGGCACTCTTCAACCTGACACCGCATTGCGGTGAGCGACTGTATCATGGCGGTCCGTCCAATCACCGGATTCGTGGTATGCAGCCGGAAGTGATTTGCGATGTCTTTCCACGGCCAGTCGACCACATGGACGCCTTCTCGCCTTGCCGGCTCGACCACGTCGCGGATCCACGTGAGTGCGGCCATCTTCCACAGCGCAGATTCCGCCATGCGTCCTACGTTGTCATTCACAAAGCGTTCGACTGGTCCAATGCGCGTCGTCAGCGCACACCCAACGCAACGAACGCCCTTGACCGGGAAGATGCGCTTGTACGTCTCGCGTGCCCGCTTCGAGCTGCCGCGCGACGCTTGCGACTCGGTGTCGGTGAGCTCGCCGGTTTGCGGCGCGGCGGCCCGGCATCCAAATGCCGCTTCCGTCATGCTGCAACCCCCACTCTGCGGCGGTGGCCGCTCAGCACGCACGCGCTTCTTGTCGCGCGCTTCACGGGGCAGCCGCGTGCGGCCCGCTGCACCGCTTCCTTGCGAATCGTTGGACGCGCCGGACGCGTCCGAGTCGTTCGAGTCGTCCGACGCTGCCGCCGACGCGTCGTCGGCTTCGTCGTTTGACAGCAGCGCGGAGTCGGCTCCATCTCGGTCAAGCGATTGTTGCAGCTCGACGGACAGCAGCGAAATGCGCTCAAAACGCGTTGCTCCGTCCGAGTTGCGCACGGTAGACGGGCGCCCGGCATGCTGCGACGCCGCTGGCACCGAGCCTGCAGCGCCTTGCGCCGCTCGCATCCACAGCGGGTGCTGTCGCAGCGTTTGGGACGTATGCGAACGTCGCGCTGGCGGTGGAGGAGGCTGCGTCAGCGATGGTGTGTCCGGGCTGCTCATCAGTTTAAACTCGTAGAAACACGCTGTCTACTGTGTACGCATAACCCGACGCGCAACAATTTTCGGTGGCTTAGCGCATGCACCGTCCCACCGTTCACACGTGGTGCGCATGCCGCCACAAGAATGCGAGCATCGCACTGGGTGCGCGCGTGTCTCTGCGTGTGGCCATCGTTGTTTCCTACGCCGCGCTTGCTAGTGCCGCGCTTGGCCGACGCTCGCGTGACTCGCGGCGTTCACATCTTTCTGCGCACACAGCACGCGGAAACGGGTGGGCGAAGCAGGCGCGCTTTTCTTGGAGCGGCAAAGGCATGCGCGGCGCGAGCGCACATCAGAATGTCAAAAGGCTCGCCCTTCTTGGCGCAGCTGATCGCCCTCCCAACGATCCTCGCCGACGACGGCGAGGCAACCGCAATGCCGACCCGACGCGGCGATTGCTTGGTCCGGCTCGTGTGAACCTGCGGAGTCGTAAAGGTCCACTCAATGAGGTCGCCGGGGTGCAGAACACCACCCGACGTATTGAGCAACGTCGCCATGCCGCCAATTGCCACCGTGAAGAACTCGTCAACTGCAGCGGAGCCAAAGGTGCCGTCAAGAGTGACCGCCGAGCGACACGGACAGAAGCACCCTTGCCCCAGGGCTGGGCCGCTCGTTCGCACCGTTTGGACCCTGCGAGTCGGCCGGCGTCCGCACCGACGCAGATCGGCACACTCCGGCAAAGTGATAGTTGACCTCGTCCTCCTTCGGGAGGCCGGCGACGCAGGCAATAGTGGGCACTGCCGTCTCAGCCGCAACGAGCTGCCGAAAAGCCGCCGTCTTCTTCTTGCGCGTGAGGCAAATCATGCCGGGCTGCACGGTCGCCCATTCGTGGAACACTGCAGAACGCGCCAGTGCGCGGCGTGGGCGCTTCGCGACGCCCAAGCGACAGGCAGCGGGCGTCTCGGCGGCGCACTCGGTTGGCTCTCGATATGTTTCATGTCGTCGGCATCAGGAATGCCCGTCATAGTTTGCGCGGTCATTGACCGGCACGAAGACCACTCGTGAGCATCGATAAAGGCGTTCTGCAATGGCGCAGCACGGCCAAGGCGTCACGTCCCACGGTGCAGGCATTTACCAAACGAGCGGCGCGCGCCTGGACGACTTCGCCAATCCGAGATACCGGCTGGTAGCCCGAGACTTCGGAGCGGGGCAAGTTCTTGTCGCTGCGCACGCACGCCCACACGCAGCTACGGCATGTGTGTGTGTGTGTGTGTGTGTGTGTGAGCGCGCGCGTGCTCAACCAGCGGCGGCGCGGCTGGTGCGCGCGCGCAAAGTGTCGTTGCCTACCCCGGACCCATGTAGCTCTGGAAGCTGGTCATCATGACTGAGCAGGCGTGCAATCGGCGCGGCAACGCTTTGCTTTATTTTGTAAGACTACGCGTGACTCTTATCGTCACCACGCCTTAGCGACGCGTCGCGCACGCCGGATGCAAGGAAGGGTGTCGCATGCCTGAAAATACGGCCCTGTACATACGTAGCCGCCGCAAGCCGGCTACGGGCCAAGCAGGTGCACTGCAGCTTCCTCGCCCGCCACACCTGTCGCGCCCAAGCCACGCCCCCACGTCGGCGCAGGCTTGTGTGCCCTGGAACGCGCACTCAAGAGCAGCGCACCCGTCTGTGTCTCGTACGCATCGCGGAGTGTCCTCCTTTGGTTGCGCAGGCATACGGACACGATATTCTGTATCGCGGTCCATCCGGCTATGCATAACACAACGCCTGCGCACACCGAAAGTAGCTCCATCGCAAGGCCACCGTCGCGACCGCCACGCTTCATGTTGCTTGAGAGCGGCGAAGCGGCTAGCGTCCGTCTGCGGCGCCGCGGCATGTGGCGCCGCAATGTCCGCGAGGGCAACGCGCCGCAAGCTCTGCCAGCGCGAGGCGGAATCCTGCGGCCAGCCGATGTCAGATGCGTGCGCCGGTGACTCCGACCTGTACTACGCTCGAAACTACCCGTGTGAAACGCTGTGCGCCCTTTTGGGTCGTGCGTGGAGCGGAAGCTCTACGCTGCAGCTCAGGGAAGTTGCAGTCGAGACCGGGCGCGGCCACTTTATTCGATGGCTGTCTGTGGGGACTGGAGCTGAGCTGCGCGGCTTGCTGCGCAAGCTGCGACCATGCAAAGTGCACAGCGGTGCAATCTACTCGGTCCGGCCGCATGGCAAGGATGTGATGCACGGCGCCACGCCCGTGCGCAGAGAGTTGGTCTTCGATATCGACGCGAGTGACTACACGCCACTCGGCGTGCAAAAGGACGACATAGCCGCTTGCGACGCGGCGTGGCCGGTTGTCGCGCTTGGAACGGAGGTGATATGCTCAATTCTGAGCGCGCAGCTCAACTTTGTCAACATTATGGTCGTGTACAGTGGCCGCCGCGGCGTGCACATCAGCGTCTACGACAAGCGAGCGTGCGAGCTTGGAAACGACGCGCGGTCGGCGATTGTCGCCTTCATGCAGCCGCGTGCAGCGAGCACCAAGAACGAAGGGCGGGTGCACTACGGCAGCCTGACCGCGATGCCGTGGTTCGCGCGCCTGTACGACGAGATGGTGCTCCCGTTCTGGACGGGCACATGTTTGCGCCCAAAGGCGGAGGGCGGCATGGGCCTCTTGGATCTGCCGCTGCATCGGCAAAGGTTTGTGGAGGCCTTTGGCAATGCGCCCGACCTTTGCCAAAGGCTTGCTGCCGCGTCGACGAGCGGGACGCAGCTGTGGGCCAAGCTCGTCGCGATGAGTGCGGCATCAAAGTACCCCGACACGACGAGGCGCGCGCTGACGGAGACCGTGCTGACCTACGTCTGGCCGCGGCTGGACGCGGGGGTCAGCAGGCTGATGTCGCACTTGAATAAGACGCCGTTCAGCGTACACCCCGCGACGAATCGCATCTGCATCCCCATTACAGAGCCGCTCCAGTTCAAGCCGTCGACGTGTCCCACCGTGTCTGACGTGGTAAGCGGCGACAGCTTCGCGTTTGCGGCTGCGGTCAAAGCGGCCGAGGCCTTTGCGCGGCGCGACTCGCTGGTGCATACGGAGGCGTGGCGGCCGCCGGTGTACAGTCTGCTGGGACACAAACGCCTGCGCGACGACACGCTCGCTTCTGCGGCTACTGAGCCGTCGCTGGTGCACAGCGGCCAGCGACACGAGTGGATGTACACGGACGTGGCGCGGTATTGCGTGCACGCGTGGCGGCACTTCTTGGTGCTGGCGAGGCCCGACGACGCGAACGATGTGCGTGTTTTGTACGTGACGTGGCTGCAGCACGAGGGGCGCGGCGAGTCGCTCCAACGCGTGTACGCCGGCTGCGCGCCGCCGCATCGCAACACGGTCTTTCCGGCCGCGCGCTTCTGCGCGTACATCAAGAATGCGCCGCGGATGCCGGGAAAAAGACGGCTGTGCCACTCCGCGTATACGTGCATTCTGCTGCCTCCGTCGTACCGCACATTTGACGCTGCCGCGGATCGTGTCGAGGCTCTGCGGCTGGAGCTGCAAGGCTCAACGTCGCTTGGTAATGCATCTGCCGCGTGGACGGACGAGAAGATAGACGCCTACGTCCAAACGCAGCTACTTCCGGCGTGGGACGAGGCCTACATCCACATCAAGTAGGCGCTCAAAGCGGATCGGCGGATCGGCGGCTGAGGAACTCGTCTGCCTCCCACCCCGCACTCGTCGGATCAGCCGATCGCGACCCGAGCAACCGGACCTTTTCCGGACCAGCTGCACGCCTTGGGCCCCTGCAGGGGATCGACCCCCCTAGATTCCTTTTCGGAA
>OBMK010003623.1_pt1 | contig 10577 bp, 9 predicted proteins | sample 1539081 | NCBI WGS metagenome assembly OBMK01 (sample SAMEA3355528, study PRJEB22509) | marine metagenome | biome: marine; feature: river plume; material: water | place: USA | collected 2010-08-07 | depth 0.5 m | reverse complement strand
TCCCTCGGGAGCCTCCAGTGACGAGTGCGATACGGGACATTTTACTTCCTATGTGGTTTTATTGCGCAATCAAATTACAAGATGTGATCTGAATTGGCAATAATGTTTCGTGCGAAAATTCATACTTTGCTTGGAGAGGGGCAGCTTAGGGCCGCTCGAGGCACATTGCGACACCCATGCCGCCACCGATACACAGCGTGGCCAGGCCGCGTTTGGCTTGGCGTCGCTGCATTTCAAACAGCAAAGTGTTCAAGATCCGGCAGCCGGAGGCGCCGATGGGGTGACCGATGGCAATCGCGCCGCCGTTGACGTTCACAATAGCTGGATCCCAGCCCATGTCTTTATTCACCGCACAGGCTTGAGCGGCGAAGGCTTCATTGGCTTCGACCAGGTCCAGATCGCCGACAGACCAACCTGCTTTGTCTAGGGCCTTGCGGCTGGCGTAGATGGGGCCGACCCCCATAACCGTTGGGTCAAGCCCGGCCGTGGCATAGCTGGCGATACGGGCCAAAGGTTCAAGGTCACGCTTTTCGGCCTCCTCTGCGGTCATGAGCAACACTGCGGCGGCGCCGTCGTTGAGGCCGGAGGCATTGGCTGCGGTGACTGTGCCGCCATCGCGCAGAAAGGCGGGCCGCATTTTTTGCATGGCCTCGAGAGTGGCGCCATGTCGGATATATTCATCGGCCTCAACAATGATGTCGCCCTTGCGGGTGGACACAGTGAAAGGGGTGATTTCGTCGGCAAACTTACCGGATTTTTGCGCAGCTTCCGCTTTGTTCTGGCTGGCCACGGCGAATTCATCTTGTGCATCGCGGCTGATTTGCCATTGGGCTGCGACGTTTTCAGCGGTTTGGCCCATGTGGTAGTTGTTGAATGCGTCCCACAAGCCGTCACGGATCATGCTGTCGATGTATTTGACATCACCCATTTTGGTGCCGCTGCGCAGATGCGCAACATGGGGAGAGAGGGTCATATTCTCTTGTCCACCCGCGGCCACGATATCTGCATCGCCCAGTTGGATGTGCTGTGCGGCCAAAGCGACGGCGCGCAATCCTGACCCGCAGACTTGGTTGATGCTCCATGCCGCCGATTCGATTGGCAGACCGGCATTAATATGGGCTTGGCGGGCCGGGTTTTGGCCTTGGCCGGCTGTCAGGACTTGGCCGAGGATGGTCTCGCTGACTTCTGAAGGGTCGATGCCTGCGCGTTCCACGATAGCTTTCAAGACAGATGTGCCAAGGGCATCGGCTGGTGTATTAGCGAAGGCGCCCCCAAAGCTGCCGACAGCGGTTCGGGCGGCGGATACGATTACGATATTTGTCACAAAGTTTCTCCTCATTGATGAGGTCAACCTTCGGCACAGGAATCCTTCACTATGCGCAGTCTGGTCCTCATTTCCGCGCGTTTGTATGTATTATTTAACCCATTGACAATGCCATAGCGGTCAAAAATGCTGCAAATGCGAAAATAATTGCTGCAGTGCGGCAATTTGAGGGCGAAAACCGGCGGCCTTTTTGGCTATTGCCGCCAGGGCGGGGTTAAGGTTGGGACGCCCAAATGGTAGCCCTGCAGGCAGTCAACGCCCAGTGTGGTTAACACCTCTGCATCCGAGGCCGTTTCAACATTTTGCGCCACGCAAAACATTTCAAAACTTCCGGCTATCCCGATAACAGCTTGAATTAATGCTTGATTGTCAGCCGATTGCGCCAAGTTCTTGGTGAATTGCCCATCCATCTTGATAATGTCAAAATAAAAATCACGCAGCTGCACCAGCGACGTTTGTCCAGCGCCAAAGTTGTCTATGGCGAAACACAGCCCCAGTTTTTGCATGTCGTTCATGAAATATCGCGCGACTTCTGGCGCGGCCATGACGCTTTTCTCAGTCATTTCCAGAATGAGGTTTCTTGCCAAATCTGGCGATCTTTGCAGACCATCCTCAAGCGTGCGCACCCATTTGGGGTAACCAATAGATTGCGCCGACATGTTCACTGAAAGCCGCACGTTGGGCTGCTCGGCCAATGTTGCCAGGCCCAGCTGCAATGTGGCGCAGTCAATCAGTCGTCCCAGCTCGGTATTTTCAACCTCTGCAATGAAATCGCGCGCCGGGATATGGCGTCCCGCGGGATCAATAATCCGGATCAAACCCTCATAAAACACCACATTTTGGGGCGCACCGGCTTGGATGACCGGTTGGAAAGCCAAGGCCGTTCGTCCGTATTTCAGTGCATCACGGACGGTCTCAAGGACATTCGCGTCCCGTTTCGCCACCGCAGCACTCAATGGGTCGGAGAAATTCTGGTCCATCGGGATGTCTTCGCCCTTGTGTGAAGGTCTCGGTCATAGTGCTTGGCAGCATCGGCGCAGAGCCCTAATATGAGGTAAATTGGAGGCGAAATGGACCGCTGTACTTGGGTTGGAATAGATAAAATTTATCAAGACTACCATGACATGGAATGGGGCGTGCCGGAATATGACAGCCGGGCTCTATGGGAAAAATTGATTTTAGATGGTTTCCAAGCGGGGTTGAGTTGGATCACGATCCTAAAAAAACGCCCGGCTTTCCGCTCCGCATTTGCGGGATTTGATCCGCAGGAAATCGCGGGCTGGGGGGCAGCTGAGGTGGAGGTTTTGCTGCAAAACCGCGGTATTGTGCGCCATCGTGGTAAAATTGAAGCCACCATCAGCAATGCGCAGGCCTATTTGCGCTTGGCCGAAGAGATGCCCTTTTCTGACCGGATGTGGGCCTATGTGGACGGGCGCCCGATTGTAGCTGGTTATGAGACATTGGCACAAGTGCCCACCCAATCACCGCTGAGCCAAAAGATTTCAAAAGATCTCAAAGCAGCCGGGTTCAAGTTTTGTGGCCCAACCATCGTTTATGCTTGGATGGAGGCTTGTGGTCTGTTCAACAATCACATCTTAAGCTGTCATCGTCACCATGCGGTCACGGCTCTTGCGCGATAACGGCCTTTAGTATCGCCAAGGCACTGTCGCTGTGCCAATTGGCATCGCCCAAAAGTCGCGCAATCTCCGCGCCATCGCGATTCAAGATCGCAGTGACCGGCAGGCCCAAGACATTCATGGCGCGGGCCAGGCTTTGGCGCGGGTCTCGATGAGCCGGCAGATTGCTCACGCCGATTTGGTCGAAAAATTCGGTGATTTTAGCCGGTGGGTTGGGGCCCGTGGCAACGGTAAGCACTGTTAAATCACCGCCGCCTAAGGTCTTTTGCAGGGCGGAGAGCTCGGGCATTTCCTTGCGGCAGGGCGCGCACCAGGTGGCCCAGAAATTCAGAACCACGACTTTGCCTCGATAATCGGACAGGCGCAGCTCTGACCCGTCTGCATGCAGAAAAACTGTATCGGGTGCAGGGCGCGCCGCGCTGTGAATCTGCAATTTTCGCATATCTCCCGCGCGCAGAGCTTCAAGATCGCTCATGTCTGCATTTGCAGTGGCGGCGAGGGCCGTATAGAGAACAGCAGCAAGCAAGTAACGCATATCATACTCCCAAAGGGTTCACTCATGACCAAATCCCAAAATCAAATGTGGGGCGGACGCTTCGCCGCTGGACCAGATGCCATCATGGAGGCGATCAATGCCTCGATTGGTTTCGACCAACGGATGGCGGCTCAAGATATCCAAGGCAGCCGCGCCCACGCCGCCATGTTGGGGGCAGCCGGTATCATTTCAAATAGCGACAGTGAGGCCATTCGGGAAGGGCTCCTCACGGTTTTGTCAGAAATTGAGTCGGGCAATTTTCCGTTTCGGGTGGATTTGGAAGATATTCACATGAATGTTGAGCAACGCCTGAAAGAGGTAATCGGCGCGCCTGCGGGCCGGTTGCACACGGGCCGCAGCCGCAATGACCAAGTGGCGACGGATTTTCGTCTTTGGGTCCGCGATCAAACCGATGCGGCCATTGAAGGCATTGAGGCGCTGATGAAGGCCTTTTTGCAGCAAGCCAAGGCGGGTGCCGATTGGGTGATGCCGGGTTTTACCCATCTGCAAACTGCGCAGCCGGTGACCTGGGGGCATCATATGATGGCCTATGTAGAGATGTTGGCCCGCGACAAATCGCGCTTTGAAGATGCGCGCCGCCGGATGAATGAAAGCCCGCTGGGCGCGGCAGCGCTTGCGGGCACCTCTTTTCCGATTGACCGGGATATGACCGCGGCGGCTTTGGGGTTTGACCGTCCGGCCGCCAACTCTTTAGATGCGGTCTCGGATCGTGATTTCGCTTTGGAATATCTCAGCTGCGCCAGCATCTGCGCCATGCACCTCAGCCGCTTTGCCGAGGAGCTGGTGATTTGGTCCTCAGCGCAATTTCGCTTCGTCACCCTTTCGGATCGGTTTTCAACAGGCTCTTCGATCATGCCGCAAAAGAAGAACCCCGATGCCGCGGAATTGATCCGGGCAAAGATTGGCAGGATCTTCGGCGCCAATGTGGCTTTGATGATGGTGATGAAAGGCTTGCCGCTGACCTATTCCAAGGACATGCAAGAAGACAAAGAGCAAGTCTTTGATGCCGCAGATAATTTGATGCTGGCATTGGCGGCGATGAGCGGCATGGTTGGCGATATGACTGCCAATCAAGAGAGCCTCAAAACGGCTGCCGCCTCGGGGTTCTCTACCGCCACCGATTTGGCCGATTGGCTGGTGCGTGCCCTGGGCATGCCGTTTCGCGATGCCCATCACGTTACGGGCAGCCTGGTTGCCATGGCCGAAGAGCAAGGCTGCGATCTGCCGGATTTGACCTTGGCGCAGATGCAATCTGTGCACCCGCAGATCACGTCGAATGTCTTTGAGGTGTTGGGCGTCGAGAATTCAATAGCCTCGCGCCTGTCCTACGGCGGCACAGCGCCCGCACAGGTGCGCAGTCAAATTGCACGCTGGGAGGCGATCTTGTCATGAGATATCTGCGCCTGTTCATCTTTGCGCTTCTCTGTGCTTGCGGAGCCGATGGGCCGCCAGAACGGCCAGCACGCGCGGCGTCAGCTTTGGCCGTTCAGGCTGCGTCATAAGAGGAGAGATAGCCATGCGACATGTATTTCTGGGATTGGCCATTTGGGGCGCCATTCACCCGATGTATTATTTCATCACTTGGTTTCGAGCCGAGGGGTGGAATTTGGGCGATATGGTGCAGGCCTGGCATGTGAATGCGGCCAGTAGCGGCTTGGTTTGGGATCTGACCATTGCTGCCACGGCCCTGAGCCTATGGATTATTGCAGAGGTTATTAGAAACCGAAAATTTTTCCATTTGGTCGCCATTGCCGCCACCTTTGGCATCGGCGTGAGCTGCGGTTTGCCGCTCTACCTCTATCTGCGCAGCGCGCCCGATCGTGCCCCCCGGTGACGCCAGGGGCAAGAATAATGGGGCAAGGGTGTTGCCTGTTTTTGTAAGCGTGATATGCGCAAGCTTTGGGGAGTGAGGCGAAAAGATGGATCACTTTTTATACCGGGACGGATGTTTACATGCCGAAGATGTTGCGATTTCACAGATTGCAGCAGAAGTTGGCACGCCGTTCTATCTCTATTCATCTGCCACATTGCTGCGCCATTTTAAGCTGTTTGACGACGCTTTGGCCGGCATGGATCACCTGATTTGCTACGCGATGAAGGCGGCCTCCAACCAAGCCATTTTGACCCTTCTGGGCGCCGCGGGCGCTGGGATGGATGTGGTGTCGGGCGGTGAATATGCCCGCGCCCGCGCTGCCGGCATCCCGGGCGATCGCATTGTCTTTTCCGGTGTCGGCAAAACCCGGGCGGAAATGACCGAGGTTTTGACCGGCGGCGTGCGGCAATTCAATGTGGAAAGCGAGCCGGAAATGCGCGTGCTGTCGGAGGTGGCATCCATGCTGGGCAAAACCGCGCCCATCACCATCCGGGTCAATCCTGATGTGGATGCCAAAACCCATGCGAAAATTTCGACGGGTAAAAAAGAAGACAAATTTGGCATCCCAATTTCGCGGGCCCGCGAGGTCTATGCCATGGCGGCGCGTCTGCCGGGGCTGGAGGTTGTGGGCATTGATGTGCACATCGGCTCGCAGCTGACGGATTTGGCGCCCTATGGGGTGGCATATGAAAAGGTTGCCGAGCTCACAGAACTTCTGCGCGCCGATGGCCATGACATCCGCCGCCTCGACCTGGGTGGCGGGCTTGGCATCCCCTATGAGAGCAACAACCACCACCCGCCCAGCCCTGAGGACTATTGCGCCTTGATCGCCGAGAAGGTGGGCCATTTGGGCTGTGAAATCGAGATCGAACCGGGCCGCTTTATTGCCGGCAATGCCGGGGTGTTTGTGTCAGAAGTCATCTACGTCAAACAGGGTGAAGATCGCGAGTTTTTGATCGTGGATGGGGCAATGAACGATCTTATTCGTCCGGCCATGTATGATGCACATCATGACATCGTGCCGATCAAGGCGCCGGCTGCTGGGACCGAATATCAAGCCTATGATGTGGTGGGACCTGTTTGTGAAAGCGGGGATACTTTCGCCAAAGGGCGTGCTTTGGCGCCGCTGAAGGCTGGCGATCTCATCGCCTTTCGCAGCGCCGGGGCCTATGGGGCTGTGATGGCCAGCGAATACAACACCCGCCCTCTGGTGCCTGAGGTCATGGTGAAGGGGGATCAATTTGCGGTGATCCGCCCAAGACCGAGCTTGGAAGATATCATTAACCGCGATATAATCCCTCAGTGGCATTAAGAGGCCATGTCATGAGGGGCTTTGATGGCCAAACTGTTCTCGCGTAGGGTAATTTTTGCTCTTTGGTTGACCTTTGTCGGCCTTTGGGCGGAACGCATTATGCGCGCAGCCTGGCCGCTGCTCTCAACACTGGTTTTGGGGATTGGGGTGCTGCTTTTGGCCGCGCCGGATCTCTGGCCGCTTGTAGTGCTTAAGCTGGCGGGGGGGATTTGGCTTCTCAGCGGGCTTTACGGGCTATGGTATTTTTTCCGGCGATTTGCAGCGCCGACTCTCGGCGCGGCGCGTGCGCGTCTGGATCAGAACCTACCGGATCGCCCCTTGGCGGCGCTGCGCGATATTCAGGCTCTCGGTCAAGGCGATCCAGCCTCGGCGGCGTTGTGGCGGGCGCATTTGGCGCAAATGCGCGCCGCTGCCGCCAAGGCATCGGCTGTTGGGCCGCAGTTGGATTTGGCACCGCGGGATCCGTTTGCCCTTCGATATATCGCGCTTTTAGTGTTTGTTGTTGGCGGGCTATTCGGCTCTGTGCAGGCGATGCGCACAGGGCTCGGGGATGCCTCAGTGCCGATTGCGGCAGGCCCGCAATGGGAGGTCTGGTTGCAACCGCCTGCCAATACCCGCCGCCCGGTGATATATCTCAATGATGTGAAGGGCGTTGAGTTGAGCGTGCCGCAAGATACGGTGGTTCTGGTGCGCCTTTACGGAGATGCGGGCCTGCACGCGATTGAGGAAAATCTGTCCGGCCGACCCAGCGACACGTTTGATGCGGCAGATCCCAGTCAGAAATTTCTCGTGACCCGGTCGGGTCGATTGGCCATTTCTGGGCCTGATGGCGCCGAGTGGCGGGTGTCCATGTTGCCTGATGCGCCGCCAGAAGTGGAGGTCATAGGCGAGGTTGCACGCGATGCGGAGGGCAGTTTTTCCCTGAGCTTCACCGCGCGGGACGATGTCGCGGTCACTGCGGGCCGGGCATGGGTGTATCTGAATATAGACGAGGTGGATCGCCGCTATGGGCTGGCGGCTGAACCTGCGCCGCAGCCCGATATCGAATTGACCCTGCCATTGACCATTTCGGGTGATCGCGCGGAGTTCACCGAGGTCTTAACCGAGGATCTATCCAAACATGTCTGGGCGCATTTGCCGGTCTCGCTCCGTCTCGAAGTGGAAGACATGCGCGGGCAATTGGGGCAATCGGCGGCGTTGGAATTGGCTTTGCCAGCCCGCAATTTCTTTGACCCCCTTGCCAAGGCTTTGGTTGAGCAGCGCCGCGATTTGCTGTGGTCTCCCGATAACCGCAGACGCGTGTCGCAACTGTTGCGCGCGATATCACAGGCCCCTGAAACTCTGTTCCGCGACGCGCAGGATGCTGAAATCCTGTCCAATATTATCAGCGATCTGGAGGCGGGTACGGATCTTGAGCCCGCAGCCGAGCTGCTTTGGATATTGGCGCTTGAGGTCGAGGACGGCGATTTGGAGCAGGCGGCACAAAAGCTCGCGCGCGCGCAAGATAAACTGGCCGAAGCGATTAAAAACGGGGCCACGTCAGAAGAAATCGCCCGGCTGATGGATGAATTGCGTCAAGCACAGCGGGAATATTTCAAAGAATTCGCGGAACGCAATCCGCCCTCCGAGCAACCCGAGCGCCTGCCGGATGATGAGGCCGTGTCAGAGGATCAATTGCAAGAGATGATGGACCGTTTGCAAAAGCTCATGGAAGAGGGCCGCATGGCCGAGGCGCAAGAGCTGTTGGAAGAGATTAACCGTTTGATGCAAAATCTTCAAATGACACCCGGGCAATCGGGTGGAGAAGGGCAGGAGGGTCAAGAGGGCGGCGGGCAACAGATGGAAGATCTCGCCGATAGTCTGCGCCAGCAGCAGGAGCTCTCGGATCAAACCTTCCGTGATTTGCAGGGCCAAACCCCCGGCGATCAGCTCGGCGGCGGTGGAGCCGAGGGCGGCAATGACGCTGGCGAAGAGGGGCCATCCTCCCAAGACAGTTTAGCCGAGCAGCAAAAACAATTGGAACGTGACGTTGAACGGCAAAGGGGCAATTTGCCCGGCGCGGGCACCGAAGCGGGGCAAGCGGCCCGCCGGGCGCTGGATGAGGCCGCTGAGGCCATGGATCAGGCCGCTGAAGATTTGCGCGCCGGAGATCTTCCGGGCGCATTGGACAATCAATCGGAGGCCATCGACGCGCTGCGTGAAGGCATGCGCCGTTTGGGCGAAACACTGGATGAGCAGGCCGCGCCCGGACAGGGGGCCACCCCCAATGACCGCCGCGCCGAGGGGCAATCGCAAAGCCCATCCACGCGTGATCCTCTGGGTCGGGATGTTGGGGGCAATGGCCAATTGGGTGCTGGCGAGCAGATGGTGCCGCAAGAAGAATTGCGTCTGCGCTCACAAGAACTGATGGAAGAAATTCGTCGCCGGGCCGGGTCGCTCGAACGTCCCAAAGAGGAGCGCAATTATCTCCAACGGCTGCTGGATCGCTTTTAATTGGCGGCGGCCCAAAAGGCGGCGGCGCTCTTAAAGGCTGAAAGTCATACGATAGTCCAAAATGGCCTGTAAGCCATGCTGAAGCCACTGGCGCATATCATCGACCCAAAACACATAGGCGTTAATCCGATCTGTTTGGCTGGGAAAATTTTCGGTGATTTGTGGTGCAAAGATATATATCGCGGTCAACACGGCCAAAATCAAAAACGCCGCGATTGTGCCGCGTTGCCGGCTGTCGAGCGGTGCAACTTCCTCTGGTGCTTTGCTTGGCATCACAGGCTTTGTCAGGGGCGCTGCATCATCAGTTGCGCTGACGAGTGAGGAAATTTTGACCGTATCAATCGGCGGCAAATTCTTAGAGGTCGGCGCGGCCGTTGGTTGTGGGCGCGGCTCTACCGGCGGCGTGGCTGGGGGCGGCGGTCTGTCCAGCCCTCGCGTTGCAGGGGCTTGCTCAGGCTCTGTGTCATGGGCCACGCGCTTTTCGGCCTTGCGCGCCTCCATCTCACGCTGCACCTCTTGTTGTAGGATGCTGCTGACCTTGGGATCAATCGTGGTGCGCTCGGGTGGCGGGGTGTTGGCTGGAACAAACCAAGTCTCTTGGCAACCAGAGCATTGCACGTCCCGTCCCTCTGCGGGAATTACATCGTCGGGGATTTCATATTCCGCATCGCATTTTGGGCAGAGTAAACGCACCGAGGCCTCGATTCTATTTCGTGTCCAGGATGTAGACGATATCGATACGATAACGCTACAGCCGACGTGCTTAAAATACCACCGTTTATGCGTCACCTGCAGATTCCTGCCGATGTCACGAGACGGGTTTTCACACGGCGGTAAATACGCCCAATGACGCTGGTTTTGCAACGCGTTTGCTCCTATACCAAGTGCAAGAAACCGATAAGGAGCCGTTATGGCCTATGCAGTGCAATGGATTCGCTCTTTGCTGTTCAACATTCAGATGTATGTGGCAATGGTCATCGTGGCCATCGTCTTTCTGATTCCCATGATCTTCAGCCAAAAAGGCGCCTCGCTTGCGGCCAATATCTATTGCTGGTGGGTGGTATGGTCAGCCCGTTGGATGATCGGACTCAAAGTCCAGGTGCGCGGCACTGTTCCAACAGGTGAAGTTTTGATTGCCGCCAAACACCAATCCTTTTTCGATATTATTGTGATTTTCAACTGCCTGGAGCGGTCAAAATTCATCATGAAGCGACAACTGCTGTTTACGCCCATTGTTGGCCAATACGCCTATCGTTTGGGATGCATTCCTGTGAATCGTGGCAAGGGAGCGGCTGCCATACGCAAAATGCTTGCCGATGTTGCCTCCGGCCGCGTGGCGCCAGGGCAATTGGTGATCTACCCGCAAGGCACGCGCGTCGCGC
>OBMK010003617.1_pt1 | contig 10586 bp, 22 predicted proteins | sample 1539081 | NCBI WGS metagenome assembly OBMK01 (sample SAMEA3355528, study PRJEB22509) | marine metagenome | biome: marine; feature: river plume; material: water | place: USA | collected 2010-08-07 | depth 0.5 m | reverse complement strand
GCTTCGTACCTTAGGACATTACAACGCAGCAAACGAGATTGCTGATTATAAACATTCAATGTACAATTCCTAAGTGTGGACTTCAGAAGAATATGAGTTTGAATAATGAGTGAAGAAGAACACGCACAAGCAAAAGCAATTGATGGAATAGTCTGTATAATCATGGCAGGCATATACATTGTCTATCAGTTTATCGGACTATAACCTACCTATCCTAATCCAAGCGGCATTTATTGCCGCTTGACAAACTATAAATACTTATGTTACACTAGTAACACTACACACACATACACAAAGGAGAATATTATGAGTACAGTAGAATCAAAGCATGGTGCTGAAATTTTAAAGCAGACCCAAGCAATGGCCGAAATGGTCAAAGGTATGATGCCTAAAGTATCAACTAACCAAAACGGTTACGAGATCCGTACCAAGGTGCTAGAGATGGCACAAGGTAATGTCTGGAATGATTATCATGCAAAGTTTGCAGGTTGGGAACAAACTGTAAAGCGTGATAAGGACACAGGTGAAATTGTTACTGAAGTAAAACTTCCAGAAGTACCTGGTGCTGATGCTGTATTAGAAGCGGCAGATAAGTTTTACGCATTTGTAAACGGAAAATAAAGATTACAGGGACATAGTCCTTATACAAGTACATTAGAGAAAGCAACCCCTGCGTTAGAAATAGCGTGGGGGTTAATCTTTTGTATGTTCGCATTTACCTCTTTGACAAAATGATTATGTTAAATATTGCCATGAACAACGGAACAATAGTAGGATATGACGGGACAGTGTTTGTCGGCGATTTAAAGTTAAATCATGGCCGTGTTATAGGCATGGCTGAATATGTAATGAAACTATTTTTAGAGGCGCCAGCTGAACATTTTATAGGAACACTCCTATATTTTTATGAACACCCTGAAGTAATTGAAAACCCTATAACTGTATGTGCTTATGGAAATAGCATTACTACTCATCCTGGACAAGGACGATTGTTGAGCTCTTATTTCCGCAATCAAAAAACTATTAAAGCATTGCTAGTTCCGTTAGGTATGCCCAAAGAAACAATAACAGAAAACTTATTGTTACAAGATGTTGCCAAGAATGTAACATTAAACAAAGGTGCATTTGAAATATTTGAATACGACAACGATAACCATCATGGTATCAGCACAGGAGAATTTGCTGATTACTTTCATGTAACTGACATTAGGTTAGCGTTTGAAAAAGAAAAGAAAATGTTAGTTAAAGATTTATTACTCTCAAAGGGAAAAACTATTTGGAGATTTCCAGATAGAAATCAAATAGCAATCGGCAAAAAAGGAGCAGGAACTACTGTCGTTGAATGCATTAATGCAGAGGGCTTTTACCATAGTCTATTTAATATAGCCTACGGACATTTTCCGAAGTCTAAACTGTTTAGTATTAGCGTACAATAGCTTAAATACACACATGATAGATAAGAAACCATTCGAACAAAAAATAGAACAATTAAAACAGGAAGGCAAGTACCGCGTCTTTAATGATATCCTTCGCGAGCGCGGAAAGTTTCCTAAAGCAATTTGGTACGGAAAGTATTCAATCAAAGAGATTGTAAACTGGTGCTCAAATGATTACCTCGGAATGGGACAGAATAAGACTGTAATTGATGCAATGAACACTGCATTAAATCAAACAGGAGCAGGGAGTGGCGGTACTCGTAATATTGGAGGAACCTCACACTATCATGTTGCGCTTGAACATGAGTTAGCATCTTTGCATAGCAAAGGTAGTGCGCTCTTATATAGTTCAGCGTATGTTGCAAATGAGTGGACACTTATCGCTCTAAAACAAATCATTCCCGACATTGTGTTTGTTAGTGATTCTGAGAATCACGCATCTTTGATCCAAGGGATAAGACACAGTGGTGCTGACAAGGTCATATGGACGCACAATGATATGAGTGATCTCGAAGATAAACTAGGAGAAGTAGCCGAGCAAGGAAAAACACCTTGCGTGGTTTTTGAATCTGTGTATAGCATGGATGGTGATGTCTCCCCTATCAAAGAGATTTGCGACTTGGCCGAGCGTTACGGTGCTATTACGTATATCGACGAAGTACACGCTGTTGGCCTCTACGGCGAACACGGTGCTGGATATCTAGAACACATCGGTGAGCAACGAGTTGACATAGTCAACGGAACCCTTGGCAAAGCATTTGGTGTTACAGGCGGATATATCGCAAGTGATTCCGTTATAATAGACGTTATCCGTTCTGTAGCATCAGGCTTTATTTTTACAACTAGTATGAGTCCTGTATTATGTGCAGGTGCTCTTGCTAGTGTAAAGTACCTTAGAGACCATCCGGAACTTAGGGTACAGCATCAAGAACGTGCAACAACTTTAAAACGTATGCTTACTGAAAAAGGCATAGAAGTTCATGAAGATTCTTGTACGCACATTGTTCCAGTAATGATTAGAGATCCTTTTAAATGTAAGGAGATGAGCGACATTCTTCTAAACGATTACGGAATATTCATACAACCAATCAACTACCCTACTGTCGCTGAAGGTACTGAACGGTTGAGAATCGCACCTACACCTTATCACACTGATGCTATGATGAGTGATCTTGTAGATGCACTAGAGAAGGTAATAAATGATTAGAAAATACTTATGGCTAGGACTTGGTTTCCTATCACTAGGCATGGCATACATAGGAGTGATTGTTCCTGGTATTCCGTTCAGTATCTTTTTGGTCTTTGCGGCTTATTGTTTTGCAAAGAGTTCACCAAGGATGCATGCCTGGATATACAATCACAAATACTTTGGACCGTTCCTAACTAACTGGACACAGAAAAGAGTATTTCCAACTAAAGGCAAATATGCAATGGTAATTGTGATGAGCAGTTCTCTTGCGTTTTTGTACTTTACTACAGGAAACATGAAAGCTGTTGCCTGGAGTGGTATCTTTATGGTGCTTGTTGCTATATGGGCTTGGAGATATCCAGGGTCAGTTGAAGAGCATACCAAGCGTCTAAAAAAGGGACATAAAGTTGGATGGATAAAATAACAGACAACATAAAACTAATAGCCCTGCATACTATTATGTGGGGCTGTTCTTTGGCTAGTTTATTTTACTTGCCAATTAGTTCTATTGTATCTTTTATTTTAATAGCCTATATCATAAGTGTTGTAGGACATATAATAGGAATGCACAGATACTTTGCTCACAAGAGCTTTAGTGTTAATAAGTTTTGGCATTACGTTATATTGTTTTGTAGCACAATAATAACACTTGGCAGTCCTATTGCATGGGTTGCTGTACATTTAAAACATCACAGGTTTAGCGACACTGACAAAGACAGTCATTCACCTGTACACAAAGGACACTTCAAAGTATTCTTTGGTTACTTTTATGATGTGTATGATGTTGAGCCTAAGTATGCCGCTCGTTTGTTACGTGACAAAACACAAATGTTTATTCATAAAAACTACTTTCAAGCACACCTAGCATACTTTATTACATTACTATTAATCAATCCTGTACTAGTATTTCCACTATACTTTTATCCAACAGTTCTAAGTGTAATCATGGGTGGCATTGTTAACGTGTTCAACCATTGGGGTGGCGAAGTTAACGACAGTAAACTAATTGCTTGGACAGTTGCAGGAGAAGGATGGCACAAGTATCATCATTCAAATTCAAATCAATGGAAAAATCCTTTTCCAGATCTAAGTGGATTTATTATCAGTTTGATAAAACACGATCAATAGGCCAGCGGCCGTAACGATCTAAATCTTCATAAAACTTATCTACATTAACACGCCAAACAGTTTGGTCAGTGCCTCGGTAATGTAGATCACATTCTTTAGATAATGTGCCTTCTCTTTGTAGTAGAGGTGCCCATGTTCTATGTACACGCCTTTGAGTGCCAGCGGCATTGCCATTTGATGTAATAAAGAAGTTGTTGCCTTTACCAAAGTATTCTATACCAGCAGTCATAAAGTACTGCGGGCTTACGTGTTGATGTTCTATTACACCTTGACGTGTTCTAGCACGGGTAATATGCATCATGTCAGTAAATGCACATGTTCGAACAGCAATGCGATAACTGTTAGGACCCATCTCAGGAAAACTGTGAGCGGCTGTTGATCCTACAATCTTATTGTCATACAATAACATCCACACTTGCCATTCATCTTCTTTGGCAATAGTTTCAACTAACATATGTTTGTCAGCATTGTTATCAAAGCCACGCTCTTTGGCAGTAGCATAGAACTCAGACAAGTCTAAGCTATCACTGTAAGGAATTAATTTATACATACACTAACTTAGCCAGTTATTCCAACTAGGGTGTTTAATAGTGAACTCTAACTGCTTACGTTTGTTTGCAAGTTCGTAATAGTCAGGTTGGTAAGGAGTATTCTTAGGCTTGATTAACTTGCTACCTTTTGTACTGTTGCAAGGGTTACATGCACTTACAATATTATCCCAAGATGTTTTACCACCAAGGCTTATTGGATGTACGTGATCAAGTGTTAATTGTTTTGTGGGGAATTTTGTTAGACAATATTGACATGTAAACATGTCTCGTAGGTGTAAGTTATATTTAGAAAATCTCGGCCTCCGCCGTCGTTTATACATGTCCTTCAACATGATAACCGCAGGCACCTTTGTTTCCCAACTGTTGCTACGCACAATCCAATCGTCATACCATTCAAGCACATGTACCTTGTCTAACCATAGGTATGTGATTGCTTCCTTCCACTGTATAGTAGAGGGAGGTAGTAAGCTGATGGGCTGTCCATCTTTGTTTAAAACTAACGTGTCTGCCACAAACGTTATCCTTATGTGTCTGTTGATTCATTCATGCCAATACAAATGGCTTGCTGTCCTGGTTGAAAGTATCCTTCACCCTTGCCTATATCTTCTGATAGGGCTTCACGTGCTTGGAAACATCTTATCATATTATCATGTACCGACACTTGTTCTATGTACGGTACTGCATCGTAAAAATATATAAAAACAAGTACCCACATCAGTGTTCTATTCCTTCTGGTATCGTTGGACCACTATAAGGCACAAAGCCTCTGCCGTTCATTACAAGACATGCTGTACCGTCTCCGTACAACTGTATCATTGACCATGTATTTGTGTCTTGATTAGTAAAGAACATCATGCCTCCCATGAAGCCTTGTCCTCTGGGATTAAACGACATTCCTTCTCCCATGAATAGTAATTCTTCTTTGTATCCTTTTACGATTTCCATCATCTTTGGTAATACATCGCATGGTTGTTTTGCAACAAACACCTTTGCTGTGTTATCTTCTTGTTGTGCTAGTGCTGGACTCATGCTTAGAGAACCTACACACAAAGCTAAGGCTAGTCTCTTAAACATTGTTAATGTCCTTCCTGTTATCTATTCACGTAATGTAAATAGTTCTTTGCTACAATCTCATCTATCTTTGATTGCAGTTTTATCCACTTTGATGATCCTTCAGCGAATAGTTTTCTTTCTTGTATTAGATGTATGAGTTGATCAGCTGTTCTCGGCTCAGCGTCATTGATTTTTCCCATTGGTCTACTCCATCATAATTGTATATTATATTGTCATTTGGCTTACATGTCAACCAACTATTTTCCGGACGGTAGGGTGCTGTGCCTTTTAGTTCTAAGTCTAGCTGTCCTGCTTGCCAACTACACACGCCAGCGAACAGTCTCCAATAAGCAGGAACATGCCCTAGGGCTAACTTTTCTAACATAAAGTCATCACTTGATATGCTTAGGCCATTGCCCGCATCAATGCTTGTTGTGCTTTCCCAGTCATTAGAATGTAACATGAATACGCTTTGCGTGTTGACAGGCCCACCAATATGCATATTGTTATCGCCTGTGTTTAATGTATCTAACTTGCGTCTATGCAAGAAGTCATTAACTGATAAATTTGTAGATTTGTTTAGTATAAGACCTGTAACACCATCGTCTCCGTCATAGCCTACGTATATTACTGTTTGCCCAAATGGATGGTCTAATGGAAGATTTGGGTGAGCTATTAAAAGTTGACCCTGCCTTGACATTTATGCGAGCCCAGTTTTAATCTGGCTGATGATATCAAGCGTTTCATCATAGTCAAGGCCTTTACTATTATTAGCAACACCTTGATATGTACTCCGGTTGCTACTGTTTGGAATAGCGGCCCACACTGCCGAAATTAGGTTTATAAACGCTTCATCACTAACTGATCCATTTAGCCAACCATCAAGTCTGCATCTTTGTCTCATGTCAGCAACACACAGTTTGTCTTGAAATTCTGGATCAAACTTTTGTGTGCTTGTATTAACTCCCATAACTCCGGCCATCCATTCTAACGTAGCTCGAGTATATTGGTAACGTCCTATTGCGGAGCTGGCGCTTTTCGACCATCTTCTCCAACCAAGTTGATATTGCAATATTTCGTCAATTGTCATGTTAGGTATAGCAGGGTCTCTACTTTCGCCATTACGTATGTCATAATGACCTTTTGATTCATACTGTGCTATAAAGTCTCGTACTGCTTTAACAGCACCTTGTACATCATCTCTATCTGATAAGGGAGGTAAATCATATGTTCCACTGCCTCCGCCTTGGCCTTCATTGCCTGTTGGTGTAGGGTCATCCTTTGGTGATGCAGACTGTAACGCTGTAATACCATCAGCTGTAATAGCGCCGCCTGCAAAATTTGCATTAGGTGGACTTGCTTGACCAAAGTCACTTTGATATGCTTTTACTGCTCTACTTGTTCTTGGACCATACTTACCGTCAATACCTGTTGAGCCTACTGAGTAACCTAATCTTTGTAGTTCTGTTTGCAACGCTTTAACTGCGTCTACTTGCTCTGGTGGATAAGGAGGGCCTGCTTCTAAGCCGCCTTCCATATTAAACATATTATTATCTCTATCCTGCTTGTCGCCAGCTGGAGTGTTGGCTGGAGCATTGCTTGGAGCGTTTCCAGTTACAATACCTCTATAAGATCCTAGTGAACAATGTATACCGTCACCTTGCATTGAGCAACCGTCTAAGTCTTTACCTACTGTAACGGCTGTTGTTATAGCCTGTCTAGTAGGACCCATTTGATTTTGATTAGTGTTGTCAGTTCCTTCTGGGAATAGAATGTAGTTAACTGTGCATCCTTTGCTTTCTAACCTTGTAATAATACTTTTCACAAGTCCAGCAATCCCGCCTGGATTCTCGCCGGCAGCAACATCGTTATGTCCGCCTGTCATATAAACAGTAGCACCGTTTGGAACTCTACTTGCTTGTTGAGCAATGGCATCAAGGTTTGCTCCATCAGATGCTAGGTTGTTTGTTCCACCCATTGCTTTAGCATGGCTGTCACCTATAACATACACTTGGCCTGTCGCGGCTACAATATCATCAAATTGATTCTCTTTTATTGAACTTTCACCAATGCCGTTTGTGGCCGCTATTGTGTAAAAGATATCTATTATTGCGGCGTGTGTATTATTTCCTACGTTACCGTCAACTGATAAATTATAATTTCCTGTTCTGTTTAAACTAGTCTGTAAATCTCTAATAGTATTGCCATTAACTGTTTTTATACCTACAATTCCGTATTTAGAGTTATATGTAACAAATTGTCTTAGGCTTGGTGCTAGACGTAACACAGGATCTGCAATCTCTACAGGTATAGGTAAATTTCTATCGCGGCCATCTAGTGCCGCATGTGTAGTTGCTAGGTCAGCTACATTCTGTGGTGTCTGCTGTTCTTTTACTCTAGCTTCTGCAATTTTAAAGTCTGTATATCTCATTAACTATAATCCGGTAACGGACCTCCGTATTTTTTACCTTTGATTCTGCGACCACCAACCTTCTTCCTTTTGTTACCAATCTTGTGCGACTTTTTACCATCCCTAGCAATCAATCCTCTACTCTTACAAGAAGCTGATGCACTTGCACTCATTTTACTCTTCGGAGTATTTCTACAATAACTTTTAGAAGGCTTACCTTCGCTTACTATTTCGCTTATACGCATAATAGTATTTAGTCTTAGCGATAACGGTCCGCCGGATTTTCGTATGATTCGTCTTCAGGGGCTAGTCTAAAAGTTAGGGCCTTTCTAGGACCTTTGGTTGTATTAATGTTAATTTCCCCCGAACGCTCATGAAACTCTATCTTTGTAATTTGGGCCGGCGAGTCGTTTTGACCCACTAGAATAGTCTGGCCTAACTCTAAGTTTAGGCTGATACTTCTTACTGTTGACATTGGAAATCTCCTTTTAGATCTGCTAATGATATTTATTATACTAGAACTCACTACTGTATAAATACTATTATGAAAAAGAAAAGATACACTGTACACACAAACGACACAGGTCGTCACTTCATAACTGACAGCGTAACAGGTTTAAATATCTTGTGGGTTGATAAGAAAGCTATTGCAAACACTGCATGTCGCCACTTCAACAAGACCCACGAAGAAAATGTATCCAAAACTGCTTGACAAAACCCCCAACCCGTAGTATTATATACAAGTAATGTGGAAAAGACGTTCGTCATATCCTGCCTGTGTTGGGCTGACTAGCATAGGAAGCAGTAGATGGCCTTGGCGCCAACAACGCACAGAAGTGTGGACTGATATGAAGAGTCGCAAATACGCATTACATCTTAGGCTTGTGCCTAGCAAATATATAGATTGGGATAATAACGGAGCAAAACTAAAATGGCAAACACTATTCAAAAAGTAGCAATTGGTTTACTTATTGTGTCAAGTACAACAGCATGTAGTACAGGACGTATTAACACAGACTTAACGATATACCCAAAGAATGGTAGCTATGACTATTTGCTACGTAAAGATGCTGAAAGCGGATGTGATTCATTTGGCTGTGGCAAGGACCTAAACTTTTATCCAATGCAGACAGGCGAGATGGAACGTCAAGCCAAAGCATGTAATTGGGATTGGGGTACAACTTCAACAGCCCATACACCCGGCACACCAGAGTACGAACGTCTACGTGCAGAAGAACTACGCACAGGCACTGCTCCTGACATGTGCGAATAGTTTACCAAAACTGATTGACATTCCCGCAAACTGACACTACAATAGTAGTATAACAATTAGCAAATAGGATACGTTATGAATGACTTGTTAGATTTTATTGCAGAACTTAAAGAACTGCAACATCTTTATAAAACTGGTGACTTACGTGATTTTGACTTTCAAACTAAGATCACAAAACGTGAATATGAAGTCGCTAAATTTGAATCTGCTATGGAAGAACAGCATGACTTGTTCTTTGGCGGCACTCCATTTAAAATGTCCAATGAAGTATAGAGCAGTTGACCCTGACCTCATGGTACATCCATTACGTTTTGAACTAGATGATGATGACATCGAAGATCTGTTCTGCCGTATAGAAAATGATGATGAAACAGTAACTAGAGATGAAATAGAAGCATGCCAAGACTACTTGCATGATGTTATCTCTGCACAGAAACAAACACATTATGGGATAGCACTATTACAATGACTATTGATCTTAGAACAATACCTACATTTGAACCCAAAAGCGAATTTAGACATTGGGTTGCTGAAAAGTGGATGGAACACAAAGATGAGCTTCTAGTTTGGGAGAACAGACTTCCGGAGTATGATGCACAATACTATTTCAACAAGCACAAGTGGATGCTAAAGAACATGTTCAGAGAGGAGCACAAAGACAATGGTAGTTGAAGGATTTATTCTAGTTGCTTACGCACTAGGAACAGCAATTGGTTGGTATATGGGTCGAAGCTCAGGTATCAAACGAGGCATTGAAGACTGTATTGACAATCTTCTTGAAAAAGGCTATCTGAAGTTCAAAGGGCATAAGAACAACCCCGAAATACTCAAGCACGACGAAACCTACTAGTTTTTGGTAAACAAAGAGGTTGCAATCTCTCTAGTTCTGTCGTATAATAGTTATATTAATTAGGCAACAACACAAAGAGGCAAACATGGGACCATACAGTTTAGATAAACAGTTAGAGCGCAAGGCAAATGTCTTGAACGTTCTAAAATCCAACGACTTGTCAGAGTGGGCAAGAAACTACTGGGGCACAGTATTTGATACTATTGCAATGAGCGAAGATCGTTACAATGCTCGAGTGGTAACAACTTTCAAAAACGCACGTACAGGAGAAGCACTATGAGCAAGACCGGACAATGGGTATTTGAAATGCAGGAAGATGCATGTGACATGACTCTAGCAGAGTTTGTTGACAAGCATGGTGAAAGCCAATCAGTTGTATGGCATGAGGTACAAGAAGAAGCCAACTTTATGGAGATGGATGACGGTGCCTAAATACAAACAAAACTATTTCAAACCCGACTTTGAGTTTGCACGTGACTTGTTTGAAGGCTTGGTGTGGAAAGAGCCCAACTCAAAGGGCACTGACACCTACGACATCACACTAGAGCCCAAAGGCTTTACATGTGACTGTCCTGGCTTTATGTTCCGTGGCAAATGCAAACACACTCTAAACGTAAACAATCGAATCAAGGAGGCCGTACATGGCGAAGTCCCCGAATACTACACCCTCTAATGGCGTGAGCTACACGTTCACAC
>OBMK010003610.1_pt1 | contig 10594 bp, 8 predicted proteins | sample 1539081 | NCBI WGS metagenome assembly OBMK01 (sample SAMEA3355528, study PRJEB22509) | marine metagenome | biome: marine; feature: river plume; material: water | place: USA | collected 2010-08-07 | depth 0.5 m | reverse complement strand
GCGCCGTCTCGGATAACGCTGAGATCGTTTATGTGCCGTGCCATCGAAGTCATATAGATTACCTATTACTGTCCTACGTGCTCTATCACAACGGCTTGGCGCTGCCGCATATTGCTGCCGGCATTAACCTCAACCTGTTCCTCGTGGGCCCACTCTTGCGACGCGCCGGCGCGTTTTTTATGCGTCGTAGCTTCAAAGAGGACCTGCTTTATAAAGCAGTCTTCGACGAATACATTCACTTACTTTTATCGAAAGGCTACAGCCTAGAATACTTTGTCGAAGGCGGCCGCAGTCGGACAGGCGGTATGCTGACGCCTCGACCTGGCATGATCAATATGACTTTAAGGGGATACTACCGAGATCATCATCGAGACATACAGTTTGTTCCAGTCTACTTCTCCTACGAGCGCGTTCTGGAAATCAGCAGCTATCTGGATGAACGCAAAGGCCATCAAAAAAAGACCGAGTCCTTACGCGACCTCTTCGGCGTGTTTCGATATTTTAAACTCGATTTTGGCCAGGTCTCGGTTAATTTCGGCGAACCCATTTCTCTTGAGCAGTTTTTGTCTATGCGAGTGGACTCGGACTTGGAAATGATCGAGCCCGACAAGCACAAAGCCATTTGTCGCGAGCTCGGACATCACATTGTTCAAGGCATCAATGCCGCTATACCGGTTAACCCAACTCAGATATTAGCAACCTTGTTTGTGCATGCGGGTCATCTCGAGATTCCTGAAGAAAGACTTCGCCGCCAACTTCGGTTTTTAACCACCCTCATTGAGGCCGACCAAATCTCCTCAATTTTTGACCAATCCGATGCGCAAATAATCGACTACTTTTTATCAACCTCTGGCGCCGAACGACAGCTCAGGGACGGTGAGCCGATGATTACCATTACGCCCGGCGGACTCATTGATATGCGCTATTACAGCAATAGCGTCACGCACCTTTTCGTTTTACCGAGCCTCATTGCCAATCGTTTAATCCAAGAACCGATGATTGACCCTGAGCCGTTTTTTGATCAGCTTACAGTGCTCGCGCCCCTGCTCGACGCAATTTGTTTTTCCAAGCTTGCGCCAAGCGCTGGACGCATCAATGAACTGCTTGAGATCTTCGATTATAAAACCGAGGGCCAGCAAGTGCCTTCGGTGCGCGTTGACAGCCCCTTGGCTTCTGATCTAATTCAAATCGCCGGTATTATCGAGCCCGCCCTAAAGCAAATCGCCTTAGCTTGCGCGCTACTCAAGGTTAAACCCGACTTACTGGACGATCTCGCTACAATCAATGAACGCATCAAAACCCTGACAATCACGACGACCGCCTTCAACCCAGAGGATTTGATCTTGACTGAACGACTAATTCAGATGCTTAGCCAAACTCAGCCGATCAATGATAGGAAGGCGCAGGACAATGCGAATTGGATTAAGCCCCAGGCGGCGCTCGCCACGCTAATCAGCGAGGCGAGTCAAACCGATCTGCAGCACTTGGCACTAGACTTGATTAAAGAAAACATCCAATCGGCTGCTACGACCCGTTAGCTGATACACAGGGCGAGGCGCGTTAACCAAAGCTGCTCGTTCGAGGCGAGGCCGTTTAACAATCGTACGCCGAATACCCAGTGCCTGGGCTGCCGCTAAAAACGGCTGGAGTTCAGCGCCTTGGCCTAAAAACGCCTGCAACATCTGCATATTTCCGGGCGGCAGCGCAGACTTCTTTTTCTCTTCAAACATCGGGTCTACCAAAGCCGCATCAAACCCTTTTGCTGGCAGAAAGGGTGAGGTGCTATCCCAATGGTGTATTGCCAAACGGGCCACCACCGGCTGCAATTCGTCATCTTGCGCCGCCCGCTTAAGCGCATCCTTAACCAACAAAAAGACTGTTTTAGAACGCTCAAGCATCATCACATGATGTCCGTAGGACGCCAATATAAACGCATCAATACCAAGTCCTGCGGTCATATCAAGCACTCGGGCACCCGGCTTTTCTTTCACTGCGCGAATCAAGAGCTCGCCCTTGGATGAAATTTTTTTCTGGCGGAGTCTTAATGAGGGACTGCCGTAGTCAACGGTCAGCGGTGGTTTTTGGCCATAGTGATCAACCAGAGCAAGTCCGGTTGGGAGAGCCTTTAATCCATAACGCATCTAAGGACGAGACTTCTGAGCAACGGTTTCGCGAACATAAAGGGGGGCCGCCTCAAGCGCTGAAACGACCTCCCCAGCAGCAAGCATCGCCTCCGCGATCTGTAATAGGTTGTGAACATCCGGCGACGTAATGTCGATGACACCTTGGGTTTGAGGCGATAGTGCTTTCATTAAAAAAACACCATCGCCCGCAAGAGACCAAGAGGCTAAGTCATGATTGGTTAACATTGCCGTGGTGTAGACTTCAGCCTGCCCGATAAGACGAGGCACCAATCCATCACACCCGTCATAAAAAGCACCATAAAACTCTTCTTCACGTGCGTGCATTGTAACCAATACCCGGGCAACCTGAGCTTGCTGACCCGCCGCCCGGGCAACAATCGCCATGGTTGGAACGGGGATGACCGGCAGACTAAGACCATAAGCAAGGCCTTGAATGACGCCAACAGCGATTCTCAATCCCGTAAACGATCCAGGTCCCTGACTGAACGCCAGAGCTTGAATGGATTTTAAGCTTTCACCTTCTTCGCGTAAAAACTGCAGGAGTTGAGGCAAAATCTGGCGTGAGTGCCGAAGATCATTGCTGAACAGGCGACTTCGAACTTCTCCTTTGCAAATAAGGCCCAGCTTTAAATCACGGCCGGTGGTATCGAGTCCTAAAATCATCGTCTTTTATCCATAAAGTCTAGGGCGTCTGATGCACTCTGCGTCCATCTAAACTCAGGCAAGCTGGCTTGCAGTAAACCGGAGTAACTCGCATTCCAAAAACGCGGATCTCCGATGACAAAAATACCTTGATCACATTCTTTTCGGATCAATCGGCCAAAACCTTGCCTTAATTTTAGTGCGCAGTCTGGCAAAATATAGTCAGAAAAGAAATCCAAACCGGCCGATTGGCACGCCTTCCGCCGCGCAATCAACCTCGGATCATCCGGCGTTAGGAACGGTAATTTATCGATCACCAAACACTCAACGCCCGCACCGTTGAAGTCAACGCCCTGCCAAAAACTACTCGTTCCCAGCAAAAAACCATGGGTCACTTTTTTGAAATCTTGAACCAGCCGCTGACGCGGGCGTTCACCTTGAATAAATATCTGACCTGGGTAGGACGTCGCCAGATAACTCGCAGCACTCGCGAGCGCTCTGTGCGAGGTGAACAGCATCAGCGTTTTTAGCGGGCGCAGCGCCTTTAGATCCTCTAACAATGCTGGCATAAACGCGGGGTGATCCGGCGCCAGCTGCTGCGAGGTTTGGAAGCCCATAACTTGCTTAGAATAGGAAAAAGCATTCGCGACCTTGATCGCTTTGCGGGCGTCATAGCCTATCTGTCGGCTAATAAACGCAAAGGAACCATTCACGCTGAGCGTTGCTGATACGAATATTTTTGGCGCCAGGGTCGTTAAGACATCCGCCATGGCCTCATCCGTTGCAGCCACAACGCTGCGGAACGCAGCGCCACCCCGGGCGTCCTCCTCCCACCAATAACTTTGTGCATCCTCTTCAACATCGGCTGCGAGCGCGAGCAGTTGATCCATTCGCCAAGCGAGGTTTTGATGCGCATCGCGCAGTATTTTCCCATGATTCAACCTTGATTCTAAAACACGCGTCAGCCGAGCAAGCAGCAACTCCAACTCATCGATCTGCCCCAGCACCCTCGCTTTTACCACCGGTTCTGAGAAGGCGCGTCCGACAATCGACTCATACGCCCTTTCAAAACGCACTTTTTCTCGACCGAGCAACACCGCCCAATCACCAAGCACCGCGTCATATTGCTGCGGGTCTGCATTGATCCGGCCTAGGGTGATCGCAAGTTCCCGCATCCAATTAAAACTAAAAGCAAACTGCTTGCTCTCACGCAGGAGTCTCAGGAATTGATCAGCTTCATCAATTAATTGCACATCCATCTTATCGATCACATCAACCAGGTCATCGCTTGGGTTTTCATATCTGGACATGAGCAACTGATGATTCACAATCACCACGTCAGCCAGGTCGGCCGCCTTACGAGCGTTATAAAGCGGGCACTGATCGAAGTTTGGACAAAGCCGCTTCTGGCACTCTTCAGCGGTTGCCGTGATCAAGGGCGTCAAATCAGCGCTTAGGACTTCGAGTTCAGATAAGTCACCCGTATGGGTCCGCGTCGACCAAGCCTTTATTGCGGAAACCGCCGCAAGCGCGTCGGCGGACAGCTCCTTGGTAGGCGACTCAAACAACTGCCCAAACTTGAAAGGACAAAGATAATTACGCCTGCCTTTCAGCACCGCCACCTTTTTAGCCGATGCTAAAACCGTTCGTGCGATCGAAAGATCCTCGTAAAAAATTTGATCTTGTAACAGTTTGGTATAGGTCGAGATGAGCACACGCTTGTTAGACAACAGAACGGGCATTAAATAGCCAAGGCTCTTCCCAATACCGGTCTCGGCTTCGATGACCGAGTCACCTGACTGCTGCAGAGACGCCTCGATGGCCTGCGCGAATTCAATTTGCCCTGCTCGCGAACGAAAAGACGGCAGGGTTTGACTCATCAATCCCACTGGGGAGAATAGCGCTTTGAGTTGGTGATCAGACATAGCCATCGAACTAACCGTAGTTTGCGCTTATGCTGGCCTCTTATCCTAGGAATTACAAACGATGAACAGTGCGTTTTCGACCATCATACTTGCCGGCGGGAAAGGCCAGCGATTGGGCGGGCAGGATAAAGGTCTCGTGCCCTATCAGGGTCATCCCCTTATCCATCGCAGCGTTGGATTAGCGCGCCAATGCAGTAACGCGATTATCATCAGCGCCAATCGAAATGTCGCAAGATATGAAGCCTTTGCCGAGTCGGTCGTTCAAGACAACACGCCAAACTATGGTGGCCCTTTATTGGGCATTCAAGCCTGTGCCAACAGGGTTTTAACAAATTACACATTGATCATGGCCTGCGACCTGCCGAGACTGACGATTGATCTAGTACAACCCTTACAAAGCGCTTTGCTGGATCAGGGGCCCCAACTCGATGCGGTCGTTTATCGGCAAAATGGCTTTTTACAGTGCGGGTTGGTTGCAATCAAAACAGCCGCACTCGCCTCAATCGATTCTGAACTGGAACATGGCCAACGCTCGATAAAAAGATGGCTAGAATCGTTATCGCTTTTAGTGCTCGACAGTGATGACGCATACGCGTTCACGAACTTTAATACCCCAAACAGCTTCACAACCCCGTTGTAACCTAAAGCGAGATGGCCCACTGCAAACGACGAACCAATTGTAAAGTGCGGGGTAAGCGGTCACCTTCCTGCACCTCGGCAAGCCATCACCGCAACACCGATTTAAACGCGGCCGCGCGCTAACTTTTTTCAGGCAATAAAAAAGCCCTATAAAAGGGCTTTTTTATTGTCCAGCGCATTGATAAGCGCTGATGGTTTTGACACCTACTTCTTTTTCTTAGCAGCCGCTTTCTTAGGAGCGGCTTTCTTAGCAGCAGCCTTCTTAGGAGCAGCTTTCTTAGCAGCCGCCTTCTTAGGCGCGGCTTTCTTAGCAGCCGCTTTCTTAGGAGCAGCTTTCTTAGCAGCCGCCTTCTTCGGAGCAGCTTTCTTAGCAGCCGCTTTCTTCGGAGCAGCTTTCTTAGCAGCCGCTTTCTTTGGTGCTGCTTTTTTAGGCGCCGCTTTCTTAGCGACTACTTTTTTAGCAACGACTTTTTTCGCAACTGCTTTCTTAGCAGCAGGCTTTTTCTTTGCAGCAGGTTTCTTTTTTGCGACCACGGTTAATACTCCTTTAGTGACTTTTACTTTTAAGACTCACTCATTTTAGCTATGAAGCATCTCCTCGGCATAACTCAGAATCATAGCGTAATTCAGAGCTGGGGTAACATCGATGCGCTGGGGTCAAGTTTAGAAAATTCTCTCCACTTTGCACACCTTTTTTTTAAAAAGAAAACACAACAAAAATCGACCCTAATTTGTTCACCGGTGTTCTTAGCCGAGCCCTAAAGCGCCTTAAGTGTTTTTTGAACCATAGACTTAATTTCGTCGGTGGTCCCTTGTCCATCGATCATCGCGTATTGCGCGCCGGTTTGTGCTGTGAGGGCTTTATAAAACGCGACCAGCGGTGCGGTTTGATCGAGATAAACCCGAAGACGATCCCGAATCGTTTCTTCTTGATCGTCATCTCGCTGAACAAGGGCCTCGCCTGTTTCATCGTCGATGTTCGCGGTTTTAGGCGGATGATATAAAACATGATAGGTCCGACCAGAACCGGGATGAACGCGGCGCCCACTCAAACGCTTTATAATTTCCTCATCCGGCACCGTGATCTCGATCACATAATCAATTTCTACACCGGCATTTTTTAACGCTTCCGCCTGAGGAATCGTTCGAGGAAATCCATCGAACAAAAAGCCCTCTCGGCAATCGTCTTGTTGCAAACGCGCTTTCACTAAATTGATTATGATGTCATCGGTCACTAATTCACCACGATCCATCACCCCCTTCACTTCAAGTCCCAAGGGCGTTTGATCCTTAATCGCCTGCCTTAACATGTCGCCGGTTGAAATTTGAGGAATGCCATAGGCTTCAGTAATGAACTGCGCCTGCGTTCCCTTGCCAACCCCTGGCGCACCTAACAAGATTAATCGCATAAAATCCCCTTACCCTTTTTAACTTTATTTTTAACTTGTGAATCGACGTGCCGACACAACATTCGGAATCTTTTGCATCATTTCTAAAACCTTAATCAAGGTTTTCAAAGATTCAACTTCAATCGTCATATCAATATCAACGCGCTGAGCAACCTGGTCCGTAACAGAATGTAACCTAATCACGTTTATGGCTTCTTTGACAAACAACGCGGTTATATCAAACAGAAGACCAGACCGATCATAGGCTTCAACTTTTAAGTCCACGGAAAAGACGGCTTGTGCACCCTCTTGCCAAGACAATCGCATCAACCGACCGTAAGCATCGCCCTGAAGCACCTCGACGCATTCTTGAACGTGCACGCCAACAATACCCGTATCACTGATAATACCCGCGATAGAATCTCCGAGCACTGGATTACAACACTTTGCGATTTCATGCGCTCGACCGCCCAGGCCTTTAATTAATCTGGGCGCGAGATCCGTATCAAAGCCAAGGGGAAGCTGAGAAGACTTACGGATATCCAATTCATTAACAGCTACCCATTCAGCGACATCTGACAACTGAAGGTCACCTCGTCCAAGGGCGACCAAGAATTCCTCCTCATCTGAAAAACCAAAAGCGGCACCAATCAAAACTTTCCGTGCCGCATCAATCCCCAATTGACGGAGTTCACCTTCAACGAGTCGCTGCCCTTCTTCCAGATTTTTTTTGCGTTCCCGAAGCCCAAACCAAGCTTGGATTTTTGTTTTCGCTTTGGAGGTTGTCACATATCCTAAATGAGCATGGAGCCACTCGCGTCTGGGTAAGGCCTCATTACCTGTGATCACCTCAACATGATCTCCGGAGATCAAAACCTGGTTGAGCGAAACCACCTTGCCATTGACCTTTGCACCACGACACTTATGGCCAATCTCAGTGTGAACCTTGTAGGCAAAATCAACGGGGGTTGCCCCGGGCGGCATGTCGATCACATGACCGTCAGGGGTAAACAAATAAACTCGGTCAAGACTCACATTGGCCATCATTTCACTAGCGGACTCGGGCAAGTTCTTCACCTCATCTTGCCATTCAATCACTTGCCGCAACCAAGACAAACGGCGTTCATAACGCTCGACGCGGCCAGTTGGCGACTTTTCCTTGTAGGTCCAATGCGCGCAGACCCCATACTCGGCTTCATGGTGCATCCCTTCCGTTCGAATTTGAACTTCCAAGATTTTGCCCTCCGGGCCAATAACTGCCGTGTGAAGGGACTGATAACCATTGTCTTTTGGATTCGCAATGTAATCATCAAACTCATTGGGGATATTGCGCCAAAGGTTATGCACAACCCCTAAAGCCCGATAGCAGTCATCCGATGAGTTAACCAAGATTCGAATCGCGCGAACATCATAGACTTCAGAAAAGGCGATGCCTTTTCGGTTCATCTTTTTCCAAATACTACAGATATGTTTTGCTCGGCCTTCAAGACTTGCTTTGAGCTTCACAAGCTCAAGTTTGGACTCAAGGGATTCCAGCACAGAGCCGATATAGCGATCTCGCATCGTCCGCTTTTCATCAAGCAAGGCTGCAATCCGGCGATACGCATCGGGGTCTGTAAACCGAAAAGCGAGATCTTCTAGCTCCCACTTCAAGTGCCCTATACCAAGACGATGGGCCAACGGTGCATAGATTTCAGTGATTTCTTGCGCAAGCCTTAATTGCTTGCTTCGATCTGCGTGCCCGGCGGCCCTAATGGCGCAGGTTCTTTCCGCCAACTTAATCAGCGCAACGCGAATGTCATCGACCAAAGCTACAAGCATTTTCTTGGCCTGCTCAACCTGATCGGACGTCTCTCCCAAGACCATTTCATTTTTGAGAATATGGATATTGCTAATGGCGGCCATTTTCAGAACGCCCTCAACCAAATTTGAAACCTTTTCACCAAATTGCTTACGGATGTGATTAACCGTAATTTGCTTCTCTCTTGCGGCTCGATAAACAATTGCGGCGATCAAGCCATCTTCATCAACTCGAAAATCTCGCAAAAGATCGGCAATTTCTAATCCCATAAAATAACTGCTGCGACCCGACGGCCAACCCGATCCCAACTGAATTGCTTTTTCCTCGGCTTGCGCCGACAGATCACAGGCTCGACTAATTCTGTCTAGATCCAAGTCTTCTCGGTCTGCGCCCAGCTCATTCAACCATTGCGCCCGATCAAACTGACCCGCTTCAAAAACAATTCGCTGCTCTCGTGCCTTAACCATTTTTTGAGCCTCGACTGAAACAGGCGATCGATTCCATATGCGCGGTATGGGGAAACATATCGATCATCCCAAGATGGTCCAACTGAAATCCGCCTGCACGCAGGATGTCCGCGTCCCGTCTCAGCGTCTTTGGATTACAGGACACGTAAACTATTTTGTTGCACGCGCTGGCAACGAGCTTCTGGCAAACCAGTTCCGCTCCGGACCTAGGTGGATCCAAAAGCGCTTTATTGATCTGGGGCAAAACAAGCGATGCGCTTTCAGATTGGTAGAGGTCCGCGACCTCAAAGGAGACATTGCCCAAACCATTGAGCTGGGCATTGCTACTGGCTCTGTCAACACTGGCTCTGGATGCTTCAAGACCAATCACGCGAGCGGCCCGTTGTGCGACCGCCAGGGAGAAATTACCAATCCCGCAAAAGGCATCTAAGACCAGATCCTCCGAATTTAAGTCAAGCAAATCTAAGGCAAGGTTCACCATGTTTTGGTTCACGGCTTGGTTGACTTGGGTGAAGTCCATTGGATGAAACTCAAACACCAAGCCTTGATCGGTTAAGCGGTAATGCAACAAGGGATTGGCACCGTCATCGAGGGGCTTGACCGAGTCAGGACCTTTGGATTGCAACAAAACCATAACCTTATGCGCGCCCTGAAATGCTGCGAACGCCGCCAAGTCCTCAGGCGACAAAACTGTCAGATGCCGAACGACCAAGGCTACAGCGCCACTCGAGGCCGCCACTTCTATTTGAGGAATCGTGCTGCGACTGTCTAGGCCGTCAATCAGGCGAGACAGCGGCTCAATCAGTCTTGCAAGTTCCGGGACCAACACCTGACAGGACGTCATCTCGGTAATATAGGCTGAGCCGACCTCTCGAAAACCAATCAAGGTTCGGCCCTTCTTAACAACATGCTTAACCCCAAGGCGGGCTTTACTCCGATAGCCAACTGCATCACCTGAAAGCGTCGGGATCCACTGCTTGGGTGAGCAGTCATCGAACAAAGCCTGCAACCAATCACGCTTAAACGCCAGTTGCGCCGAACGATCAAAATGCTGGAAGGAGCAACCGCCACATTGCGCGGCGTGCGCGCACACAGGGATCACACGCGCCGGATGATCCTGTTCGATATTTTGAGCTTGACACACCCACTGACCCTTTTTTTTCTTCAAAGGGACAATCAGCGCTTGCTCTCCTGGCAAAAGCCCATGGATTGCAAATCGAGCGTCTTCGCTGACGCAGGTCCCCTCAATCGTCAAGGTATGTCCGACGTCGGTAAACGGCAGTTTCTTCTTTCGCATAATCGCAGCCGGTAGCGTTTGGTGGACAACCCCAGACTAACGTTCAGGGCCAAACCGGCAGTTTATGCCAAGTCGGCAGTATATACACCCGTCGATAAGTAGCGATCGCCACGATCACAAATAATGGCAACAATCGTTGCATTTTCAACCAGCGCGCTGATCTTAAGCGCCGCCGCCACCGAGCCGCCGGACGAAACCCCAGCAAAGATCCCCTCCTCACGGGCCAGCCGGCGCATCATGGCCTCGGCATCCTTCTGATCGATGTCCATGACTCGATCGACGCCTTCTGGC
>OBMK010003608.1_pt1 | contig 10599 bp, 7 predicted proteins | sample 1539081 | NCBI WGS metagenome assembly OBMK01 (sample SAMEA3355528, study PRJEB22509) | marine metagenome | biome: marine; feature: river plume; material: water | place: USA | collected 2010-08-07 | depth 0.5 m | reverse complement strand
AGGGGCTGCCTTCAGTCTCGTATTTTTCCAAGAACGGCGCCCTGAACGCTTCGAGTTCTTCGCCAACCATCGCAGCAAGTCCTTCTCGTGCGCGCTGATCTTGTTTGACAGTGGCAAGAACATCGGCGGCTTGCGGACCACCCATAACTGAAATACGGCTGTTCGGCCACATGAAAAGGAACCGAGGGTCAAAAGCACGTCCACACATACCGTAATTGCCCGCTCCATGAGAACCGCCAATGATGACAGTAAACTTGGGTACATTGACGCATGAAACTGCCGTGACTAACTTAGCGCCATCCTTTGCGATTCCACCTGCTTCGTAGTCCTTGCCCACCATGAAACCGGTAATGTTCTGCAAGAATACGAGAGGAATTCCTCGCTGCCCACACAGTTCAACGAAGTGTGCGCCCTTGAGTGATGATTCAGAAAACAAAATGCCGTTGTTTGCAACTATACCGACCTTATGACCGTGAATGTGAGCAAAACCGCAAACCAATGTTGTCCCATATCGGGATTTGAATTCATGGAAGCGAGAACCGTCGACGACACGAGCGATGATCTCCATGATGTCAACTGGCGTTCTGTTGTCGCTGGGGACAAGGCCGAGCAAATCATCGACATCGTGTGCTGGCTCTTCCACTGGAGCGCTCGCCACGGGTGCAAGCGTTCGTGGGCCGAGGTTTTCGACGACATTGCGAACCATGCGCAACGCTTCAGGCTCGTCTTCAGCGAAATGGTCTGCAACACCAGATTGAGAGGTGTGTACATCTGCACCCCCGAGTTCTTCCGCAGATACTTCCTCGCCGGTTGCTGCTTTGACAAGCGGCGGACCTGCAAGGAAAATAGTGCCGTTGCCCTTGACAATAATTGATTCATCACTCATAGCAGGCACATAAGCGCCGCCGGCGGTGCATGATCCGAGGACTGCTGCAACTTGTGGAATCTTGTCTCCGGACATTCGAGCCTGATTGCGGAAGATTCGACCAAAGTGCCCGATGTCAGGAAATACTTCATCCTGCATTGGTAAGAAAGCCCCACCAGAGTCAACCAAGTAGATACAAGGGAGATGGTTTTCATGAGCCACAGTTTGTGCTCGAATGTGCTTTTTAACCGTCATTGGATAGTATGAACCGCCTTTGACCGTTGCATCATTGGCAACGAAAAGACACTCTCGTCCATGAACCATGCCAATGCCGGTCACAATTCCTGCTGAATGCGCCTTTCCATCGTACAGGTCAAACGCTGCCAATGGAGACAATTCAAGGAATGCAGTTCCAGGGTCAATGATTCGTTCAATACGTTCCCTTGCAAGCATCTTGTCACGGCTGCGGTGACGTTCGACGTACTTACCACCGCCACCGTTTGATGCAACAGCAAGTCGCTCCTGCAGTGTTTCAATGAGAGCCAAATTGAACGCTTTTCGCTCCCCAAACTCTGGGTCACTTCGATTCACACGGGTAGGTAATCGGTCCATCTTCACCCCTCAAACCAAGGGAGGTGGATGCCGTCTTTAACACTACTACAACCAATGTATCGAATGGTTGGGCATCAAACGCCCAGCATTAGGCGTCCAATATCTCGCAAACCTGGCGCTAATCCAACAATGAGTACGGCCAAAACAATGAGAATTCTAATGTGCCTTTGCCGAGTCTCGACCTTCATTTCGATGAACATCATGGTGATTGCAGCGATGAGACCTGCCTTAATGAGAACAAATAACCAAGCCCCTTCTCCAAAATTGATTCCAAGCATGTTGTTGATTTCTCCACCGTAAACAATCACTTGATTGCTAACCACGTGTTTCTCGCCGTATCCAAAGAAATCGATTCCAACCATGGTCGCAAAACCATCGCACAGTTGCCCGTAGACCATTGCCAACACCATTGGACTGGCGAGTAAAGCACGTCGAGAAAGCATTTCAACAGGGTGATTGTCGATCTCATCCCCAGCGGACTCCCATGATTTGATACGAATGCCATCGGGTAAAACACCAGCCTCATATCCTGTAAGTTTCATTTGAAGAGCGTCGTCACGACCCATGCGGTGCATTGCATAGCATACCAACCCAGGAATGCCGAGAACGACAAATAAAGGCCACCACTCAATCGATTCGGAAACTCGAGAACTCTCTTGTGCCCATGGGGTAGAAAGAAACTGGAACCAGTGAAAGAGACCAAGCGTACTGGCTGCACTTCCGAAAGAAAGGAGCCCGCGAGTCATTGCAGGCCATCCACGGGTATTGATAAGCACTGAAAACAGCACTGCATATGAGGCGAATACACCAAGCCAAACCCACAGCATCCCCATCGATTCGTGGCCTGAGTAAGCAGGTTGGTACAGGAAACTCCAGTGGAAAAACAAGCCTAAGGAGAGGATAGGAATCAATGAACGGCGCATCTTGTTTTCCGATTTGTCGTTGTGGTCATTCTCCCATTGTGAAGCAACGTAGTGTGAAATTCCGGCTACAACAACCAACCAGGCCGCCAAATGCAGATGGATAATTGGAGAAATAAACAACCAGTCCATGTCGGAATTAAAGAAATCAGCATCTTCAAGAACACGCAAAACTGGAGCAAGACAAACCCATGCAAGTAAAGCGATGAGCATCCGGTCATCGGCTGGAACCTTGATTTTTCGGAAAATAGCTTGTAGAACTACCACGCTACCAAGCATGCTGAATGTGTAAAGAAGTGTGTTCATCGGGTTGTAATCAGCATCACCAGCCGAACCCGCATCCTCAACGATTGGATCCCAAACTACGGGTTTGAGGCCGTCAGTCCAGATAACGTCGTTCGCTACAAAGAAACCGACAAACATCGCTCCAAAGGTCAACATTGCAAGCCATAGCGCTGCTTTCTCAAGAGGTGAATACTCTTCACATGGAAGTGCAGGATTATCGCCAATGAGTTGTTCTTCAAGTTGTTCAAGACTTGACATGGCTATCACTGTACACGCCTGTGGACTCTCATCAATATCCTTTCGGGACGGTTGACTGTAAATTGTTCAATCCGTGAGTTCACTCTTCTTCTTCGGAAAGACGAGCAATTAGATCTGCTTTCTTGCCGCCAACTGGAAGGCCGGCTGCCTTGCATCGCTCTTTGAGTTCAGCAACGGAAAGTGAGGAAAGGTCTTCGCCTTCGTCTTGTGTTTCTTCTTCGTCGTTGTTTTCAACGCCGAATCCACGAGGCTCGTGAACTTCGATGAAGGATACCTTGCCACATTCAACTGCGTCTCGAATTGTGGTTACCAATCGGAACTTGAGCATGGCTGCGTTGGTATCGAAAAGCATGGTTTGTGGAAGAACGATTGAGAGGTCATCGCCAGAGAAACTGACTTCGAAACCTGAGTGTCCAGTGTTTGCTTGCAGAAGAGCAGTGACTTGGTCTTCCTTTCCTTCGACAACATCAACGATGTTGAACGAGTACTTGAGGGACTTTCCAGCCATTGGATGGTTGTAGTCAATACGAGCTCGACCTGCTGCGAGGTAGGAGAGTTGGCCTTGACGGCCGTTGATGGTCACTGGTGCTCCGATGTAGAGTGCGTTTGGGTCTTGTACTGCACGGATGAGTTTGTCAATACTGATGGTTTCGACTTGTTCTGCGTCTTTCTCGCCGTATGCGTCTACAGGTGCGATTACAACTTCAGTTTCCTTACCTTTTTTTGCTCCAGCAAGTGCTTCTTCAAATCCAGGAATAAGTTGTCCACCGCCAACGATGCAAACCATTGGCTCGTAGGAGCGGTTCTCTTGATGAGCATCGTGTTCTTTCGCGACTGCTTCACGGGTGGTCTCGATGAGATCGCCTGTTTCATTGTTGTAGAGTTCATAATCAACGTGGACAATAGTTCCGTCTTCCATAGTATTACCTCCCTTTCGGGTAGTCCGGCGACCGTCGCCCCCTTGATAATTGCATTGGCGGGAGTGTTGTTCACTCTTCTTCGCTTGGGAGGGCATGCTGTTGCCTCAGTGTGCCGTTTTTACTGATATCGCCCAAAACAATCATTCCCATTCCAAACAGCATCGTCGTCCAGCCGAGCCACACGAAATGAGATGCTGGCAAATCGTAAACGGTTACGCGTACAAGTTCGATGGAATCAGAACCGTTCTGAGCGGTTTGCTGCATCAAACCGTTGGCTTGACTGCCGTCAAAGATGAACACAATGTCTCCACTCCAGCGTGAAAGTGTATCGACTTCAGAACGCGATTTAGATTGTAAAACAAAGCCTGAGTCAGTTGTTGTGTCAAAACGCATCATGCCAGGTTCAACTGAACCAATCTTGTCTCCAACTGCTCCGCCCTCAAGTTCGTAAACATCGATTTGAATACCAACATATCCGTCGCCGACTTCAAGGTTCTCAGATGTCATACGCAATCCAGTAAATTCATACCCATAGTCACCATGAATCACCGTCTCTCCTTTCACCATCGTCACTCGGTGACTGGCATCCCCACGATCAACAAGGACGGTTGTGTAAACATGGCCTACCAAAAGAAGGAGAAGACCAAGATGAACAATGTGCGCACCAAGCGGTATTCTACGCCACCACGGCTCTTTTGAACGCTGGATGCCTTGCGTAACAACGACTTCTTTCACCATGGGGACGATGACAAGGAGTACAATCGGCAAGGTGAGCCATGCAAGAACACCTCGGACAATGAGCGAAGACATTGCCGTACTGGAATCCATACCAAAGGCAGTAGGCTGCCACAGTGCAAAAACCACTGAGAGTACCAAGGTTACGATAAGCAGAATAGCAGTACGTTGAGCCTCATGACGTCGATTGGTGTACAAAAACATCGCTCCTGCGAGAGCCATGATAAACGGCGTCCCGTACAACTCATGACCCTCAAAATGGATCGAATCAATGCTGGAAAGAAGCAGAACTAATGTCAAAATTAGATACGTCCCAACGACCAAAACCGACGACCACAATGCTATTTTTTGCTGGCTCTTGCGTTCAAAAAGAGAGAATTTGGAACTTCCTTCCTTTTCCGGTGCCGCCAACCATGGAAGGATAAAGAAGAACATAATCAATGCTGCTGGGAACACTTCGATCATACCTGACCAAGCACCTGCAAGGCCGAGGACAACGCCGCTTGTACCTACAGCCCATTCCTTAGAAGCATCTACAGAGTAAAACAGCGGGGTAAAGAGCACCAAAAAGAAAGCAGTGTACAGGAAATTATCTGTCGAGCCAAAAATCAGAACAGCAATCCCAATCAACAGAGGGAACTGAAGATACGAACGGTCGTTTTGCTCGCTTGAAAAGAGTCCTGAGAAACTCCACCCTTCGCCAGAATGAGCGGTTTTCGACGATGAAATCAATGTTTCAACGGCCAACGGAGCCAGGAGAACGGAGGCGAAAACGATGCTTGGAGTATACGCATAGAGGGTTGGCTCGAACGATGAGGAACATGCAGAAAGTATTGTTGAGTCACAGGTTTGTTCAATGTATGCGCGCATTGCCAGCGCACTTATCACACCGAGAATCGGTAGTGCAAAAAGCCACTGAGATCGAGGAGAAGGTTTCCATTGAACCGATGGGTGGCGTTGAAGTTGCAGCCAAAAACCCATCAAGAGAAGAAGTACGATGAGGTAGGTCATGACTTCGACGCCCGCTGTTGAATCGTTCTTGAGAACCAGCATTCTGGAAAATGCATCTGTTGGAGCACTTCCGTCAGAATTGGTCACAAAGGTATGTACCGATGAAGCCCATACTCCCCCAGCGCGAGTTACCAGTGTAGCGAACAATGCAAGACCACCCGCTGCCAGTCCTGCGCCAATCCATGTGGAATCAGAAGTTTTTCCCGGTCGAGTCCTCAAATGCGACATCAGCACGAGGGCGAGCCAAGGCAGCAATGAACCAGTCTCAACCGGGTCCCAAGCCCAGTAACCGCCCCAGTCGAGGATGAGGTAAGCCCAGAGACCACCTAACCCGATGCCAAGTGTAGATACAAATAATCCAGGCCGGACAATGTGAAGCATGCGTTGTTTGATACCGTCAGAATCTCCAAACATCGATGAAAGAGCGACTGCACTGATGTGTAAACACAGCGAATAGGCAAGGAATATCAAGGGAGGGTGTATGACCATAAGGTCCGTCTGCAGGAGTTCATTGAGTCCCTGGCCGACGCCATTACCAGTACTGGCCTTGAACGGATCTAAGTTCCAAGCCAAAAGCAACAAGAGGAGATTGAAACCGTACACCAAACGGAGCCGCGTAGAATGCGTAAACTCATCAGCCTCACCTGGCATTCGCCTGCGCCAAACAAACGCCAGAACAGTCATCCACATCACCCACAAGAGAAGCGGTCCTTCACGAGCAGCCCACGTTGCTGCAAATCTGTATTTGAGCGGAAGCGCTTCGCCACCGTAGGACACCACGTGTGCATACGATGTATCGTTTGCAAGGAAGCGGCTAGCGAGGGCAAAAAACGGCAAGGCCATCAAGAAGTGACATGCTAGAGAACCTGCTTTGGTTTGTTGATGCAGGAATGGTCGCAGCAACAAAGTTGCAGCAGCCAGCAAAGCCAGCCACATCGTCACACCCCACATGGGCATTGCTCGTGATGCTCCTTCAAGGAGGTTGCGCGATGACTGGTGGAGTTAAACGAACTTACCAACCAAAGAACTTCGCTCTCGAATATCCAAACGAGAGCAAAACATGAATCACGCTCTTGGTAAACAGCATTGGCTTACGAACAAGGATTTTGAGACCTATGCCTACCTTCTGCAAGGGTGACATGTTGCCGAGTTCTTCAGGCAAGCACCGAGCCATAATCGACATTTCATCGTCGCTGAGTTCGTACAGCGCGGTCTTCCCTTTGAGGATTTTAGAATACGGAGGGAAGGCTTTCTTCCATTCATTCTCGTATTTCATCAGATGTTGTTTGGAGAGGATAGCATCCGATTTTAGAACCGATGCAATCGTTTGAGCAGCTTGTCGACCAGACCACAATGCGAGATGCGAACCTCCTTCAAACAGAGGCGATGTGAATCCTGCAGCGTCTCCGACCAAAATCAAACCGTCACCAACTGTAACAGAGCGTGGACCAGAGATTGGGATCGTACCTCCAAACGGCCGAACTTTGATTCCTTCAGCCCGCCAAGGAGGGTTTACGGTTGGCTTACCATCAAGATAGGTGTCTTCGATAAAGGAGTTGAGATATTTGATAGCGCCTTTTTTATCTGTCGTAACCAATCCGACGTTCGCTCTTCCGCCTTTCTTTGGAATCATCCAAACATAGCCATGTGGAGAATATTTTGGCCAGAGATAGAAATCGAGATAACCATCGTTCTCAACATCAAGCACTTCGTATTGGAAACCAGCGATGACTTCTACTTCACTGCCCATATCAAGAAGTTTCGATGCTGCACCGGAAACTCCAGAGGCGTCGATAACAGATTTGCATTGCAATGGGAATTGTTCACCTTTCCCGCCAATTTCCCAATAGGAAAATTCATTTTCACTGTTGAAAACTCGTTCCATGGAAGTCACTCGGTGATGGAGGTGCAGTTCCGCTCCTTCCTTGATGGCCTCATCGCACAACCAGCGCTCAAAGAGGTGCTTTTCCAGCACATATCCTTTCTCCGTTAGGAGCTTCTCCGTCCCGTCAGGAAAGATGACACGGATTCCCTTTACATCCAATGCTTTGACGTGATCAGGTATTTCGAGGTCGAGATTGTCAACAGCAAGTTGACTCAAACATTCGCCGCAATGAACTGGGGTGCCAACTTCAGGGTCAGCCTCGACGATAAGCGTCGATAAACCAGCACGTGCAGCATGCAGTGCAGCAGAGCCGCCGCCTGGACCGGCACCTATAACCAAGACATCCAGCATCTTCTCGGCCTCCGCCATGGATACCAAGTGGAGAATCAAGTCCATGAAGAAAACGGTCGTTCACTCTTCTGAAGGCCGACGCATTACCGCAACCACTGCAAGTAGACAAAGAGACGAAATTAACGAGACCGATGGTGTTTCGACCGTCTCAGGCTCTGGCTCTTCTTCCTCAACAACATCCGGTGTTGCCTCGACGGTAACCGTTCCGACCATGCCGACAGATTCGTGCGGTTCGCATACAAACTGATGCACCCCCGCAGTACCCCTTTCGAAAACAAAGCGATAGTCGACGTCGCGCTCAGGCTCACCGGAATCAAACAACCCATCGTCAGCAACTGCATTGTGGCCGAGTGCCTGACCGCTCCAAACAAACCGAACTGCCTGCCCCTCCTGAACGGTGACCTCTGACGGGCTGAATCTTAGACTCGTACTGTCCACTGTGACGATTACGTCGTCTTGGGTGGTTATCTCGGCCGAAGCAACACTGCAACCGGCCAGCAAAAAAAGCAGGGCTACAATTGCTGTTCTCATGTCCGGACTGTAGCGGGCCGAGGTTTTCAATACATGTATTGTATTCCTTACAGGCCGCCATGAGAGAATACGACGGTTCAAAGGTGGGGTCTATCACGCATGGTTGTGGCGTGGAGAACTTCAAAGCGGTGGCTCGAGCATCTTGAGCAAGGAGATGAACTCCTTCGTATATCCCGCCCCGTTGACGTCCAATTTGAGGCTGGGGCAATCGCTGACCTGCTTGTCAAGAACGACGGACCTGCGGTACTTTTTGAGAAACCAAGACTCCCAGACGGCACCATCAGCGATATCCCGCTGGCAATGAACCTGTTTGGTGGTCAAGACCGGACACTTCGTGCTCTGGGAGCGAGTCATGAAACCGAAATCGGAGACCGTATGGTTGCTATGATGAAGCCGGACATTGGGCTCTACATGCGCAAACCGTGGAAAGGATTGCCGCTCGTGCGCGACGCACTTGCCATGCCACCTCGCAAAAAACGGAAAGGAAACTGTCAACGTATCGAACTCCCGCTTGACCTCACCCGTTTACCTATACCGACGACATGGCCAAAAGATGGCGGGCCATTTGTCACGCTTCCGTTGGTCGTTACCAAGAACCCAAAAAACGGCGAACACAACTTGGGTATGTACCGAGCTCAAGTTTTCGGCCCGAAAGAAATTGGACTCCACTGGCAAATTCACAAACACGCTGCTGACCACGCTGCTGCCATCAAAGAAGCCGGCGGAGACGGTCGGATGCCGGTGGCAATCTGTATGGGTGGGCCACCTGAACTGATTTTTTCTGCTATTTCACCGCTCCCGGATAACCTCAGCGAATACCAATTTGCTGGAATTCTTGGAAGAAAGTCCCTCCCGATTACCAAAGCACTCACTCAAGACTTGATGGTACCCGCTGAAGCAGACATTGTCATTGAAGGATATTGCATCCCAGGCGAAACACGTCTAGAAGGGCCGTTCGGCGACCATTTCGGATTCTACTCCCTCACTGGACAATACCCGGTCATGCATGTCACGGCGATTACCTGCCGCAAAGATGCTGTACTTGCCGCTACCATTGTTGGCTTGCCGCCAATGGAGGACGGACACCTCGGGGAAGCCATCGGACGACAATTCTCGCCCGTTCTCAATTTCCAGCACAGAGATGTTCGTAGTGTTCATCTCCCGATGGAGACGGGTTTCCATAACCTTGCCATCGTCGCCTCAAAACAACGCTACCCACGCCAAGGGCGCAAAACTGCTCTTGGCTTGCTTGGGGCTGGGCAAATGATGTTCCTGAAAACCATCATCGCTATCGACGAGCATCAAGATCCGAAAGACTTGGATGCGTTGCTCGATGCCATGAACTCAAAAGTTGACATTGCAACCGACGTTCTGGTGCTTGAAGGCATGGTTGCGGATTCCCTTGAGGCTGCAAGCCCTTACGAAAACGTTCACAGTAAATTGCTCATAGATGCAACAACACTTGCTCAACGTGACCCACGCTCGGACTCAAAACCACTCGAAGGCTCGTATGCTCAGCCGACGCCTGAATGGCGACAGGGGAACGGCGAAGCCCCCGGATTCTCAAAGATTGATGAAGTGCTCAAGATGAAGCATGTATCCGATGCCCGGATGCTTCGAGACAGCATCATGGTCATTACGACCAACATCGAGAACTCTCCAACGCCTAGGGATGGACAAGAGGAATCAAACGACGTTGCCGAAACCAAAAGGAGAGAGCAGATATCTCAATTAAGAAAATCAATTTGGCAATTGGATAATTCATCATCACTTCGATGGTTATTTATTACCAACGACGATTTAGACTTGCATTGCGAAAAAGCACGACGGAGATTGCTGTGGCAACTCACTTCACGTTTTGATGTAGGTCGCGGTCTCACATTTGATGAACAAAAATCGCGCCTCTGCTGGGATGCTACGACGCCCATCCCTTCGGTTGAGCACGGCGTCCGCAGATGGCCCTCCATAACCCTACATTCCCCAGAAACACTTGAGAAGGTGAGCCAGCACCCTGAATTGAAGCAGTACAGTTGGCCACCACATCTGTCGTTCGGAGGGAATGAGTAATGGATCTAAAACAGATTCTTTCCTTCATCAAAATTGAACACACACTTTTCTCGCTTCCCTTCGTATTTATCGGATACATTATCGCCCATGACCAGTTTTCTGGAGAACTACCTTCCTCTGAATACGGTTGGCTACGAATCGAATTGGCATGGATACTTC
>OBMK010003606.1_pt1 | contig 10609 bp, 8 predicted proteins | sample 1539081 | NCBI WGS metagenome assembly OBMK01 (sample SAMEA3355528, study PRJEB22509) | marine metagenome | biome: marine; feature: river plume; material: water | place: USA | collected 2010-08-07 | depth 0.5 m | reverse complement strand
TGGCTTTGGCTTCCAGGTCTTCCCCGGTTTCGTGATCGACGACTTTCATCGACAAGCGTACCTTGCCGCGATCATCAAAGCCCATCAGTTTGACTTTTACAGTGTCGCCTTCTTTGACGATATCCGATGTGTTTTCCACACGGTTCGCCGCCAGTTGTGAAATGTGAACCAGACCATCGCGTTTGCCGAAGAAGTTGACGAAAGCGCCAAAGTCCATGGTTTTCACGACAGTGCCTTCATAAATCACACCCACTTCAGGCTCGGCAACAATCGAGTTGATCCAATCCAAGGCCGCCTTAATGGCATCGCCATCCGAAGACGCGACTTTGATCAGCCCAGTGTCTCCAATGTCGATTTTCGCGCCCGTGGCTTCGACGATTTCACGGATCACTTTACCGCCCGTCCCGATGACTTCACGGATTTTATCCTGAGGCACCTGAATGGTTTCAATCTTCGGAGCATATTCACCCATCTCATCGCGAGCTTCGGTCAAAGACTTGGCCATCTCACCCAGAATATGGGCCCGACCGCCTTTGGCTTGGTCCAAAGCAACTTGCATGATTTCTTCGGTGATGCCGGTGATTTTAATGTCCATTTGCAACGAGGTAATGCCGTCGGCTGTACCCGCTACCTTAAAGTCCATATCGCCGAGGTGATCTTCGTCACCCAAAATGTCGGAAAGAACCGCAAAACGGTCGCCTTCTTTGATCAGCCCCATGGCAATACCTGCGACTGGCTTTTTCAACGGCACACCCGCATCCATCATCGCCAAAGAGGCGCCACAAACCGAAGCCATAGAAGACGAGCCATTGGATTCGGTGATTTCAGAAACCAAGCGCAATGTGTAAGGAAATTCTTCCTTGCTCGGCAACATGGCTTTCAGCGAACGCCATGCCAATTTACCGTGACCGATTTCACGGCGACCGGTAAAGCCAACACGACCCGTCTCACCCACAGAGTAAGGCGGGAAATTGTAATGCAGCATGAAGTTTTCGCGATATGTGCCTTCCAGCGCATCGACGAATTGCTCATCATCGCCTGTGCCCAAAGTGGCCACAACGAGGGCTTGGGTTTCGCCGCGTGTAAACAGTGCCGAACCATGGGTGCGCGGAAGCACACCGGCCTCGGCAACAATTTGACGAACATCGGCAAGGCCGCGACCATCAATACGCTTGGAGGTATCGAGGATACCGCCGCGCACAATGCCGCTTTCAACCGATTTGAACGCAGAGGAAACCGCAATGCGCTGATCGGGTGTGGCGTCGCCAGCTACCAGTTCCGCATTTACCGTGTCGCGCAGAGCTGCAATATCAGATTGACGAGCTTGCTTGTCGGCTTGCTTATAAGCTGCTTCCAGACCGGCTTGTGCCAGACCAGAAACTTTCGATTTCAATTCTGAATCATCGGATTCAGGAACCACACGTGGCTCCTTGGCGGCTTGTTCGGCCATACGAATACAAGCTTCGATCACCGGCTGGAAGCCTTTATGTCCGTGCATCACAGCACCGAGCATAACGTCTTCTGCAAGCTCATCGGCTTGCGATTCAACCATCAAAACCGCGTCATCTGTGCCGGCAACAACCAGATCGAGGTCGCTTTCAGCCATTTGATCCAAGGTTGGGTTCAACACATATTCGCCATCAATAAAGCCAACCCGTGCGGCGCCAATTGGGCCTTGGAACGGAATGCCGGAAATCGTCAAGGCGGCAGACACAGCTACCAGCGCGACAATATCGGCATCGTTTTCAAGGTCATGGCTCATCACGGTTGCGATGACTTGGGTTTCGTTTTTGAAGCCTTTGACAAAAAGCGGGCGAATTGGACGGTCAATCAACCGTGAGACCAATGTCTCTTTTTCGCTCGGACGCCCTTCGCGTTTAAAATAGCCACCCGGTACTTTACCTGCGGCATAGGCTTTTTCTTGGTAATTCACAGTCAGGGGGAAGAAGTCCAACCCTGGTTTTGGATTGCGGTCAGCAACAACTGTTGCCAAGACGCTCGTATCGCCATAAGTGGCCAAAACGGCACCATCGGCTTGGCGTGCAATACGCCCGGTTTCTAGAACGAGCGGACGGCCGCCCCAATCAATTTCTTCTCGTGTAATCTTAAACATACGTTTTCCTATCAAGGCGAGCGCGGCAATACATTACCGGGCTTTGCTCGCCGTGCCAGAACAGCCCAATTGCTGCTTCCTGGCCATGCTGAGAACTTGTCGAAAGACCAAGCCAATTCTCATAAAGTTTCGCGACGACCCCATGCCGTCACAAATCATATCGGGCTTAACGATATTGGAGAGCTGGCCTCGCCAAACGAAGCCAGCTCCCAAAATTAACGCCGCAAACCGAGCCGTTTAATAATGCCCTGATAGCGTGCCTCATCGCGTCCCTTGACATAGTCAAGCAAACGACGACGTTGACTAACCATTTTCAAAAGGCCGCGCCGGGAATGATTATCCTTGGCATGGGTTTTGAAATGACCGGTCAGATTGGCAATGCGTTCTGTAAGAATAGCAATTTGTACTTCCGGCGAACCTGTGTCGCCTTCGACGGTTGCGTGTTCTTTGATAAGCGCTTCTTTGCGCTCTGCTGATATCGACATCACAACTCCTTCTTGGCCCAAGGCCAGATTAGAGGTTAAAAACCCGCAGCGGCTTCACCAAATTGGCGTCGACCCGACAAATTGCAATCGGCTGATGGGCAACATGCACATATACCAACTGCCCCGGATCGATAGTCTTCCCATCCGGGTCAACCAAAGTCTGCGGAGATATAGCCTGCCCCTGCTTTATGCGTGACGCTTGTGTGTCGTCAACGGCCAGCGCCGGGATGTCGTCCAGCGCGGTCGTCAAAGGCAGCAGACAAGTGTCCAGAACAGCCAAATCGGGCGCACTATGGCCCAAAACACTTAGTTTTTCCAGTGTTATTGCGTTTTTTTCATCAAACGCCCCAACTTGGGTTCGACGCAGTTGGGTAACATGGCCCTGAGTGCCCAAAAACCCAGCCAAATCGCGGGCTAGCGAGCGAATATACACACCCTTGCCACAGGCAATCTCTAAGCTTGCCCGGTCGCGCGAGGGCGCATCCAACAAGGCAATGGCATCGATACGCACGCGCCGCGCCGCCAATTCGACATTTTCACCGGCCCGCGCCAAAGCATAAGCCCGCTTGCCATCCTTTTTAATGGCCGAGAATTGCGGCGGCACTTGATCGATCCAGCCGGTGAAATGGGGCAGCGCGTCGACAATGTCTTGGGCCGATGGGCGCTGCTCGCTAGCGGCGATCACCTCGCCTTCTAAGTCATCCGTATTGGTCGCCGCGCCCCAGGCAATATCGACCCGGTAGCGCTTATCGGCATCTTGCATGAAGCTGACAGTTTTGGTCGCCTCGCCCAAGGCAATCGGTAAAATGCCGGTTGCCAGCGGGTCGAGGGTGCCGGCATGACCGGCTTTATTGGCGTTGAACAATCGGCGTATGGCCGCCACGGCCGGGGTCGACCCCATTTCTAACGGCTTGTCGAGATTGACCCAACCGCTAATGGCGCGCCCATTTTTGCGACGCCCCATTATTCACCATCTTCGTCTTCAGTGTCACGGGCCACGGCCTGCGACGCCAGCAAGGCATCCATTCGCACGGCTTGGTCGAAACTATCATCCGCCGCAAATTTAATATCCGGTGTGAACTTCATCCGCATGCCGGTCAGCGCATTCTTCTTTAAGCGCGGCACTTCCAAGTTCAACAGATCAACGATTTTTTCTAAATTATCACCGCCCAAAGGCATGATATAGGCTGTCGCATGGCGCAGGTCGGGGCTGATGCGAACTTCCGTCACGCTGATCACGGCGCGTTTGAGAACCTTGGCCTCGAAGTCACCGCGATGCAGCACTTCGCTCAAGCGATGACGCAGCAACTCGCCGACCCGCAGCTGACGCTGGGTTGGCGGTTTGCCTGCAATATTCTTTTTGCCTGATCCGGCAGCCATGTCGATCGCGCCTAATTATCCAAGGTCCGGGCGACTTCTTCGACTTCATAACATTCGATGATGTCACCGGCTTTAAGGTCTGTGTATTTCTCAAACGCCATGCCGCATTCTTGACCGGAATTGGCTTCTTTGACCTCATCCTTAAAGCGGCGCAACGAGCTCAGCTCGCCCTCATGAATAACGATGTCGTCGCGAATGAGACGGACTTTGGCGCCGCGACGCACAATGCCTTCGCGGATGCTACAACCCGCCGCCTTGTCGCCCTTGCCAACGGCAAAGATTTCCAGCACTTCGGCTTTACCCAAAGCGGTTTCGCGAAGATGTGGCGACAACATGCCAGCCATCGCGGCTTTCAAGTCATCCACCAGATCGTAAATCACATTGTAATACCGAATTTCTGTGCCGGTCGCCTCGGCGGCATCGCGCGCTTGCGCATTGGCCCGCACATTAAAGCCGATCACCACCGCATTGGAAGCAGAGGCGAGGGTGACGTCACTTTCGGTAATCGCCCCGACGCCAATGTGAACGGCGCGCGCGGTCACTTCATCGGTGCCAAGCTTTTCAGCGGCTTGCGCAATGGCCTCAACAGAGCCTTGCACATCCCCCTTCACAACCAAGGTCATTTCATGAATTTCAGCGTCTTTCAGCTGGCTCATCATCTGGTCGAGAGAGGCCGCACGAGGCCCGGTCGCACTTGCGGTTTCGCGTTCTTTACGACTGCGGTATTCCGCCACTTCACGGGCCCGAGCTTCGTTCTCGACAACCGAGAAAACCGTCCCCGCACCCGGGGCACCACCGGCGCCCAAAACCTCGACCGGCATGGAGGGGGTCGCTTCTTTGATTTGTTCGCCGCGGTCATTGATCAGCGCGCGAACCCGTCCGGATTCACTGCCGACAACAAACACATCGCCAACCCGCAACGTGCCGCGCTGAACCAGAACCGTGGCAACAGGGCCCCGGCCTTTATCCAGCTTGGCTTCGATCACCACGCCTTCGGCATCGCGGTCGGCATTGGCTTTCAATTCCATCAGTTCGGCTTGCAAGGCGACGGCTTCCAACAAATCATCGAGGCCAGCACCCGTTTGGGCCGATACTTCGATCATTTGCGTGTCGCCACCCATTTCCTCAGAAATGATTTCATGCTGCAGCAATTCATTCTTCACCCGCGTTGGATCGGCTTCTGGCTTATCCATTTTATTGATCGCGACGATCATAGGGGCGCCAGCTGCTTTGGCATGGTTCAACGCCTCCACGGTTTGCGGCATCACGCCATCATCGGCGGCCACCACCAAGATCACAATATCGGTAACGCGTGCCCCACGCGCACGCATGGCGGTAAACGCCGCGTGACCCGGTGTATCGATAAACGAAATCAGGTCGCCATTTTTGGTCGTCGTTTGATAGGCACCAATATGTTGCGTAATGCCCCCGGCTTCGCCATCGGCCACTTTGGCCTGACGCAACGCGTCGAGCAGTGAAGTTTTACCGTGGTCAACGTGACCCATTACGGTCACCACTGGCGCACGTTCTGCTTTGTCTTCATCCTCATCATCGTCGCCGACAAGGCCAATTTCCACATCACTCTCGGACACGCGCTTGACGCCATGGCCAAACTCTTCGGCCACAATTTGCGCGGTATCGGCGTCGATGACGTCATTGATTTTCAGCATCATACCTTGTTGCATCAACACTTTAATCACCGCAACGGCGCGCTCTGCCATACGGTTGGCAAGCTCTTGAATGGTAATGGTTTCGGGCAACTGCACGATACGCGATACTTTTTCCGCCGCATCGGAGGAGTTGGATTGGCGCTTCTCGCGTTCACGGCGACGTTTCATCGACGCCAAAGAACGCATGCGCTCTTCATCATTGAGGGCGTCATTAATCGTCAGCTTACCGGCCCGGCGACGGCGTTCACCCGCGCGGCGATCGGCCGGACGTTTATTCGGGTCTTGACGCGGCTTATCATCTTCGCGACGCGGCGCGGCCTGTTTGAGTTCGGCTTGCGCTGCCGGCGCTGGATTTTGTTTCTCGGCTTTCTTGCGCTCGCGCGCCGTGGCTTCCGAATTGCGGGCCTCTTCGGCTTCTTTGGCGGCGCGCTGTTCGGCTAGGCGCGCGTCTTCTTCGGCGCGGACTTTGGCGTCAATTTCAGCTTGTTTGGCTTCTTCGACGGCGCGAACTTTCGACTCGGCCACCGCAGCCATGCGTTTTTCGTGCTCGGCTTTGGACAAGCCATCGGGCACTTTCATTTCTTTGGCCGCCGGTGCCGCAGGGGCTGGGACTGGCGCGGCTTCGACCGGAGCTTGCTCTTCTACAGCTGTGCCCGGTTTGATCATGCGCTTGCGGCGCTTTTCTACCAAGACGGACTTGCTGCGGCCATGCGAAAAGCTCTGGCGGACTTGGCCAGATTCAACAGTTCGATTCAGGCTCAGTGTTTTTCCACGTTGGCCTTCGCCTTCATCGCCTTTTTCCGTATCGCTCATTCGCTTTCACTCCTGTTACCGCCATTTTGGGACCCCGAATAGGCCACAAAACGGTTTGCCTGCTGTTGGATGCGGTGCGCCCAATCCTCATCGGTAACCGCCGCATGTATCACATTTGCGCCGCCAAAAGCCAAGCACAATTGTTCGACCGAAAATGCCTCCAGCACCACCAAATGGCGAGCGTCGGAACGCGCAGCGATTTGCTTGCGTCCATTTTCAGCCCCGTCAGACGCCGCCAACAGCATGGCCACCCGACGGTTTTTGAGTGCGGCATCCACTTTCGTGAAGCCTAACACAATTCTTCCCGCTTTGCGGGCCAGTCCCAAAAGAGACAAAACCCGCTGTTCTAAAAGAACCCCAACCCGATCGGCCAGACCCTCTGGCACCTGCAAATCAGCTTGCGCTTCTAATTGAGCCACCACCGCATGACGGTTGAGAACCCAAATCCCGTCACCGGGTAACTTTTCCGCCAAATCCGGGGTCAAAACCCCCTCTGGCGACACCACAAATCGCAACATATCTGCCGGGTCGGCGGCTTCGCCGGTCACCCGACATATAGGCTGCGTCATTTCATCCACCTAAAGGGCCGGTGCCTCATCGCTTGGCTCCACTTGTGCGGCTTCCCCTTCCGCTTCGGCAGCGGCTTCGGCAGCAGCGCCACCCTCCACCAGCTCGGCCTCGCCTTGTTCTTTGGCCAGGAGGGCAGCTTGTTTCTCCGCCGCCTGAGCATCGAGCTCTTCTTGCGTCACCCAACCCGCCTGCACGCGCGACGACATAATAATCGCCTCCGCTTCGTCCGGGCTGATGTCAAAGCCATCCAAAATGCCGTCTTGGCGGACCCGCTTGCGATCGACGGTTTCAAACCAACCGGTCAGATCATCGGTCACACAACCGGCAAAGTCTTCCAATGTTTTGATCTCGTTTTCGCCCAAGCGCACCAACATGGCAGGGGTCAGACCTTCGATTTCAGCCAAGTCATCGGCAACGCCCATTTCTTTGCGCTGTGCATCCAGGGCTGCATTTTCTCGGTCCAAATGATCGCGGGCACGGTTTTGAATTTCTTCCGCCGTGTCATCGTCAAAGCCTTCAATATAAGTGATCTCTTCGAGCGGCACATAGGCCACTTCTTCGACCGTCGCAAAACCTTCGGAGGCCAGCAACTGAGCAATCATCTCATCTACATCCAAAGCCGCCATGAACAATTGGGAACGCTCGCTAAACTCGGCCTGACGACGTTCGCTTTCTTGCGCTTCGGTCATGATGTCGATATCCCAGCCCGTCAGCTGCGAGGCCAAGCGGACATTTTGTCCACGACGGCCAATCGCCAAGCTCAACTGCTCATCCGGCACCACCACTTCGATGCGCTTCACATCTTCGTCCAAAACCACTTTCGAAACTTCGGCCGGAGCCAAAGCGTTGACGATGAACGCCGCCGCATCCGGCGACCATGGAATAATGTCGACTTTTTCGCCCTGCAATTCATTGACCACGGCCTGAACGCGGCTGCCGCGCATACCAACGCAAGCCCCCACTGGATCAATACCCGGATCATTCGAAATGACGCCAATTTTGGCGCGGCTGCCCGGGTCACGAGCGACCGAACGAATTTCAATCACCCCATCATAAACCTCCGGCACTTCCTGCATAAACAGTTTGGCCATAAAGGCGGGGTCTGTACGAGACAGAATGATTTGCGGGCCGCGCTGCTCACGGCGCACGTCGCGAATGTAAGCGCGGATGCGGTCGCCGGGGCGGAACACTTCGCGCGGAATAAGATTGTCGCGACGCACAACGGCTTCGCCGCGTCCCAAATCCAGCACCACATTGCCATATTCAACGCGCTTCACAACGCCATTGATAATCTCGCCAACACGGTCTTTGAATTCTTCGAATTGCTGCTCGCGTTCGGCTTCGCGCACGCGCTGAACAATCACCTGCTTGGCCGCCTGGGTCGCGATGCGACCAAACTCAACCGGCGGTAATTCGTCGATCACCTCATCGCCAATTTGTGCCTCGGCGTTTTCACGCTGGGCCACGAGGAGAGAGATTTGCGTGTCGTCATTTTCGACCAGTTCCACCACTTGAACGGCACGCAGCAAACGCGTCTCGCCGGTTTTGGGATTGATGTCGACACGAATGTCGTTTTCCGCCCCATAGCGAGCTTTCGCCGCTTTCTGGATGGCATCCGCCATGGCAGACAAAACAATTTCAACCTCAATGCCTTTTTCGCGTGCGACGGCATCCGCGATTTGCAGCAATTCGAGTTTATTTGCACTAATACCTGTGGCCATTATGATCTCCTGCCTATGGCTGCCCTATGGGCGAGTTGTGTTCTGTCGGGACATCCCGACGGTCCTTGGATTCCTCTATTTCGACTTCTTGGTTTTGCCGGCTTTGAGGGACGCATCAAACGCCGCCTCATCTACCACCAAACGGGCCTCGGCGACATCGGCCAAACGAAACCCTAAAATTTGCGGTGTCTCAAAATCTTTCAGGCTCACTTCGAGGCGCGCCTCGCCATCTTCGAACCCCTCGACAACCCCGCGAAACCGCCTTTGACCCTCGATCGCGTGCAGCAGCTCAACCTTGGCTTCTTGCCCCACCCAACGCTCAAAGTCGATCGGCCGGGTCAATGGACGCGCCGCTCCCGGAGACGAAACCTCCAACGAATAGGCCGCCGTAATCGGGTTTTCGACATCGAGAACCGCCGATAGAGCGCGACTAATCGCTTCGCAATCTTCGATCCGCAGCTCGCCTTCGTCATTATCCGCCATCACTTGCATAATCATGGTGGTGCCTTCACCGGTCATACGAATACGCACAAGGTGAAACCCAGCATCTTCCACAATCGGCCGCACAATGGCCAATAAAGGCCGCGCAGGCCCCGGCGCCAATAGATGCGAAATGTCTTCCATACCAAACCTCTAATGCACGTTCTCGTTGCATCCGTAAATATCGTTTTGGCACTAAAAAAAGCGGGGCTCTTTCGAGCATCCCACTTTGAATAAGTAGCACCATTTGTCTGCACTATAGCGTTTTTCTGCGGCCCTGCAAGCCCTGATTAAAAGCGCTATAAATGCCCCGGAGACAGCTCAGAGCGGCGCTGAAATACCAAATAGCCCGGCTGGCGCCCTTGGGCGATTGCCTTGGCCTCATAGCGCGTGCCCGGCCAGCCCTCTGGCGGGGTCGACACATCCTCGCCCGCACTCGCGCTCCATGCAAAGCCGCCATGCTGTTTGACGTGTTTGCGCGTCCAATCCAAATAGCTGGCAATGTCGCTGGCTACCATGAATTGTCCGCCCGGGCGCAACACCCGAAAAATCTCCGCCAGATTTTCTTGGCTGATAAAGCGGCGTTTATGATGGCGCAGCTTGTGCCACGGATCTGGATATAAAAGATAAACCTCGTCGAGCTGGCCATCGGGCAAAGCCGCCAACACATCGCGGGCGTCATCATCATGAATACGGATATTGCCAATATCGTTTTCACTGATCGCCAATAAAAGCTTGGCAACGCCGTTCAAAAACGGCTCGCAGCCAATATAGCCCGTATCGGGGGACGCCAGCGCGCGCGCCGCCAAATGCTCGCCGCCACCAAAGCCAATTTCCAAAACATAGCGCTCTGCCGGTCGGTCGAAGCACGTCGACAGAGGCTCGTTTTGCGACAAGTCGAAGCGCAGACGCGGCAATAGCTCCTCGACCAACAAAGCTTGGCGCGGGTGCAAACGATGGCCCTGACGGCGACCGTAAACAAAGCGACGAGTTTCGGCTTCGTCCATTGCGTTTACAGGGCGGCTTTGATCGCCTCAGCCAAATCGGTGCGCTCCCAAGAGAACCCTCCATCGGCGTCGGGCGTGCGGCCGAAATGACCATAGGCAGCCGTGCGCGCATAAATCGGCCGGTTTAATTGCAAATGCTCGCGAATACCGCGCGGGCTCAAATCCATCACCTGCGCGAGCACGGTTTCAAGCGCCGCTTCATCGGCCTGACCAGTGCCGTGCGTATCGACCAAAATCGACAGTGGTTGCGACACGCCAATCGCATAAGACAACTGAATGGTGCAACGATCGGCAAGACCCGCCGCCACCACATTCTTCGCCAAATAGCGAGAGGCATAGGCGGCAGAGCGGTCGACTTTGGTCGGGTCTT